>OHJS01001040.1_pt1 | contig 15517 bp, 10 predicted proteins | sample 1568661 | NCBI WGS metagenome assembly OHJS01 (sample SAMEA3879603, study PRJEB24766) | human gut metagenome | biome: human-associated habitat; feature: feces | place: USA | collected 1985/1987 | reverse complement strand
CAACGACCGAAGCGGAGCGGAGACCACTGGTAGTTTCAGTGCCCATACCGCTACGTACTCAACGAGCGAAAGCGCCCACAAGACCAAAGATATTCTGCCGAATTACGGAAACAAATAAAATCCCCCCCGAACACCTATTCCAAACACCTACCTGAAATTGTTTTGACATAATTATTTTTTACACTAAATCTATCATTACATAAAAAGGAGTACACGCATGAAAAGAAAAGCACTTTGGATAAGCATCATTGGTATTCTTTTAATCGGTTTTGTCTGCCTATTCTGCTATCGGCATTATATAAGACAAAAACAAATCGAGCAAAAAAAACATACCGGTTTAGTCAGTGAAGATTTTCCGATTCAGGATATCAAACACCAAAGCCAAAATATTTATGAGGATGCTTACCAGACAGAAGCAGACAACCAGCTTCAAAATATGAGAAACAATAATTCCTACACAATCGAAGATCCACTTCTTGTCTGGAATCCATATGGAACAAATACCGGTTCCTTTTATTATTACGGAGTATCGGAACAGGATAGTTATGTCGTCTGTGAAGTGACCTGTAACAATGGCAGCGTGATAAAACACCGCTTGAAAAATGATTCCGATTCCGGCGTAACAAAAACACATGAATACTTAATTACCGGACTGGCACCGGGACTTGAAAATCATTTTTCCCTTGCTTTTTATGACGCAGGAAACAATTTGATTCATACCTATCAATATACTGTTACACTTAAAAAGGATAAACAGATTCCTGCCATTACCAAAGTGGAAAAGGGGAATAGCAAATCTTCTTTGACCGATGGACTTTTTGCCGTTTTGGGACATGATAAATCTAAGGCAAAAAATATTTATTATTATGACAATAACGGTATCTGCCGGGGAAAAACACCATTGAATGACTACCGCACCGACCGTATTTTAACGATTGATGGTAAACTTGTCTACTCCTACAGCCTCACAGACATTGCATTTGTCAACCGACTGGGAAAAGTCGAAAAGACACTTTCTCTTGGCAAATACGAACTTCATCATGACTTTATGTACGATGAAAAACGAAATGAGCTTTTATGTCTTGTCAACGATACCGACAAAGACACAATTGAAGATGTTTTGATTTCTGTCAATATTGAAACCGGAAAAATAAAAAAACTGGTCGATTTTGAGAAAATGATGAAGTCCATGAGAAAGCGATCCGTACAACGCAAAGGCGGAAAAAATACATATGGCGGAACTGAGCTTGACTGGCTTCATTTGAATTCTCTGGATATGATTAATGATAAAGATGCCGTATTCAGCAGCCGGGAAGAAAGCGTAATTATTAAAATCAATAATATTTATGAGAATCCTTCCATTGACTACTTAATCCACAGCGGCTCTCTTTATAAAGGAACCAAATATGAAAAACTGCTATTAAAACAAAAAGGGAACTTTGTCGGACATGCCGGTCAGCACACGATTACAGTAGAACACGATGCTTCACTGCCAAATGGACAATATTATTTGTTTATGTACAATAATAACTTTGGCAGTGCCAAAACACTCCCTCAATTTGACTGGAGCCTCTATCCGGGCGTCGGCACTTACCGCAAAGGAACTGCCTCCTATTTTTGCAAATATTTAGTCGATGAAAACCAAAAAACATACGAATTGGTTCAGCAGTTTTCCGTTCCGTATTCCAGTGTAGTCAGCGGAGTGAATTATATTGGAAATAACGTCACATTCAGCAGCGGCATGGATCACACTTATGGCGAATACGATAAACAAGGAAACATGATTTGTACATATACTTATGCCGCAAAGCGATACGCTTACCGCGTAATAAAATATGATTTTACTGATGTATACTATGAAAAGGAGACCATCCAATGAAACAAAAAAAACTACTGGTAAGTATGTTTTTACTTCTGTTTTGTGGCACTCTCGTTTGTGCCACAAAATCTCAGGCAAAAATACTTACTATCAAACACAGTACGAAAAACGTTTATACGACCAAATACCAACGAGAAGCAACTTCTTATCTGACCAAATGGAAAAAGGGGAAAAGAACTTTGGATGCCCCTCTGTTAGTAAAAAATCCATATGGCACACTGAGTACCTCTATTTACTTTTATGCGGTTTCTACAGAACCACTTTACGCCAAGTACACCATTACAGCCAAAGGTGCGGAAACGATTTCCGGCACTTTAGCAGGCGGATCGGAAGCAAATGTGCGCCTAACTCACGAATATCTAATTCCGGGACTCGCTGCCGGCAGAAAAAATACAGTAGAAATTAATTTCTACAATGCAGCAAATGAGTGGAAAAAGACTGTTCGCTTTTCAACGACACCCAAAAAGGAAAAAGCGATTCCGAAAATCAAAAAAGTGAAAAACGGAAAAAGCAAAACTGCCGTCTCGCTCGGCTTCTATGCCATGTTTGGACACGATAAATCAGATGCCACCAACATTTACTATTACGATAACAACGGTGTAAGCCGCGGCTTGACACCACTGAATGGCTACCGCACCGACCGAATTCTCACCGTAGACGGCAACTGGATTTTCTCCTATGATATTGACAAACTTGCCGTCATGAACCGCCTAGGGCATATCGTGAGACAAATCTCTCTCAAAGGTTACGAACTCCACCACGATTTTATGTATGATGCGGCTCATAAAAAATTACTGTGTCTTGTAAATGATAAGAAGAAAAAAACAATTGAAGACGTTGTTATTTCTGTTGATATTAAAACTAAAAAAACAAAAAAATTAGTTGATTTTGCAAAACTTATGTCGGCTTCCAGAAAAAAACATGTTCAGCGAAAGGGTGGTAAAAACACCTACGGAGGAACTGAACTTGACTGGCTCCATTTAAATTCCTTAGATTTAATTAATGATGGAGAACTAATTGTGAGCAGCCGGGAAGAAAGTTCTTTGGTAAAGGTCAGCAATATTTACAAAAAGCCGAAAATCAAGTACATCATCCACTCCGGCTCCCTCTACAAAAAGACATCGCTTGCAAAGTATCTTCTCAAGCGGACCGGTGTCAAATTTGTCGGTCATGCCGGTCAGCATACGATTACTGTAGAAAAAGATGATACCCTCCCAAATGGGCAGTATTACCTCTACCTGTACAACAACAATTTCGGCAGTGCAAAAACACTTCCAAAATTCAGTTGGAAAAGTTATAAAGGCGTCGGCTCCTACAAAAAAGGAAAGGCTTCTTATTACTACAAATATCTGGTGGATGAGAAGAAAAAGACCTACCGGCTTGTAAAAAAATTTGCTGTCCCTTATTCCAGTGTTGTCAGCAGTGTCCAGCATTTTGATGAAAACATCACATTCAGCAGCGGCATGAACCACACCTACGGCGAGTATGACAAAAATGGAAAAATGATTCGCACCTTCACTTACCAGTCCAAACGTTACGCCTACCGCGTAATGAAATATAAATACGATATTTTCTAATACCCTCAAAAAACTGCCGATTCTTAGAATCCTTGTTCTTAGAACCGGCAGTTTCTTTTCCTCTTACCTTACTTACATGGCAAGCCCATCCTGTAATTGCTTTGCCAAGGTACGGATACATGCTGCCATCTTGTCAATTTCTGCAATTCCGGCAGCGTTTCCAGCACAAAGCCGAGCCACTGTCCAATCGATACACCAGCCACCGACAAAACCGTAATCAAAATATTTCCTGTTAAGCGTCAAGAAAACGTGGTTATAACAACATATTTCTTAATTAAATTTTTTTATAATAAGCTCACAATAACAAATCAAAGGAGCGAAAACGCATGACAAATTCAATGTTTTGTTTTCAATGTGAACAGACCGCAGGATGTGCCGGATGCACCGGTTGTGCAGGCGTATGTGGTAAAACTGCCGAAACTGCCAATCTTCAGGATGAATTAACCGGAGCACTGATTGGCTTGGCACGTGCCTGCGAAAACAATAAAAAAACGGAAAATACGGATCAGATTATTATAGAAGGTCTTTTTACAACCATTACAAATGTAAACTTTAACGATGATACGCTGCGCGAAATGATTCAGCGGGTAAATGAAGAAAAACACATCATTGTACCGGATTGCAGCGTATGCAAAAATCCATGTGGAAACACCGACAATTATGACATGAAACGAATTTGGGAAGCAGATGAAGATATCCGCTCATTAAAATCCCTTATCCTCTTTGGCATCCGTGGCATGTCAGCCTATGCATACCACGCAAAAATGCTTGGCTATACAGATGAAACCGTCAATCAGTTCTTTTATAAAGCACTTTGTGTAATTAGCTATGATTTTGATATGGAGCATCTCCTCCCAGTTGTTATGGAAACGGGTGAGGTAAACCTCGCATGTATGGCACTGTTAGACCGTGCGAACACAACCTCGTATGGCACTCCGGTTCCGACAAAGGTTTCTCTGACTGTTGAAAAAGGACCTTTTATCGTTGTAAGCGGTCACGATTTGAAAGATTTGGAATTGCTTCTTAAACAGACGGAAGGAAAAGGAATTAACATCTATACCCACGGAGAAATGCTTCCTGCCCACGCTTATCCGGAATTAAAAAAATATCCTCATTTGAAAGGAAATTTTGGAACAGCATGGCAGAACCAGCAAAAAGAATTTGACAATGTTCCGGCAGCCTTTTTATTTACAACCAACTGCTTAATGCCTGTGAAACCTGGTTACGCTGACCGCGTTTTCACAACTGAAGTCGTTTCTTACCCAAATGTCACACACATTGGTGAAGACAAAGATTTTACACCGGTTATCGAAAAAGCACTGGCACTTGGCGGCTATTCAAAAGACAAAGAAAATACCGGAATTAATGGCGGCCACTATGTCATGACCGGATTCGGACACGGAACCGTCCTTGGTGTCGCAGACCAGGTAATTGAGGCTGTAAAAAACGGCGATATCCGACACTTTTTCTTAGTCGGCGGATGTGACGGTGCAAGACCGGGAAGAAATTATTATACCGAATTTGTAAAACAGACACCAAAAGACACCGTTATTTTGACACTTGCCTGTGGAAAATACCGTTTCAATGACTTAGACCTTGGTGAAATTGGCGGACTTCCCCGCATCATGGACATGGGACAATGCAACGATGCCTACTCTGCCATTCAGGTTGCTATCGCACTGGCAAAGGCATTCGATTGTGATGTCAATGAACTTCCTTTGTCGATGGTTCTGTCCTGGTACGAGCAAAAAGCTGTCTGCATTCTGCTGACCCTGTTACACCTTGGTATCAAAAATATTTATCTGGGACCAACACTGCCAGCCTTCCTCTCAAAAAATGTGCTGCAATATCTGATTGATGAGTATCACATTTCCAAAGTATCAACCCCGGAGGAAGACTTAAAACAGATTCTTTCATAATCACTTAGTGTGAATTTTTTATCTGAATCTGACACATTTTCATGGACGCCAGCGCGTTTTCGTGGGACTCTTTTGTCACTCCCGCGCAGCACGCTGCGTCCACGGAAATAACAGTTTCCGGAAATACAGTTTTTAATCCCATTGCATTTGAAATTACACAGATATCCGTACATAACCCAATCAATTCGATTTCATCACCAAAAAACAATTCCGGTTGTGCCAAAACCGCCTGCGACCAATCATATCCAAATGTATTTTTATCAAACACCATATCGTCCTCACTAAAACCAATCTCATCTGAAATCTGCCACCCAAAAGTTCCTTCGATACAATGCTTCACCGGCAGATTTTTTCCCTCCTGCGTATCCAGATAATCCTCTCCATGCGTATCACGGGTGAAAAAAACCGGATTTCCTGCCTCCCGGTATTCTTTAATTTTATCCTTTACAAATGGCACAATTGCCTCCGCCTCTTTTGTTCCCAGCGCTCCATTAATAAAATCATTCTGCATGTCAATCACAAGTAATGTCTTCATTTGAACTCCTTTCCAGCCAGTCGGCCTCAATATTTACAATTTGGTGCATTGGTATGACCGTATGGTCGTTAAAAACCAATTCGCGTTTATATTCATCCATTTTCTTTACCACACCGGCATAACTTTCATATCTCCCGCCTGCCTTCTTCTCATCCGGCAGAAAATATGTGATCGTCACCTCCGGATTTTCACTCATTTTGGCTTTTATCTGCATAAAAATCCAATCAAGCCGCTCCATCACATCTTCACCAAGCGCTGCTTTTTCATCCGTCAAACGAGCCGTCTCGGAAATTGCCTCCTCATGTCCGGTCAGTGCCGCAAATGAGGAAAACTGCGCCGCCCGGTCTCTTCTTGCCATGCGCGGATGATTTTTGGAATTGGGATGCGGCATAAAAAGAATGTCATCGTATTTATGACTAATTTCATTATTCAGCATTTCCTGACCTCCTTTCCTTTTTCGAATCCGATTATGCCTTGTGTCCACCAATCTGTGAATTTCTATCTTTGGCAGTTGCACCTTCTTCCAGATTCATTCCTTTTAAAATTGCATTTTTTCCAAACTTTTTCTTAATATCAAGCATCGCATGCTGGATTCGTTTTTCTTTTTCAAGAGCAGCCTCTTCTTTCTCGCGCCCCCGTTTTACTTCTTCATAATCCGTAAAAAGCTGTAGCTGCTCATAGCTTTCTTTCTCCTGCACCAAATCCTCACTCACTAACTTATTCGCTGTAATGGTAATCCGGCGAACCAATAACTTTTTATCTACAATCCGGTCATATAATTCCATTACTGCATCCATAATTATAGCAGTGGATGATGTCTGCCTTTTTAAATTGGTTGTCCCGTGTGCATGTTTTGGCACCTTTCTTCCATAACGGTCCGTTGTCACAACTCCTTTGTAGCTTCGATTTCTTGATGGGTCTGTCAAGTTTACAATATCATACCCTATCGTGAGTACAATCTGATCTGTAACAAGTCTTTTATCGACCAAATCAAGCACCATCAAATCCGTCATTTCCTTTACCACCAGTTTCGCTTTATCAAAATCATAGGGGCACTGCAAAACCTGACCGGAACTCACACTGTTTGTCTCCGGCTTATACGCCTTAACATCCTGAATTGTGCACGGCTCATACCCCCATGCATGGTCAATCAAAAGTTCCGCATTCACACCAAACAACTGGTACAAAAGTTCTTCATTGTATAGCTCATCCGGTTTTCCAATGGAACATCTGGCAATATCGCCCATCGTATAAAGACCATTTGCTTCTAATTTTTTTGCATAGCCGGGACCCACACGCCAAAAATCGGTAAGCGGCCTGTGATTCCAGAGGAGCTTCCGATACGACATCTCATTTAACGCCGCAATCCGCACCCCGTTTTTATCCGGATCCATATGTTTTGCCACCACATCCATCGCAATTTTACAAAGATACATATTGGTACCAATTCCTGCTGTCGCAGTAATCCCGGTTGTCTTGAGAACATCCTGTATCATTGTCATGGCAAGTTCTCTTGCCGTCATTTCATAGGTAGAAAGGTAATCGGTCACATCCACAAACACCTCATCTACCGAGTAAATGTGCATATCCTCCGGTGCAATGTACTTCAAATAAATATCGTAAATTTTTGTGCTGTACTCCATGTAATATGCCATTCTGGGTGGTGCCACAATATAATCAATGGCAAGAGTTTTATTTTTTTTTAGTTCCACACTGTCATCCGAGGCACCTAGAAATGTTCGATTCGGTGCCTGATACCGGCGTTTATAATTTGCTTCTTTCACCTTTTGAACGACCTCAAAAAGTCGTGGCCGCCCCGGTATTCCATAACTTTTAAGAGCAGGTGAAACAGCAAGACAAATTGTTTTTTCTGTCCTTGTTTGATCTGCCACCACAAGATTTGTAGTAAGTGGATCACGATTTCGTTCTTTACATTCCACAGAAGCATAAAACGATTTTAAATCAATTGCAATATAAGTTCTATCGACTGATGCACGCGATGTCATAATCGATCTGCACCTCCTGATGCGAATACATTTTATAAAAACAATCCAAAATACGATCCGCAACCATACTTCCATTTACTTCGTCCGTATCCATAAGAATTACCACAATCTGTTTACTGGAATATCTCGTCGATACATCCGACCTGCGTAAGGACGTATAAATTGCTTTCTCCAAGGTCTCCAAAATCAGTTCCATCTCTGTCACATCAATTTCCTGATTATCCGCATTCACCGTAAATAACACGGTTTGAACATCCTTTTCGTTTCTCTTTACAAAACGGCAGATAAAATTATAAACATGATGAAAACTGTCTATATCAAGAAAATATGCGCCCTGTCCATCATCTGCACGGCTCATTAAACTGTTAATATACTTCAGATCAACAATTTTTCCGGCACGGCTTTTTTCCTTCTGTAACTTATCACTGAAAAAATGATATGCGTTTTTTCCGTTCTGCTTCACATAGTATAACGCTTTATCTGCTGAGTTGTAAAGTTTATTAAATTCCATTCCGTCTTCCGGTGTCTGCGCAATGCCAATCGAAACGGAACACTCGGTTTCAAAATCAAATTCAGCAAATTTCTTTTGAAAACCGGAAATAATCTCTGCTGCACGGCTGCCCAGTTCACTTTTTTCTGTAACATCCTTTACAAAAATCATAAACTCGTCACCGCCAATCCGACAAAGAACATCCCCTTCTCCTGCAAATTTCTTTAAAGTGCCGGCAAATATTTTAAGCGTTTCATCCCCGGCAATGTGACCGTAATTGTCATTAACTGCTTTAAAATTATCCATATCAAGCATAAAGAGAGCACCTTTTTTTTCTGTGAAATCATTTCATTTACAGCATTCTCTGTATAGGCGCGATTCCAAAGACCGGTTAGGACATCCTGATAAGATTTACTTTTAATATCCGATACTTCACGGGTTTTCTTCTCTAATTTATCCGCAAGGCCACGCCGAAGTTCTTCTAGTTCAAGTGCTCTTCCAATCCTTGACTGCATAACAGCCGGCACAAAAGGTTTTACAATAAAATCAATGGCCCCCTCTTTAAAACAGCGGGTCTCCGTCTCGGTATCATTGTCAGCCGTAAGAAAAATCACGGGAATGTCCTTACCGTTCTCCATCGTCCGAATTTTTCGAAGCAGTTCAAAGCCATCCATTTCCGGCATACTGATATCCAAAAGAATCATGTCACATTCCTCATTTTCCAAATAAGACAATACCTGTGTTCCCCTCACAACAGGGATTACCTTATATTCGCCACTTAACACTTTCCGCGCTGCCGAAAGATTTAGTTTATCATCATCTACAACTAATATTGTTTTCATCTTGCTATCACCTCATACGTTTTATTCATCATCCATCTTTGCAAATAACATTCCAAAGGTACCCGGTCCGCAGTTAATGGCAACCGCCGGAGATGCCTTTTGATAAATAATATTCTCGATTGCATCTTTTTCTCTTACTTCTTTTGTAATTTCCTTTAACTCATCATTCGTTAGTCCTGCATAGGTAATAAACAGCATCTTTTTATCCATATGAAGCTCTTTATTAAATGTGGAAGTAATATATTTCTTCCATGCCGTTTTTCTTCTGCCAACATAAATTTTCTTTATTTTCATCCTGCCATTTTTTAGAACAACTACAGGATGGAGCATAAATGCCTGACATAGTTTATGAACCTTTTCCGAAATTTTTCCTGCCCGCATCAGATATCCCGTCTCGCTTACAATAAAACTTGTCTGAATCTGTTTTTTATAAGCCTTAAGTTTCTGCACAATATCCCCGGCTCCCATTCCGCCGGCAGCACAAGATATGGCATACAAAACGATAAGTCCCATACCGCTTGACAATTGTCCGGAATCAATAACCATAACATTATCAAACGCCTTTGACGCTTCCAGCGCATTCGCAAATCCGGGACTAACACTTTCTGCCATAGAAATATGGACAACAAACTGCGCTTTCGTAAGCTGTTCGGCAAAAAACTCTTCGTAATCACTTACTTTTGGTGCCTCCGACTGCGCCATTTCACCACGCTCTTTCATATAGGCAAGGATACCATCTGTCTCCGTTTCCACACCATCTAAAAATTCACCACCCTCTGTTTTCACGCGATAGGGCATCACAGCAGCTAAATTTTTATCTATGAGATAATCCGGTAAATCGGATGTGGTATCCGTCGATATCATAACCGGCACTTTTTTCCTGTGCTCTAAAATCGGTGCCTCTATCATTCCCACGGTTCCTTCCGCATTGAATTGTCTGATAAGATTTTTAGGAAGATGACGAATAAGTTCTTCCTCCAATTGTACACCACTGACCGGTTTTAACAAATACCCATCAAATCCTTCGCGAAAATAAAGTGCTTTATTTTCACTTCCGGCATTTGCTGTCAGTGCCACAACCGGCGTATTTTGATTGAAACCACCCATCTGGGTCCGAATTGCATGCAGACATTCAATACCATCCATTTCCGGCATCAGATGATCCATAAAAATAACATCATATCTTGTCTGAAGACTTTTCTTTAAACACTTTTCTCCACTTTCTGCCGTATCCACCATAACTTTTGTGTCACGAAGCAATTTTTTTGCCACCATCCGGTTCATTTCATTATCATCTACAATTAAGACGCGTGCCTTTTCTGCCTCAAAACTTTGTCTGTACGATTCTCTTTGATTTGTGCCATGTCTTGTCTCCAAATCCAGTTCACCGATCTCTTCATTGCTTACCACTTTTTGTGGAATTGTAATGATAAATGTGGAGCCTTTTGTATACACGCTGTTTACGGAAATGTCACCTCCCATAAGTTCTACTAACTGCTTCACAATCGAAAGTCCCAGTCCGGTTCCCTCTATATAGCGGTTTTCACTCTCGTCAATGCGTTTGAATGCTTGAAATAAATACGGAATACTTTCTTTTTTAATTCCCATTCCGGTATCCGTCACCGAATAAGAAATTAATGCATTTCCGTTCTCCTGCTCTTTGCACTGAATGGATAAAGTAACAGCCCCCTCTTTTGTATATTTAACCGCATTATTTAATACATTAATGAGAATCTGTTTAATCCTCACTTCATCACCAAACAGCTGGGATGGCAGCAAAGGGTCCACATTGATATGAAATTCAAGCCCTTTTTCCTTTGCCCGTATCCAGAGCATATTCACAACATCGGATAACATATCTCCTGTTTCGTAAACGGCCGGAACAATCTGCATTTTTCCCGATTCAATTTTTGACATATCCAATATATCATTAATCAGCGTCAAAAGCATCTTGCTTGCCCCCTGAATACTCTTGGCATCGCCGGCTGCTTCATCCGAAATTTCTTCTCGCAAAATCATCTCATTCAGTCCAATAATAGTATTTATCGGTGTCCTGATTTCATGGCTCATACTTGAGAAAAAATGATTCTGCATCCGGTTTAATTCTTCAATTTCTTTTTTTTGCTCCTTTGCAATCTTATTTTCTTTCCGGTACATCGCATTTTGAAATAAAATCATGCTGCACACAAGAACCGTCACTGCCACCAGTGTAAAAAAGGAATCGACATAGGCTGCCTGAGTCGTGTGAAATTCTATAATTCTGGGATTCCAATAAGCCGTCAGATAACATGCGCCATACAGGCAGAAACTGCTGGCAATCAATATGTATTTTGCCTTCTTCTCAACTACCAGACAGACAAAAACAACGCCAAACATCAGCCAAATCGGGCCGCCTCCATAAATTCCTCCACTTGTCAAAAAGTTAAAAGGAAGCGCAAAATAAATCAGCAAAACGGAAATCAGCACTGCTCCTATTTGAATTTTATGAAAATGGATGGAAAAATACGTTATCGCAACCGCAAGCGCAAATACCACAAGAAGTGAAAGGGTGTTTGCCATACTTTCTCCTAACACAAGACCAACAAGAATTCCCATTGCCAGTCCCATTAAGCCAATCGTGACCAGAAGGCGGAACAATCGTTCCTGAAGCCCTAATTCATGATTGTTAAACACTTGTATCAATCGTTTTGGATTCATTCGCATTCACCTCTTTCCACACGTTTGTAAAGCTTCTCTGTTTTATTAAGTGCCCGGTCAAATTCAAAATCCGTGACATCTTGTTTGATATTCTCAATCAATTCTCTCCCCGACAAGTTTGCGCACTTTATATGCTGCAGTTTTTGAATAATTTTTTCTGCGTCATCTATTTCGTAAGCACGCAATTTTTCCATCAAAAGCATTAATTCTTCCAATAATTTTTCGCTATTTATTTGCGTTACAGAAAACTCCTCTTCTTCCAACACAGTACCAAGCAGGCTGCCGATTTCCACAACCGCCGCTGCATACTGGTCTAGAACTTCTTTGTGATTCTTCTCAATGAAATCCCAGTCTTTTTCTTTCGCTGCCATTTCCAAATCTTTTGCCAGATCAGACAAATTCTCTGCTCCTATCATCTTCGCCGTACTCTTTAAGGCGTGCACACGAATCCGATAATCTTCCATATTTTTCTGCTCATAATCCGCTTCTATCATTTGTCTCTTTTTCACCGACTCACTGTGAAACTGCGCTAACAATTCTCTGTAAAATATTTCATCTCCACGGCAGTATTGCAGCCCGGCATTCCTGTCAAAATTCGTTTTCCTCTCGTCCGTTTTTACAGCCTCTTTTTCCTCACTGACATAGGTAATCGACGATTTCGGAAGCACCTTGCAAAGAACTCGTTCCAGTGTCATTGTCTCAATCGGTTTTGAAACAAACTCATCAAAACCTTCCTCCATAAACATTTTCTTTGCTCCACTGACTGCATTTGCCGTAAATGCAACAATAATATATTCCTGACCACTCTCTTTTTGCATTTTACGAAGTTGTTTTAACGTTTCAATACCATCCATTTCCGGCATCATATGATCAAGGAAAATAATATCAAATCTTTCCTTTTCACAAGCCGCAATTGCCTCTTTTCCGCTGATTACAGTTTTTACTATCATCTGATAATTTTCAAAAATCCCCTTTGCAACGGTCAGATTCATCGGCTCATCATCCACAACCAACACCTTAATTCCCGGGCATATCATTTTTCGTTTCTTTCTTTTTGACAAATCACTTTCCTTTTCCTTTAAAATATTTAATACAGACTGTGTACAAAGGGGCTTCCGAATTATTTCTATCCGCTTTTCCTGCGGCAGAATAATATTTTTTCCTGCCACAACAACAATCCGCACTTTTGAATCTGTCATTTCCAAATAATTCTTATTTACGCGATACTCCTCCTCACCCACAAACAAATGCGTCACCGGTGTCACTTCTAATAACTGTTCCAATTCGTCCCGGTTCGTAACACGGTGCAATGAGATGTCAAACTGTTTTACCATATGCGCAATCATTTTATTATAATACTCTCTTACTTGAGGCACTTTATATTTTTCCGTCATCAAGAAACATGCAACACACAAGTTTTTATTATTAATTAAAGGCTTTTCCGGATTTTCTTCTGCCACCTGCTGTGGAATACTAACCGTAACCGTAGTTCCCCTGCCCTCTTCACTTTCAATCCGCATAAACCCATTCATCACACGAACCATTCCGTACACAATAGACAAACCTAACCCAAGTCCCCCCACCTTTCGGTTTCTTCCTGTACTTGTTTGGTAGAACCGCTCCGTAATTCTTTCCAGTTCATCTTTTGCAATGCCGACACCTGTATCACTTACTTCAATACACAAATTGATTCCATAAGATTTTTTTAATGAAAAAATTCTGACATAAACACCGCCCTCTTGCGTAAATTTCATCGCATTATCCACTAGATGTTTTAATATCTTTCTTATTTTCCGCTCATCGCCCAAAAGAACCGGTGGAATTTTTGTATCATAGTCAAAAAGCAGTTCGGGCTGTTTTTCTTCTTTTTCCCAATACTCCGAAACCAAATCACTTACAACCAGAGACGGTGTATAATTTTCTTCGCTCAGCCGGATTTTGTTCGTATCAATTTCTGTGTAATCTAAAATATCTTCAATTTGACCAAATAATCGTTTTCCAGCCATTTGTACCGAGGATAACTGCTCTCTTTTTTCTTGCTCTTCTTCTTTTTGCAGCATGACGGTAGAAATACCTGTAACCGCATTAATCGGTGTACGCAATTCATGAGAAACATTGGCAAGAAAATCTTCGACACGGCGATTTGTTTCTTCTAATTTTTCAATTTTTTTATCCGAATATACACGCTCTGATTTCCTCCTTTTCAATACAAGATTCACAAGACATCCGGACACCAAAACAAGACCAAGATGCAAAAGCGTTCTAGTCACTGTAAGTGTTGTAAGTTCAATGGCATGTTTCAGAACAAAGATAAAATCATAACACATTGTCAAATAATATGTAATCACACAAAGTCTGATAATACTTGATTTTTCCGTTACTGAAAATAGAATCATAATCAAAATCATAAGTGGTGCCAAATCAAACACACTTGTCTGATGAATTCCATAAAAAAAACAAGATATCATCGTCAAGGCAAAATATAGCCACAGCCGCATTCCTCCGGAAACCATATCGGTAATATAAATTACCCAGCTTCCAATCAATGCCGTCAGCAAAAGCACAATTGCTCCCACTTCCCAGCCAAGCAAAAGTGATTCTCCCGTCAAAATAAGTGAGAAAAATGTGTACACTAACAACACAATCAGATGGTTCTCCCTCTGCTTTTCCTTTTCATACATAAAATATCCCTGCTTTCCTTATTTATTCTGCCTTTAAACATTACTCTGTTCCGGCAAGTCCGATATTATGCCGTTTTTTTCTTTCTGTCAAGAGAGCCCGTTAATGATTCGCCTACCCGGCTAGCCCCTGTGTAATAACAACTCATAGGTCACACCGTACTTCTGTGCGATCTGACTCGCATATGACTTTCCTTCCGGTGGTGCCACTTCAATCTGATAGGAACGCTTTGCATCTTTTGCATGTACGATCAGGGAAAACGCTCTTCCCTCTGCCTGCCCCTGTTCTTCATTGATCCGGGCAATATCAAATGCCAGCTTATGCATATGCGTATTATAAATAGTCCGCATCCCCTTACATAAAATTGCCCTGATGCAATCCTTTGCAATATAGTACCCTTCCTCAAATGAGGTGGTTGAAAAGGATTCATTCAGCAGCAGTAAGCTTCTGCTATCTGCATTTTCATAGATTTCCTTAAATCGTTTACATTCTTCGCCCAGACGTCCCAGATCCAGTGTTTTATCCTCATCTGCCGGAAAATGGGTATAAATACAATCCGCCGGAGAAAAGGTAAATCCGCTGCCCGGTATATAAATACCGCCCTGTGCCAGTACAAACAGTTGTCCGATTGCCTGCGTGATCGTTGTTTTACCACCGCGGTTGGCGCCCGTCAGCACATAAACTCTGTGGAGCTTATCAAAATCCAGATCATTTGTTACGATATTACCGGATTCTTCCGTTTCAAAAACCGCAAGCTTCAGATTATAAATGCCCCTTGCCCGCATTTCATATCTGTCTGCCTCTTGATCAGATGCCTGAGAGACTACTGCCTTTGCAAAGGAAAAGCCTTTATCCTGCAGCTTTTTCATATATTCCGCCCACCGGATATAGTA
>OHJS01001039.1_pt1 | contig 15525 bp, 6 predicted proteins | sample 1568661 | NCBI WGS metagenome assembly OHJS01 (sample SAMEA3879603, study PRJEB24766) | human gut metagenome | biome: human-associated habitat; feature: feces | place: USA | collected 1985/1987 | reverse complement strand
CATCTGTAGTAGTGAAAGGTACGACTAATGGTACTATTACCGGACTTGACGGTGACTTTTCTTTGTCAAATGTAAAAAAAGGAGATATCATTCAGATCTCTTTTGTCGGTTACATTACTCAAGAGGTTCTTTGGAATGGTACCCCTTTGAATGTTATTTTAAAAGATGATACCCAGACTTTGGATGAAGTGGTAGTCGTTGCATTTGGAACGCAGAAGAAAGTGAATGTGACCGGTGCTGTATCTACTGTCGGAGCGAAAGAGATTGCGGCACGTCCTGTTAGTTCTACGGTTGAAGCTCTGCAAGGAGTTGTTCCTGGCATGAATATTTCAACAAGTAGTGATGGTGGTTCATTGAAAGGTAACAAAGAATTCAATATTCGTGGTACAGGAACTATTGGTGAGGGTTCCAGCGGTGCACCTCTTATTCTAATTGACGGAATGGAAGGAGATTTAAATACAGTCAACCCTCAAGACATAGAAAATATTTCTGTATTGAAAGATGCTGCCGCATCATCCATCTATGGTTCCCGTGCCCCCTTCGGCGTAATTCTGGTGACTACCAAATCGGGCAAAAAAGGAAAGACTTCTGTAAACTATAACAATAGCTTCCGTATATCTACTCCTGTAAATATGCCGAAGATGATGGATTCCTACACTTTTGCAAACTTTATGAACGCCGGTTCGCTTAATCAGGGTGGTGGGCTTATCTTTACAGAAGACCTGATGCAGGATATGCTGGATTGGCAAGCTGCCGGAGGTGGAAGCACGGGGGGGAGTAAAAGCTTCATCCAACGGTCAATGGGGTAAACCAGACTATGATCCATTTACAACAGCTTGGGCTAATACAAATTGGTATGATGAAGTTTACAAATCTTCAAGTTTTTCTCAAGAACATAACGTTAGTCTAAATGGAGGAAGTGATATTGTAGCTTATTATGCTTCTTTCAATTATTTGGATCAAGGAGGACTTTTGAAAGCTGGTGACGATGGACTTCATCGTTACAATGTAACAGCTAAAATCAATGCTGATTTGACTCAATGGTTAAAATTCAATTACAGTACCCGTTTTACTCGTAATGATGTATGGCGTCCTACCAGTTTCAACAGTTCTTTTTATGACCAGTTAGGAAGAGCTACTTGGCCCAATATGCCCGTAAAAGATCCCAATGGCTATTATACCAATAATGGTTGGACTAATCCAGTCCAAAATCTTGTTGAAGGTGGAAAACGTAATGCACAAACAGACCGTCTTTATCAACAAGCGTCTTTAGTAATTGAACCGATCAAAAATTGGATTACACATGTGGAGTTTAATTACAGTATAATGAACTCATCGGTAAAAGAAACTTCAATTCCTACTTATAATCATGATGTGGAAGGCAATTTAATAGATACTCATGGTACGTCTTATCTTTATCAAGATCAGACTAAAGAGAACTATCTGAACCTAAATATTTATAGTGAGTATTCCCAATCTTTTAATAATGCCCATAATGCAAAAGTTATGCTTGGCTTCCAGACAGAAGATATGAAACAGGAATTTTCTTCTACAAAAAAGTATGGTGTAATGATGGGGGGGATGCCTTATTTTGATGTCACAACCGGATTGGACGGACAAGGTAACCCCAAAGCGACAGAAGCGGGTGGAAATGGGAAAAGATGGAAAACGGCAGGTTTCTTCGGTCGCTTGAATTACGATTACCTGGGACGTTATTTGGCGGAAATCAATATGCGATATGACGGTTCTTCCCGTTTCCGTCGAGGAAGTCGCTGGCAATGGTCTCCTTCATTCTCTTTAGGCTGGAACATCGCTCAGGAAAAATTCTGGGAGTCGCTGACAGATATAGCCAACACATTAAAATTGCGTGTTTCTTACGGTGAATTGGGCAACCAGAATACTACAGCATGGTATCCTACCTATCGTGATATGATACTGAAGTCTTCTAATGGAACATGGTTGCAAGATGGAGTGAAGCCTAATACAGCAGAGCCGGGAAATTTGGTCAGCAATTCTTTGACTTGGGAAAAGGTTCGTACTTGGGATATCGGTTTTGATTATGGCTTTCTCAGTAATCGTTTGACAGGTAGTTTTGATTACTATATTCGTTATACGGATGGTATGGTAGGGCCTGCACCTGAACTCCCATCTATTTTGGGTACATCTGCTCCTAAAACCAACAATTGTAATTTAAGAACGAATGGATGGGAACTATCTATTGGATGGAGAGACCGTTTGAAAAACGGGTTTGGATATAGTGCTAATTTAACTCTTTCCGATGCTAAAACAATTGTTACCAGCTATCCGAGCAACGCAACAAATACTATCGGTTTGAACAAATACGTTGAAGGACGCGAAGTGGGCGAGATTTGGGGATTGGAAACAATAGGAATAGCAAAATCTGAAAATGAAATGCAAGCCCATCTCCTTTCCCTTCCTAATGGAGGACAGGATGCGATTGGTTCCAAATGGTCTGCCGGTGATATTATGTATCGTGATTTGAATGAAGATGGAAAAATATCTAAAAGTGCGGGTACATTGGATGATCATGGAGATTTGAAAGTAATAGGCAATAGTACTCCTAGATATTTCTTTGGTATTGACTTGAATGCTGATTGGAAAGGATTCGACATACGTTTATTCTTTCAAGGTGTAATGAAGCGTGATTTTTGGGGTACAAATAATTTCTGTGGTTATTTGTTTGGTGCTTATGGAACTCAAAGTATGTGGGGGGCTCGTGGACTTAAGGAACATGAGGATTATTTTCGTGCAGAGGATATAGGATTGTCAGGTCATACCATTCCTGCAAATCTTGACGCTTATTATCCTCGTCCTATTTTCTCCGAAGGAGGTAAGAACCAAGAAATTCAGACACGTTATTTGCAAGATGCATCCTATATCCGTTTAAAAAATTTCCAATTAGGTTATACTTTCCCAGCAAAATGGATGAAAAGTATGGGTTTGACCAAATGCCGTGTGTTTGTTTCCGGAGAAAATCTTTGGACTGGAACATCATTGTCTTCTTTGTTTGATCCGGAAACAATTAGTGGAGGTAATGGTGGTAATGCTTATCCGTTATCAAGCACCTGGTCTTTTGGCTTAAGTTTAACACTTTAATATACATATACAATGAAAATAAAACATATATTCTTATCTGTACTAATCGCTTCATCAGGATTTATATTTACTGCTTGCGATAACTATTTGGATGAAGTACCTGAGGCATCTATTTCCCCAGAAGTATATTTTACAGAGGCAACCCACATTCAAGCCTCTGCAGATAATCTGTACTCTGATATTCTTCCCTCTCACGGAACTGGGAATACATACGGCATCTACAAAGATGATGCAACAACGGACAATCAAATAGAGGTTACAGCCCCCAATCGTTTTACTTCCACCTTGTGGAAAGTGGACAATGCGGAAACCAGCAATTGGAATTTTGATAAAATATACAAAATAAATTTTGTATTATCGAATGTGTTGCCTAATTTTGGAGATAAAAATGCTGATGGAAACGACTTGAGCGGCAATGCCAATACCATCAATGGTGATCTTAACAGCATAAAACATTATATTGGTGAATTATTTTTTTTACGTGCTTGTGAATATTTTAAACGTTATCAGCTGTTTGGAGATTTTCCCATAATTACCCACCCATTGCTGGACGACAAAGAAGCATTGAGTGAAGCCAGTAAACGATCACCACGCAATGAAGTGGCTCGCTTTATTCTAAGTGATTTGGATAAAGCTATTACTTTATTAAAAGCTAAAAACATGCCGACAACTAGAATTAACGCAGATGCTGCCATTTTATTAAAGTCGCGCGTAGCTCTATTTGAAGGTACTTGGTTGAAATATTTTAAGAATACGGCTTTTGTACCCAATGGTGACGGTTGGCCTGGCAAGACAAAAGATTATAATTCCACTTATCAGTATCCCAGTGGGAATATTGACAGTGAGATAGATTATTTCTTGGAAATCGCCATGACTGCCTCTAAAGATATCGCAGAACGCTATAAAAACAGACTTACAGAAAATACAGGCGTCCTGCAACAGTCAACTAACGAAACTGCCAACCCTTATTTTGACATGTTTGCTCAAGAAGATTTATCTTCAGTCGACGAAGTTCTGTTATGGCGTAGATACGCTTATAACTTAGTGCACCACAACGTAAATGTATATGCCAGCTGGGGAAACAATGGCGTGGGTGTCACTCGCAGCTTTGTGAATAACTTTTTGATGGCTGACGGCACTCCTGTTTATACCCACGGTGATTATATGAACGGAGATGGATATTATATGGGAGACAAAACCATACACGACGTTCGTCAAAACAGAGATAGCCGATTGGTTATCTTTCTGAAAGAACCCGGACAACATAACATCTTAATAAAAGATGTGGTTGGTGAGACTGCCAATGTTGAAGAAACTTATCCATTGATTACCATTACAGACGGAGCACGCCGTTATGTAACTGGGTATGCCTTACGCAAAGGAGGAGCTTTCCATCAGAAATATTATTCCAATTCAAAAGGATATACCGCCTCTATTGCTTATCGTGCGACAGAAGCCTTGTTGAATTACATGGAAGCCAGTTATGAAAAGAATGGTACCTTGGACGGAGCAGCGACCGAATATTGGAAAATTATCCGCCGTCGTTCTCATGTAGATGAGGATTTTCAAAAGACTATTGCTTTAACGGATATGAGTAAAGAGGCTGAAAATGATTGGGGAGCGTATTCCGGTGGTAAGTTAATAGACGCAACTCTCTATAATATACGTCGTGAGCGCCGATGTGAATTTATGGCGGATGGGCTTCGTTATATGGACTTATGCCGTTGGCGTGCTATGGACCAGTTGATTGAACAACCTTATATACCGGAAGGTTTCCATTTATGGAACACTCCTATGCAGACTTGGTATGCAGATTTGCTATATGACGGATCAGACGCTTCCAATGTTTCTTCACCTAATGTCAGCGAATACTTGCGCCCTTACCAGAAGAATTCTAAACAGACCTGTTATAATGGTTTTACTTGGCGTATGGCTCATTATCTACATCCCATTATGGTCAAGCAGTTTTTGATTACCGCCCCCGATAACAAAACAGTAGAAAATTCTCCTATCTATCAAAATCCATATTGGCCCATAGTACCGGATATGCCTGCTGAAAGATAAGTTTTAGGGCATTCCAATTATAAAATATTGGAGTGCCCTAATGACAACTCGATATCATATGATTGATAAGAAAAGAGTAGCCATCGTATGTGCTTTTTGTACGATAATACAGGTATTGTAACTAAATTCCATGTCTGCAACTCTTTATAATTCCGATATTTGCGTAATAAACGAGCCGACACAAATCGGTGTTCATTCTTTATAATAATGTATCAAATGAAAAACATCATTATCGCTTTCTTCTTGATGCTTGCTCCTGTCGGAGTAACAGCCCAATATCAGAAAGCACAGGAAAAAGCCCCTTTGGTCAATGTACCTTTGGAAAATTTTGCATCACAGCAGAAAGTTCTTTTTAACTTTGGCTGGAAATTCCAATTGGTTACAAACGAGAATAAAAATACCGATTTCGCCTCACCTGCCTTGGATGACTCTTCCTGGCGTACATTGGACCTTCCTCATGATTTCCAGTTCGAACAACCTTGGACTGAAAATGGTGGAGGTGCACGCGGATTTAAACCCATGTGCGAAGGATGGTACCGCAAGTCTTTCCCTACCGATCCGTCGTGGAAAGGGAAACGGGTAATCCTGGATTTCGGAGGTATCATTTATCTGGGAGATGTCTATCTGAACGGTACAAAAATAGCCTCGACAGATTATGGATATGTGGGGCTTGAAGCGGACCTTACCCCTTTTCTACGTCACGACGGAGAAAACGTGGTAGCTGTTTATGCTTCCACTGGTCCCAAGAAAGGTTCACGCTGGTACACGGGAGGCGGTCTGTTCCGTGATGTGTATCTGCAGGTGCAGAATCCCACACACATCGCCCGCCACGGGGTGTATATCACCACCCCCGAAGTTTCCTCCTCCCGAGCAACGGTAGCCGTACAGGTTGAGGTGGACGGCTGGCAGAAGCATGATGTACGGATACGGACCACCCTCCGCAATCCGAAAGGTGTCATAGTGGGCTCCGTGCAATCCGGTATGCCCGAACATACGCACCAGACCTGCACGGAAGTGAAATTACCAGCGTTTACTCTAGAGAATCCGCAACTTTGGTCATGTGAGTTTCCACAACTCTACAATGCTGAAGTGGTAGTGACGGCAGACGGTATGGTGGTGGACAGCCTGACCGAACAGTTCGGTATCCGCAGTCTGGAATTCTCACCGGAGTTCGGCTTCAAACTCAACGGGAAGAAGATATTCCTGCAGGGCAATGCCAACCATCATGATCTGGGTGCACTGGGAGCCACCTGTTACGACAAGGCCATCGAACGCATGATGCTGCAACTCAAATCCTTCGGTTACAACTGTATCCGCTGCTCACATAATCCGTACAGTGACAGTTTTGCCCGCATTGCAGACCGTGTGGGGATACTGGTGGTGGACGAACTGACGGACAAATGGAGTGACAATGACTATTGGGGCGGACGCCAGCCATTCACCCATATCTGGCACAAACTGATTACAGAATGGATCAAACGCGACCGTAACCGTCCGTCCATCATTTTGTGGAGCTTGGGAAACGAACTTCAGATTCGTGAAGGATGGGCAGGTTTCGAAGGAACCAACGACTGGGGAATCACTACCTATAACATATTCAACCAGCTGGTAAAGAGATGGGATCATACACGTCTCACCACTGTAGCCATGTTCCCCGCCCGTGCGGGAGCTATAACCCGGCACGACAAGGAGTTCAACGACTATTTAGTACCGCCTGAACTGGCTTGTGCCACAGAAGTGGCATCGTTCAATTACCAGTCGGACAAATATGACGCTTATTTGAAATACCGGCCGGACCTTATCCTGTTCCAGAGTGAGGCTGAAACCAGCAACTTGTTGCAGCCTTATTATAATATGGATAAAGAGCGGATGGTCGGTATCGCCTATTGGGGTTCGGTCGAGTATTGGGGGGAATCCAATAAATGGCCTAAGAAAGGGTGGAACTACTCCTTCTTTGAGCATACCATGCGCCCCTATCCCCAAGCTTACCTTATTAAATCGGCTTTCATGCCGGAGATTCCCGAAGTACATATCGGCGTGGTCGATGCGGCGGGGGCGGAAAGCGTCAGTTGGAATGATGTGATAGTGGGGCGCATGGCGCTGAACGAGTGCTGGAATCATATCCCAGGCAGCAGACAGTCACTCTTCACTTATACCAATGCACATTCTGTAGAGTTGTTGGTAAACGGTCAAAGCATGGGAGTCCAGCAAAACGATACAACACAGGCAAACCTGCGTAATATGATTTATTGGAAGGATGTCCCTTATGGCAACGGTGGCTCTGTGGTGGCAATAGCCCGTGACAAGTCGGGCAAAGAAGTGGCGCGTCATCGTATTGAAACTGCCGGAAAAGCCGTGGCACTCCGGATTGAGGCGGAAACACCGACGGACTGGAAGGCAGACGGTATGGACTTGCAATATATAAACGTGACGGTCATAGACAAAAAAGGTCGTCCGGTATGGGACTACAACGAGCCACTTACTTTACAAATGGAAGGTGCGGCACGATTGGTGGCATTGGATAACGGGGATCATTATACGGACGAGCTCTTTCAGGGCATAACTTCCAAACGAATGTATCAGGGAAGGATGCAAATTATTCTCCGAAGCGATCAGGAGGCTGGGAATGTTACGGTCAAAATATCCTCAGCTGGATTGAAAGGCACACTTCGGTTGAAAACGATAAAAGAATGAAAGGAAATATATGAATAAAAGATTAAAATTACTTGGCATCTTTATAACAGCATCTTTATGTTGTTATGCCCAGACAAAAGAGTTCGATCCTTCTCTGGATCCTAATGTAACCATCGTGAGCCGGCAATCTCAGGAGGAATGGAACAGTCGCTATATGTGGTATCCGGGACAACTGGCTGCTTTCTACCAGCAACAATGTGCCCGTATCTCAAAAGAGCGTTGCGTTAATGTAGGATATCCGGGTAAATTTTTTGCAAAGAACAATCATGCCTGGTTCAGAAAAGAGGTAAGATTGAAAAAGGAAAGTAGTCTTTGCTGGGAGGGTCCGTCGGATATTATTCTTTATATAAATGGTGTAAAACAGTCTGTTTCCGGTAAACAGGTTATTTTACCCGTGGGCAGATCCTCTTTATTGTTTGAGGTGACAACGGATGACTCATTACCTTGTATCATTCTGAAAGGGGCGGGACTGGAAAATCCGGATGAATGGCAAGTCAGCATGGATAAAGAGCATTGGACAATACCCGAGAGTGCCGTCATGTATAATAAACCGGGCGTGCTGCCGGATGCTCCGCAAGATATGACAGCCCGGATTAAACCTTCACAAATACTCCCCATGCGCAATGCTGAGATGCAAGGTAAAGACGGAATTAGTATCGGAAAGAATGGTTATGTCCTCATCGACTTTTTCCATCTTGAGATTGGAACACTGACCTTTCAAGCGAAAGGAAAGGGAACTATAACCGTACGCGTTGGCGAAACTCCCGAAGAAGCACTGGAACGGGATGATAAGAAACTGGAACAATATCCATTGGCTCCTGTTACCTTGTCAGAAGAAGGAGGCACCATCACTTTGCCGGAACGCGCTCTCCGATATGTTTCACTGGAATGCGACAAGGGGGCTGAGATTACCTCCCTTCGTTTTGATGCGTCATTGTGGCCGGTAGAGCACCAGATGCAGTTTGAAACGGATGATGATTATGTGAACAACCTGTTCAAAATGAGCAGTGCGACATTGCATACTAGTATGCACCGCTTTTATCTGGACGGGGTGAAGCGTGATTTTCTTCCCTGGTCCATGGATGCGCTGGTCAGCACCCTGGCGGGGGATTATCTTTTCGGTGACCAGCAGGTGTCAAAAAACGGAATTTCCATAGCACTGATGCCGCTTGATCCGCAGAAATCAGATATAGGGATTCCTGATTATCCGTTGCATGCCCTGTTCGGCCTGAAACAGAACTATCTGCGTTTCGGTGACTTGGCCACTTCCCTTCAATACAAAGACCGCATCATCCAGTTGCTTGATTTTTATGCCTCCATCGTGGATGAGAATGGTTTTGTACACGGCAATTATGGAGACAGGCAGTTCGGTTATACCCCCGGATGGTCCACCTATAACGGTCCTGTCCGGAAAGGGGTGGCGGCCTATGCCCAGATCATGCTCTATTATAATTATGTGACCGGAGCTTATTTCGCGGATCTGTGGAAGGAGAGTGCATTGGCGGACAGATACCGCAAGTTGGCCCGGAATCTAAAAAAGAAGATTTTTGAACATTTTTGGGATGATGACCGGAAGGTCTTCATCAACGGTACAATGAATGACAATGTGACTGTGGACAAGCGTATTTCGCATCATGCCCAATATTGGGGAATACTGGCCGATATCTTTCCCGAAGAACATTATGACAACCTCTTTGAAAATATTCTGCCGAATTTGCCTAACTATTATGAGGTGGTCAGTTATGAGAAGGGTTATGAGTTTCTGGCTTATGCCAAAGCCGGGCGGATAAAAGAGTTATGGGATCATATTTATGGTGTGTTCGGCGACTGGATGGATCAGGGACATACCCGTTTCCCGGAGAACTTTATGATGAATGCTTCCCGCGCCCGTCAACTGGTGTTTTATAATCGTCCGTACGGCCTGAGTCTTTGTCATGGGGCGAATGGAGTCCCGGTAGTGGTAGGCGCATTGAACGGTCTTATCGGTTTCAGCCAGTCTTCGATGAAGACGAATGAATATACCATTAAACCGGAGTTACTCCATTTGAAGTGGATTCATTCCAGAATTCCGGTAAAGGAAGGATATATTGTCTTGAAACTGAATGCCGAGGGGGAGAGCACTATTGACATTCCGGCAGGATGTACAGTCAGAATTATAAAAAAGATCGGAAAGAAGCCACTGGTACTGAGAGAACAGGGCGGGTACAGCTTCCGGTTGAAGGACTGAGCGTTGAATAGAAAAAAGTGTCTGTTCAATAGCCATATTCTTTATTAAGTCATTCTTAATGTACTTGATTAAACCGACAAGTTGCAAGTTCTTGAATTTCTTCCTAGCTTTGTATTCGTTTGTTTTCAACAGGAGTACTTGCGTGAAGAATATGAAAAACATAGGAAGGATAGTATTACCAATCATTATTTTGTTATTGACTGTGCGGATAAATGCCGTTCCGGTCAAAGCATTTGATATGATAGTAAGAAACCTTCCTAATTCGGAACAGTTGCCGACCAAAGAATTGCTTTGTATCTTCCAGGATTCGGAAGGATATATGTGGTATGGCACTGAAGGGGGAGGCTTGTGCCGTGATGATGGATATACGGTGAAAGTATTCCGTTCTGATTTCAAGAACCCGGGAATCTTGGAAAACAACAGTGTGACGTGTATTACTGAAGACGGTGAAGGGAAAATATGGTTTGGAACGAAGCGTGGCGCCTATATTTTGTCAAAAACAGATTATGAGATAAGGGCGCTTGCTGATGAAACGATAAAGAGCTGGACTATAACTACAATGACAGCGACGTCTGATGGTACGATCTGGATTTCGACTAACAGGCATTTGTTTCGATACAATGAGTCAGGGGAAAGAACTGGAAAATACATTCTTAAATGGAAAGGACGGGAGAATACCGTCAATTCTATTTATGAGGATAAGAAACAGACTGTTTGGGTAACTCAAGCAAAAGGCGGGCTTTTTTGCTATGATAAGGTAAAGGACTCTTTTATTTCATATCCTTGGCCCTATGATGAGTATCCCACAAGCATGACGGAAGATCATAACACCCCGTATTATTGGGTTACTACTTGGGGAAAAGGTATTGTACGTTTTGATCCCAAGGCACAGGATACAGACAAAATGTTTGGATTGCAAACAGTGGATAATGCGTCTTCTAACTCCGATACCCGAAAGCTTCATCATATCATACAAGATTCTGTTAAGGGATATTTGTGGGTGATTGCGGCAGATAATTTATATGCCTATAAAATAACGGCCGATGCATCTTTGGATAAGGTAGATCTCTCCCGTTTATTATCAGCTGACAGGAAAATCCTCACAAAGATTCTTTCCGATCAATCCGGAAACTTATGGGTGACAGGTTATTATCCTTCTTCTTTCATTATTTCTTTTCTTCCTAATGAAGTGCTTCCTTTGTCTATGGAAGGGGTAAAGCAAAATTTGGGGGTAATCGCGTCTCCTATGCAGTTTTCTCAAGAGAAAAATTATTATTGGATCAGGCAAAAGAAATTGGGACTATATGCTTATGATCCCCAGAGAGAGCGTATGTCTGTTGTTAAGAATGACAGGGAGCTTTCTTTTTTCTTTGAGAGGCCATCGGATAGAGAGGGACTCTATATGGTAAGGGATCATTCGGTAATTTTAATTCGGTATAAGGAGAACCGGCTTTTTGAATCCATCGTATGTGCCATACCCATTAAACAAGGTGAGCGTATCCGTGCTTTGCATGATGACCACCATGGAAATCTTTGGATAGGGACTACTTACCATTTATTTCGGTATAGCTTGGAGGAAGACCGATTGACTACAGTTTGTGATGATGTTAGTTTTATAAATGCTATCGTTTCGTCTAATGAAGGAGTTGTTTATTTTGCAACTGAAAGTAGAGGGTTGTGGAGAATTTCCGGAGAAAGCCGGTTGCAAATAAAGGATACAGGAGAAAATTATTCGGTATTGACTGTCGCACCGGACAACAATCTTTGGGTGGGTACTAAACAGGGCAATGTGTATAGTTATTCTCCGGATACGAATGATTTTATTTCCCGGACAAAAGATTGTGGATTGACAGGGGATGCTGTGTTGGATATAAAATCGGATGACGATGGGAATCTTTGGATTCTTACATCACAGCGGGTGATGGTCTATCATCCCGGAACACATATCTTTACTATGATGTCTTGTACTGATTCTTGGATAAATCTGGAAGATTTCCAGTCATTGTATAAAGGTCCTCGGGGAGAAATGAGTGTGGGTGGACGAGGTGGAATTGTGACTTTTCCTCACTATAATGAAAAAAAGAGAAGGATACCTGAGCCAACGGTGCGTTTGACATCCGTCGAAATGAATAACACCTCTGAAATCGGGGTGGATAATCAAAAGAAAATAAGCCTGTCTCCTCATGAGAGAAATGTGAAATTGTTTTTTTCTACTTTTGACCATTTGAATACGAATAAGGTAAGATATGCTTATCGTTATAAACAAAGAAACGATAATTGGGTGGCTTTACCGGCAGGGGAAAATAGTATCGGCTTGTCTGATTTGTCAAAGGGGGAATTTGAACTGGAAGTCCGTGCTACAGATGAGAATGGTCTGTGGAGTAAGAGTACATTGACGGTTATGATCCAGTGTCTGCCTGCTTGGTATGAAACAGGTTGGGCGTATTTGTTTTATATACTTGTTGTTTTATCGGTGGTGTGGGGATTGGGCCGGATGTATATGAAATTACGGAAGCCCATTATTGCACAGACTGTTCTGCCACTGGAACAAAATCCGGAGCAAAGGCATGAGATAGATCCATTGCCGGAAGAAGGAAAAGTAGAAGCGAATTCTATTTCAGCATCTGATGAGCAATTAATAAGGAAGGCATTGGATATGGTTGAGAAGAACCTTAGTAATCCTGAATATTCCATAGAAGATTTAAGTAGGGATATGTGCATGAGTCGTGCTACTCTTTACCGGAAGATTACATCTATCACCGGAAGTTCGCCTTCTGATTTCGTGAAGAATGTACGTCTTCGTAAAGCTGCCGAATTATTGAAAGAAGGAGGGCTTTCCATTGCTGAGATAGCTGATAAGGTTGGTTTTAATACACCTAGTTATTTCACAAAATCATTCAAGAAACTGTTTGGGGTATTGCCTACACAATATAAATAAGCTTATAACGGGCTCTGTCGTTTTATTTTGCAACATTTGTTCCATATCTTGCAACGTGTGAACGGTTTGTATCGAAGAGTGTTTTCTACTTTTACAACCTATAAAGAATATGAACCAATAATTAATTAAAAACGATTTGTTGGATATGAAATGTATTTTGTTGTTTTTATCGTTAGTCTGCTCGTTGAGTGTGAGCGCACAGTATTGTTCAGAAGTATGGTCTCCCGACAATGGGGACGGTACCTATACCAATCCTGTGATAAATGCTGATTATAGTGATCCCGATGTGGTAGCTGTAGGCGATGATTATTATCTTACAGCCAGTTCTTTTAACTGTATGCCCGGGCTACCTATTTTACACAGTAAAGACCTTGTTAATTGGGAGATAATAGGTCACGCCTTGCGTAGCCAGTTTCCTGATTCTGTGCGCACACAACATGGTATGGGTGTATGGGCTCCTTCTATCCGTTACCACAACGGTGAGTTTTTTATCTATTGGGGAGATCCCGATCGGGGTATTTTTATGGTGAAAACCAAAGATCCTGCAGGTGAATGGGAAAAACCGGTGATGGTGGTTGAAGGTCTCGGGTATATCGATACGACTCCGTTGTGGGATGAGGATGGTCGTTGTTATCTTGTCAATGGATGGGCTAACAGTCGTATAGGTTTTAATGGTGTGCTTACTGTACGTGAATTGTCTGCTGATGGTACACGCGCCATAGGTGAGCCATGTATTGTATTCGATGGTGATGCTACAGGCAATGTTACTACCGAAGGGCCTAAGTTTTATAAGCGTGACGGCTGGTATTGGATTCTTTGTCCTGCCGGTGGTGTAGCTGGAGGCTGGCAGTTGGCTATGCGCAGTAAATCGCCTTATGGTCCATATGAATGGAAACGTGTATTGGAACGCGGAAAAACCACGATGAATGGACCTCATCAAGGTGGATGGATACATACAAAATATGGTGAAGACTGGTTTATACATTTTCAGGATAAAGGTCCTTATGGCCGCGTGTGTCATTTACAACCTGTCGATTGGAGTAGTGGATGGCCTGTTATGGGGAATGCTGGTGAGCCTTACTGGAAATTCCGTAAGCCGAAATCAGATAGTAAGACTATAGTTAATCCTGTGGAGACTGATGAGTTTGATTCATCAAAACTTGGTATGCAGTGGCAATGGCAAAATGATTATAAAGAAAGTTACGGGCAAGCTACAAGTATGGGGTTTTTCCGCCTGTTTACGTATGCATTACCTGAGCTTGGAGATGTCAGTAATCTGTGGTATGTACCGAATATGCTATTACAGAAAACACCGGCTGATGAATTTACAGCTACCACAAAGCTGAGTTTTTGTTCGCGTAATTCAGACCAGTATGTTGGTCTTGTCTGTATGTCGGCTGAATATTCGTCTGTGGGTCTGCAACGTACCGAGGACGGTTACGAGTTACAGATACGCCATAATCCGAATGCCATGCGTACTCACTTGACTGATGAGGTGTTAACTGTGGATACCTTGAAACCCACACAAAAAGGAACTCCACGTAAGGGACGTCCTGCGGAGATGCATATAAAGGATGTGTACCTACGCATGAGTATAAAAGACAGCAAGGTGAACTATGCCTACAGCATTGATGGAAAGAAATGGAAGAAGGCTGGTGGCGAGTATGCTATGGGCAAAGGACGTTGGATAGGTTCAAAAATAGGATTTTTTGCCGTTGATCCAAATAAGACCGGTCGCAAAGGATTTATTGATATCGACTGGTTCAGGATTTCCCGATAGCTACTCTGTAGTCGTATCTTGCAACATTTGTTCCACATCTTGAAACGTGGGAGCGGTTTGTATCAAGGTGGATTTTCTACATTTGCTGTTGATAAATCAATGAATAATACCATGAACAGACAGAATTTACTTATTTTATTATGTATGCTTTTGCTTTTTCCCGTATCCGGACAGAGCAATAACCGTGAGAAATATAATTTCAACCCTGGATGGTTGCTTTATATCGGAGATACGCCGGGGGCGGAAAGAACGGATTTTTCCGATGAAAACTGGAAAAAAATTACTTTGCCCCGGGCTTTTAATGAAGATGAGGCATTTAAAGTACATATATGGGGAATGACGGATACTATAGCCTGGTATAGAAAACATTTCAGGCTCCCTAAGACTGCAAAAGGGAAGAAGGTCTTTATTGAGTTTGAGGGAGTACGGCAGGCGGCGGATTTCTATTTGAACGGCAAGCATATAGGATTGCATGAAAATGGGGTGATGGCGGTAGGCTTTGATCTGACTCCGTTTCTGAATTTTGGTGGAGAGAATGTGATTGCTCTCCGAACAGACAATGACTGGAGGTATAAGGAGCGTTCGACTGGAAGTTTGTTCCAGTGGAATGATAGAAATTTCAATGCCAATTATGGAGGAGTACCTAAAAATGTATGGTTGCACATTACTGATAAATTATACCAGACCTTGCCTCTATACAGTAAT
>OHJS01000981.1_pt1 | contig 16168 bp, 17 predicted proteins | sample 1568661 | NCBI WGS metagenome assembly OHJS01 (sample SAMEA3879603, study PRJEB24766) | human gut metagenome | biome: human-associated habitat; feature: feces | place: USA | collected 1985/1987 | reverse complement strand
TACAGCTGTGTTATCTACGTCGAGGATATCCAATGGATCTTCTTTATCTAGACGATATTTATTGATACCGATGATTGCTTCACGACCAGAGTCGATACGAGCTTGGCGACGAGCCGCAGCTTCTTCGATACGCATCTTAGGAAGACCAGTGTCAATCGCTTTCGCCATACCACCAAGGGATTCGATTTCTTGGATATGACCCCAAGCGCGACGGATCAATTCATCAGTCAACGCTTCTACATAGTAGGAGCCGCCCCATGGATCGATAACTTTACATACTTTAGTCTCGTCTTGGATGTAAAGCTGAGTATTACGAGCAATACGTGCAGAGAAGTCCGTAGGCAACGCAATGGCTTCGTCAAGCGCATTTGTATGTAGGGATTGAGTATGGCCCAAAGCTGCCCCCATCGCTTCCATACATGTACGAGCCACGTTGTTGAACGGATCTTGTTCTGTAAGAGACCAACCAGATGTTTGGCTATGTGTACGAAGTGCCATGGATTTAGGATTTTCAGAGCCGAAGCTATTGATAATCTTAGCCCACAACATACGTGCTGCACGCATTTTTGCCACTTCCATGAAGTAGTTTTTACCGATTGCCCAGAAGAAGGACAAGCGTGGGGCGAATTTATCAACGTGAAGGCCTGCATTTACACCCGTGCGGATGTATTCAAGGCCGTCAGCCAATGTGTAACCTAATTCGATATCCGCAGTAGCGCCCGCTTCTTGCATATGGTAGCCAGAAATGGAGATACTGTTGAACTTAGGCATGTACTGGGATGTATACGCAAAGATATCACCGATAATACGCATGGACGTAGCTGGAGGGTAAATATAGGTATTACGCACCATGAACTCTTTCAGAATATCATTCTGGATAGTACCGGCCATTTCTTCCAACTTAGCACCCTGTTCCAGGCCGGCATTAATATAAAACGCAAGAACCGGAAGCACAGCACCATTCATTGTCATGGACACGGACATCTTGTTCAAAGGAATACCATCGAAGAGAACCTTCATGTTTTCCAGTGAACAGATAGATACACCGGCTTTACCTACGTCACCTACCACACGTTCGTGGTCTGGATCGTAACCGCGGTGTGTAGCCAAGTCAAAGGCAACGGACAAACCTTTCTGTCCGGAAGCCAGGTTACGACGGTAGAATGCATTCGACTCTTCAGCAGTAGAGAATCCGGCATACTGACGGATTGTCCAGGGACGCAATGTGTACATCACAGAGTACGGACCACGCAGGTAAGGAGGCAAACCGGCAGCATATCCCAGATGTTCCATGCCTTCCAGGTCTTCCTTTGTATAAACAGGCTTCACTTCAATGTGTTCCGGCGTTTTCCAATCAGCATGGATGCCGTTAGCCTTTTGCCACTCAGCACCGTTGACGGGCTGAAAAGCGGCATATATATCTAAGTTTTTAAAATCTTTTCGCATCATGTTATTTACGATTTGACGATTTACGATTTACGATTGAAGTTGCTTACTTCAAAAGTTTGGCGTTGAATTCTTTTAATGTCTCTAATACGTTGACACGGACATGGATAAAGTTCTCGATACCGGCAGCCTTCAAGTCGTCCATGCAAGCAGGAGCACCGGCTACGATAAACATGGCACGGCCATTCAGAGCCTTGAAGGCAGGAACAGCATATTCTGCATATTCATCATCACTTGAACACAATACCACGATGTCGGCCTTGGCAGCCATAGCTGCTTCTATACCTTCTTCTACGGTGGGGAAACCGAGGTTATCCACAACTTCGTATCCGGCACAAGCCAGAAAGTTGCAAGAGTACTGTGCACGTGCCTGGCGCATGGCCAGATTACCGATAGTCAGCATAAACGCTTTCGGGCGTTTGCCGGAAGCCTCTGTTTCGAGACGCAACGCTTCAAATTCACTGGCAGCACGGTCAAAGTTCAGTGTCGGAACATCTTTTTCGCAGGTATGTCCGCCGCCGCAACAGCAAGTAGCCTCAACCGGTTTCTTATCTCCCGCCTTTTCATTAAAGTTGGGGAACTGGTTAGTACCCAACAGCACTTCCTTGCGCTTGGCAACTGCGGCATGACGCGCCTTGTTGCTCTCGTTTACGGCAGCCTGCACTTTTCCGGCTTTCACGGAAGCATAGAAACCACCGTCTTCTTCTACAGCGAGGAAGAGGTCCCAAGCCTGCTTGGCAATAGAGACGGTCAAATTCTCAATATAGTAAGAACCTGCAGCTGGGTCAATAACTTTATCGAAGTGCGATTCTTCTTTCAACAGCAGTTGTTGGTTACGCGCCATACGCTCAGAGAATTCGTTAGGAGCATCATAAGTCTTGTCGAACGGAGTAACCGTCATTGAGTCAACGCCGGCAAGGGCGGCACTCATCGCCTCAGTCTGCGTACGCAACAAGTTTACGTGTGCATCAAACAAAGTCAGGTTGAATGAAGAAGTTTCCGCATGAATCTTCATCTTGGCTGCACAGCGGCATTCGTTATCTTTACCCTTGTTGTCGCAGTCGCGCAGACACTCGGGACTGTAAGAAGCCACAATATTAGCCCACAGCATACGTGCAGCGCGGAATTTGGCTATTTCAAGGAAGTAGTTGGAACTGATACCGAAATTGAACTTAATCTTCTTGGCTACCATTGCAGCCGGCAGACCGGCATCAACCAACTGATTCATATATTCATTACCCCAAGCCAAAGCATAACCCAGTTCCTGGAAAATATAAGAACCCGCATTGTTTAATGTCAACGCGTTCACATTCAATACACGGTATTTCGGAAGGGAAGCGGTAGCCTCGAGCAGCGCCTTGGCTGTTGACACCATATCACCTTTTTCTTTACCTTTGGCCAGCATCTTGTTGAAGTAGTCATAGTTGATGGAGCCCCGCAATTTCGTCAAGTCATAATCCTTTTTCTGGAAATAAGCGACAAGAAGTTCTGCAAGTTCCACCACATGCCCCTGGCAGGTAGAGAAATTCAACTCGACACATTCCGCGCAGATATCTTTCAACAAAGTTTCAATATACTCTGCGTTCAATTCCTTGGCCTTTACATGGAAAGAGAGTGAATCTACACCTTTATTCAAGATGTCCAACGCCTTGGCATTGGCCTCTTTGGGGCATTCCACTTTGATTTCCTGACGAACAAGCCATTCATTGTTGTCTTTCTTGGTACCTCTGAGATAAGGAAACTCGCCGGGAAGAGCATCTGTTGTCTTCAAACCTTCCAAGTCCTCCATACGGTAGAAAGGTTTCACCTTAAATCCTTCGTTTGTCCTCCAAACGAGCTTCTTCTCGAAATCCGCCCCTTTCAGGTCTGCGGTAACTTTCTCCATCCACTGCTCAGTGGAAACGGGAGAAAAGTCGGAGAAGAGTTTTTCTTTACTGTCTGCCATAGTTTATTTAAAATTTAAATAGATGAATACTATTCATTTTTGTCATCAAGAGACTTGCAAATATAAGGAAATACTTAGAACAAAATCTTTTTTTAGTAAAAAAATCGCAGAATTTGCAATTATCTTAGAATTAAACGGTTATTCGGGTTGCATGGAAATTGGGTAACGAGATGGCAACCGTTCCTATTTCAGAGTTCATTATTGTCTTGCACCAATGTTATAACTCTTGATGTACAAAGGTATAACTTTTTTATGAATGGGCAAAAAGGTGGTGAAGATTTCATTGTATAGGTGCAATTATTTGAATTTAGTCTATCATCAATCTGTGATATTATGAGTTCCCCGATTCCGCCAATCACCCATTTCCGTTGCTCGTCTGCAAAGGAAGTACAGACTTCATTTGAAAGTTGAAAGGTCGGGCGGCAAGCCGTTTCGGGGTGAATCTTCCTTCCTTGAAGAGTATTCACCCCGAAAACCTTTCCCCTTTCAAGCCTGTACTTAAAACCGCAGACGGCAACGGAAATGAGCGACTGACGAAAATGTAGATAAACAAACAGACAGCATACAAAAGGGTTCTTACATTGATAACCCATTTGTATGCTGTTCTTGTATCTATCCATAGGGGCACTATTATTTTGCATCAGATGAAAATATGGGCAAGCGGTAAATTTCGCTCCCTCCAAAAATATAGAAGGGATTATCCGCTGCCACTCATCAGGTGCGTGCCGTTATACTCCCGTTTCAAGGCTTGCTCAATTTCACTACGCTTGTAGAGGACTTTGCCACCAAGCACATAATAAGGGAGTGTCCCGTTACTGCGATACTCGCTCAATGTTCTTCGGCTGACTTTAAGCATATATGCTACCTCCTTGTCGCACATATATTCATCGTCATTGGGTAATGTTGCCCCATCTTTTGGAATGCTGTCAATGATTTCCGACAACTGGTCGATACTCTCGTGAATGGACTGCATCCACGCATCGTCTTTGGTTCTCATCTCTTGGTACATAGTTCAAATTGTTTTTAGTGTTATACATCGGTTAAATCTCTCTGCCTCGCCATTTGGCCTCCTTGCGTCTATCCTCCACCTTTTTTACGATGCTATCCACATCTTCAGGCAGGTAGTAGGTGCGATTACCGATTTTGGTGTAGGCAAGAGTTCCGTTATCTCGCAAGGTCTGCAATGTTCGCTTGCTGATTTTCAACTTCTGACAAACATCCTGATGGTCGAGCCAATTGTTTGTCTTTTTTCTACCACCCTTTACAACGGGTGAGTTCGATACTCGCAGAATGAACTGCTCAATCTTCGTGGCAAATTCCTCGAATGCCTTACGCTCAAAAACGATTAAATCCATACGCTTTCGTTTTATTTGTTTTTAATATTCTCAACCTTTTGTTCCGCTAAGATATAGTCGGCATAAACTCCAATCCAAGCGTTTTGAAGATGTGGCAGTGTGTGGCGCTCATTTGGCACTCTCTGGCGTCATTCTCCACTACGCCCACATCGGTAATTTGTTCTATTCCCATTAGCCGTTGCCGTATCTTCACTGCAAATAAAAGCAGTAAAAAGCATATTGCAATGGGGGTGTCTATACGTGTCATAGACTGACATATCATTGCATATTCGGTGTTATGAATAGCACCACTAAATCCTATTATATCCTTAATCATTGTTGTTTCTCTTTTCATCGTCATTTCGTTTTCTTGGTGCAAAGAAATAGATATGTAATCACACCTCAATCATCTTGTGAGCCTGTTGCAGTATATGGCACAGGTCGTGGCACTTTTAGGTGTATATGATGATACCTTTCTAAGCATACATCACATTGTAGTCCATATTATATAAGAATACACAAAGCGACCGCCCGTCTCGGATCTTGTCCGTAGCATTGCCGTTTGTCAGACCGATACCTATCCGTCTGCCAAACTTTTGCCCCGAACAGCCGATACAGGCGGTCACTTATTCTATGAAAGCAGAATGACAGATAGACCGACCTCCGATGTTTCGGAAGTCCGTCTATATACCATTGAATTTAAGACCTTAATTCTCCCATTTAAGGTTTTCGGCATTACTCGCTCATCATCGTTCAACTTGGGAAGAATCATGAAGTCGGAACGCCTACCCAATCAGCCTGAAAAGCAATACAATTCATAATTGCCTACATAGACCTAATTAGTTGTGGTAGAATAGTATGCATATTTTCTTTGCAGCAGATAATCGGTCATAATTGTGCACAAAGACCATATGTTGAACTTTCAAAACCATTCAAAAAATGAGTAAAAAAGAGATTAAAATCAGTAACGAAGAGATGATGGAGTTGATGGGACTGAAGCGTACATCAGACTCTAATGACGATTCTGACAAGACCGCCATTGAGTTGGCTACCGAGAAGTATTCAAAGGAGGAGTTGGCAGCAAAGGAAACTGTACTATCAGTCGAGCCAAAGCCTGATGAGATTACTCCAGAGGATACGGAGGAGTTGACAAAGGTTGCTAACTCTGAGGAGCAGTCACCAGCCCCCACCATTCAACGTAGGGTGAGCAGCAAGCAACGCAAACTCTCATTGAAGGAGTACCGCAATACTTTTATGCGACCTTACAGGATTGAAGACCGCAAGCCCGTATTCATTAGCGGCAAATTACGCAAGATGCTCGATAAGTTCGCCTGCAAAATCGGTGAGGACAGAATGAGTATGTCGGGATTGTTGGAGAATATCGTTCGCCATCACATCGAACTATATGCCGATGATTTTGAGCATTGGAAAGGGATGTAATATCACGGCAGCTTGGACTGCTAAATAACAGTCTACACCATCTAAAACCGTCAATGACGGTGGAAGCAGCAAGCCCTCGGTCTTGGGGTGTAGCGAGGTTATCTTTCGGGATGCCGAAAATGTCGGATGAGCCGCCATTGCACCCGAAAACCTCGCTCCACCCCGACGGGTGGAGGTAATCCGCTCCCGATGGTCGCAGATTGTGAAAAGCCGAATTTGAAAAACAAATGAAATGTAAAAAGTATGGTAAAGAATAAGACAAAACCCAAGCCCAGAGGCCGACCACAGGTCAGCACTCTGAAACGACTTACCAAGTCGGTAACGGTGAAGTTCTCAAAGCCCGATTATGAGATGTTACGCCGCCGAAGCAAGAACGCCAATCGCACGCTTGCCGAGTACATACGAGAGTCAGCCTTTGATGCACAAATCGTAGCCAAACATTCGGCTGAGGATGCTGCTGTAATCCGTAACCTTACGGGTATGGCAAACAATCTCAATCAGCTTACAAAGCTGTCGCATCAAACAGGCTTCTATCGCACGAAGAATATAGTGGTGGAGCTACTCGAAAAACTCAAGTCTATAATGAACGACTATAAGTCAGCAGAAAGGAGGTGCCGATGATAGGTAAAATCAAGAAGGGCAAATCCTTTGGCGGATGCGTACGCTATGTGATGGGTAAAGACGATGCCAAAATCCTTGCCTCGGATGGTGTTTTGCTCGGAACGAACAAAGAAATGATTGATAGTTTCAACTGTCAATGTCTCTTAAATCCGAAAATTAAGCAACCATTAGGGCATATTGCACTGAGTTTTAAGCCTGAAGATGCACCACGATTAACAGATGAGTTTATGGCAAAAATTGCTTTAGAGTTGGAAAATCCAGTGTAAGCTGCCCCCTAAAACCAGGCGATTCTGCCCCCTTAAAACATTCAACAATGCCCCCTTAAAAAGTCTTGACCGATGGGGTTATTATTATTTTAGTTTATTTCCCTCTGTATGCAGCCATTTTACGGACACTTTCTCCTGTCAGCTCAATCCGGTGCGCCGTATGTATAATACGATCCATAATGGCATCTGCTACTGTAGGGTCTCCGATTGCATCATACCAATTGTCCGTTGGCAGTTGCGAGGTGATGATGATGGACTTGCGCCCATGTCGGTCCTCTATTATATCGAGCAGGATGGGTCGTTCCTTGGCATCAAGGTTCACAAGGAAGAGGTCATCCAATATGAGCAGCGTGCTCCGTTCGATTCTCTTGAGTTCCGATTCCAGTGTGCCTTTTACTTTTGCCACCTTAAGCGTACCCATAAGTTTCGGAGCATTCGCATAATATGTCCGTATGCCCTTCTTGCAGGCTTCATACCCCATTGCTGTGGCAAGGAAGCTCTTCCCGGTACCGGATGACCCTGTGATGAAGAGGTTCTGTCCCTTGCGGATGAACTCCAGCGATGCAAGCCGCTCCATCTGATTGCGGTCAAGGCCACGCGGGATTGCATAGTCTATCTGCTCGAGGCAGGCCTTGTAGCGGAACGCCGCCCCGCGTATAAGGCGTTGGATGGCTGCATTGGCACGGTAGTCCCATTCCCTGGCAAGTAACATGTGCAGGAAAGATTCGATTGTCATTGTTTCTGCCATAGTGGAGGTTAGGCTTTCAGTGAAGGCGGCGGCCATGCCGTGCAGCTTCATACGGTTCATCAGTTCGATTGTCAACGTGTTGCGGTCTTTTTCGACAGCTATCGGTGCGGTAAGATTATTTGTTTCCATTGTTGTCTCTATTTAAATGTTTTAATTGTGCGAAGTAGGCTGCTCCGCGGATGTTTTTGTGGATAGATGTTACGGGGACCTCATCGTCAATGTCGTCTTTTGACAGGAAGTCTGCATCATCCCCGCGTTCAAGGATCCGCCTTATCTCCTGATATCCGTATAGGCGCAGTTGCGTGGCGCATGCGCTTGCCGCCACCAACCGTTCCAGCCCGAAGGTCTTCTCCAACGCCATGATGCCTCTGCATGAACGGAACGCCGCGGGAGGATACTTCTTGAGTTCCGCCACCTTGCGCAGATACAGCAGCAGGACGTTATCTGTCTGGCCGGCTCGTTCGTAAATCTGTTCCAGATCCTTTTCATAACTTCCATGACGTCCGGGCAGTCCGTGGGCATCCTTGGTCGTATAGGAGTATGGCGTGTCATCGCGCTGGTGTGTGGTCACCAGACGCAGGCCATGATATATTTCCAGCGTGTCCGCATCATAGACAATCTCGACACGTTTGCCTATATACTCTTTCGGTACGCTGTAATGGTGAAGCCTGAAGGTGACATAGCCGTTACGCATTACTGTTGCGGAGCGTCGCTCTTTCATCTGATGGCGTATGGCGGGAAGCGGGCGGAGGCAGTCGGACTCAATCTGCTCGAACTGTTCCCGTCTGGACTGGGGACGCCCGCTCATCCTGCGTCCGTTGAAGGCCGAGAGCGATTCGGATATGGCCGCATTCAGAGACTCCAGCGAGTGGAATACAAGACCCTCGATGTCAGCGTAGACGGATCGGTAAAGTAGCTTCACGGCATTCTCCACCAAGGCCTTGTCCTTTGGATGACGTACCCGTGTGGGGTATACGGTACATCCGTAGTGTTCGGCAAATGCCGCAAACTCCTCGTTGATTACCGGCTCGTTACGGTCGCTGCGGGTTACCGCCGATTTGAGGTTGTCTGGTACGATCGCCATCGGAACCCCGCCGTAAAAATGAAGCGCGTTCTCACACGCCTTAATCAAGTCCTGCCTTGACTGGGACCAGACCGCCTCACAATAGGTATAGTGGCTGCACGGAAGTATGGCCACGAACACTTCAACGCTGCGACATTCACCGCTTTCACTGTCAACGACTTCCAGTTTGTCACCGGCGAAGTCGATATACATCTGGTCTCCGGCATAATGCTCGACATGGCCTACGACATGTGTCACCATACGGTAACGCATGAGATAGTTGCCGAAACTGGCATGTCTGTATCCGTCAGGATGGGTCTCGCGGTACTCTTCGTACAGGGTTTTCACTGTTACGCCTCGGCGGCTAAGCCGGGCAGCATACTCAGGAAGGAGTGCCTCAAGCTCAAGCTGGCGTTGTGACGGTTCCCTGTTACGGCCAACACCTTCAGAGAACATTTCCTGGATGCGAGCGGAAGGCATGGCGGCCAACTCCTTTATCGGTATACCACACTCTTGAAACAGGCGCACATATCTGCGCACCGTGTTGCGGGAAAGCTCAAAGCTCCTGCTTATCTGCTTTATCCCCATCCCCAATGCGTAACATTGGAGGATGTTTGCTATCTTTGTTGTCATAGTAGAAATGATTTTATCCCACCGGTCAAGACGGGAATCAAATCTACGAAAAATCCCCTGCCGGGCATTGCCAAGCAGGGGTATTTTTATATTGGAATCAAGGGGGTAGGATTATTTTAGCACAAGGGGGCAGAATCGCTTGGTTTTAGGGGGCAGCTTACACTGGATTTTCCATTTGAGAGTAGAGTTAGCGAAAGATTTGCCATTTAATATGTATCGGTATGGGACAAGCAATCATAACAATCAGCGAATCGGGTAAAGTGAATATCCCAAGCGGTAATGTATGGATGTCAGAAATGGAATTAGTGGGGTTGTTCGGGGTGATAGCCCCGACACTCCGAGCCGCTGTCAGAGCGATATACAAGAGTGGAACACTATCCACTGCAACAACTCAACGATGCGATTTTGCAACGCCCCAAAGTTGGGCTACATTCTATAATCTTGAAGTGATTATTGCCCTTGCATTTAGGCTGAACACCTACGAGGCGAGTAGAATAAGGCAGAAGGTTTTGGAGAGTTTATGCCAACGAAAAGAGAATGGGATTAGTCTGCTTATATCATTGCAAGGTATAGGACAGCAAATCTCTCCCAAAATGAGTTGTTGAATTTCAATCTATAAAGGCGAAGCCTTGCTATTCTCACGAACGGCAAGGCTTCTTAGCTAATGTTTTATGTGTATATATCTATCAAAGGATGATAGAATTTCTTTGATTACATTTACATAACGGTAATTGTTGCATTAGACTCGTTGGTATACTGGGTTGTTCCTGTAACCGTAGTGTTTTTCAAATTCAAAGTAGAACTAGCCATATTACCACGTAAGATGATAACTGCATCACCATCTTCGCAATTAGATTTCAACGTACTATTAGAGATATTGAAAACGCCGTTGTTAGTATTACCGTTCACACCGATACGGACTGCATAACCCTTTGTGTCAAAAGTACAGTCACTCATCTCTAAAGCAGGTGTATTATTGAGGTTTACACCGTTCTTAGAATAAACCTTACAATCAACTATTTTCAAGCCTTTTTCCACGTTGGTAACTTGTAACATAGAGTGCATACCCTCGTTTGCAGTACAGCCGCTGATGTTCAGATTCCAATCACCGCCTGTGTAGGATTTAACCGCAGCAACATCTTCTGTAGAAGTAGTGGAGAAAGTACAATCCTTTACAGTAACATTGTTGGTGTAACGAGTGTTACTATCGTCATTTTTACCCAAATTGATGTAAGCAGGTTCAGAAATATTTTCAGCACTGAAGCTTATATTTTGAATGGTCAAACCTGCTGTAGCATATCTTTTACTCTTACCGTCAACAATGATTGCACCATTATAGGTCTTCTGATTACCGATAATTGTAACTTTAACATTTTCCTTCTGTACTGCAGTAGCATTACCAGTAATGTTATCACCAAGGAAAATAGTTACATCAGCAGTAGCATTAGCGATAGCCTGAGTGAGTTCGTCAGCGGTAGTAACTGTCAAATAAGTAGGAGCATCAGAATTATTTTCAGCAAAGTCATTGTTGATTACAACATTGTTGAATATACCGCCCATTACGTTGATTACACCTGCTCCGTCTGGAGTGGTTGAACTTGGCTTCTGATTCCAAATAGCACCTGCATCACCTTCACGACCATTGAATGTACCACCATAAATATTGATAGTAGCAACAGTAGCATAGTTATTATGACCAGCAGCATTGGCAAAGTTACGGAACAAATTACGATGGAAAGTGTAAGTGCCATTGTAAATATTCAATGTAGCAGAGTTTAGATTACTATTGTTATCAACGAATAAAGGACACAATGACTCTTGAGAATATTCCAATGCAGTCATAGTCCAGTTACCACCCTTTAGGTTTACTTCTCCACCGTCATTTTCAATAAATGCAGCGTATGCATTTGGCCATGACTTAGCAGTTGTCACCTTCACATTTCCATCACCAACAATTGTCAATCCACTATTAGGTTTTACATGGAAAATAGCTGTACTTACAGAAACATCAGGAATATTAGCAACGATACCATATCCGTTAAGGTCAATAGTCACATTTTTATTATCAATTGTAAATAAGTGTTCGCCTGCTGTAGCACCAAGTGTGGTTTCACCTTCCAATTTGATAGTTTCACCATCTTGAACAGCTGCCATAGCTTCTGCGAATGAAGTATAAACAACGCCATTGATAGTTGCATAAGGTACGTTCACATTATGGTCATCCTCATAAACAGGGTCAATGACAATGTTGAATGTAATGTCACCAGTAAGCAACTTACCAAGGATATTTGTACGCCAGTTACGCTGTACAGGAACACTGTTCAAACCCTGATTGAACTCGATGTTGCTGTAAGAATTATTCTTTGGAGCAAATACAAAAGCGATGTTTTCCAATGTAGCCTTTTCATAACCTGTCTGTTCTGTAGCAGGAAGAATATAACTCATAGAAAGCCAGTTGTATTCTTCATCTTCACCATCGCCATTAGCATCCACTTTCAAGATTGCGGGGTCATTAGGAATAGCGTTCAAAGCATAACTAACTTCAGTAGAACCGTTAACCGTACCATCGAGCAAGTTCAAAGAAGTAGCAGCGTTCTTAATAACAACAGATGAACTTCCAATCTCAATACCTGATGCAACAGCAGCTTTCCAATCTTCCTTAGTCACACCCACATTGATTTGAGCGAAAGGACGCTTCATTTCTACATCAATAGAAGTAGAACCTGTTACAGTAAATTCTACAGTCTTGAAGAATGCATCACGAGTTTCATCATTGTTCACTTTGTTCTCATCGTTGGCATAGTTTACAACAACACTCATCTTGTCTGTATCTACTGTATAAGCCTTACAATCATCATCCTGTGCCCAGAATGCCACTTTGTAAGTCTGACCCTTAGCCAAAGTAATGCTTTCTGTGGTTGGGAATGTTACACCTGTTTTTGTTACAGCCTGAATATTTGAGAGACGGTTACCATCTTTGTCAAATACAGCATAAACCAAAACATCAGCACTCTTACCATCACTGATAGCACGGGTAGCGATACCACCTTCAAGACCCAGTGAGAAAGACACCTGAGCCTCATTTCCTGACTGAACTACATCCAGTTCGTCATTCGAACACGATGTTGCCAACAACATACCAGCTGCTGCGAACATACCTAAGAATAATTTCTTGTTCATTTCTGAAAATTTTAATTGTTATACAAATAGTTTTACTTTAATTTCTTGTTTTAAATGTTTTCCGCATTCATTCGGATTGCCGAAACCATTGTCGAGGGTTGTTCCGCTTATGCAGAACGGGGATTAATCATCAATCTGTCGTATCCTGCGAGTTGCAGGATGAAAGGTCTTGGAACTGCTCCATCCCTTTGTGGCTGTTAGTTGGTCTTCTGTCTCTTGTTCGGCTTCTTAACTCGTTATTCGGGTTATACATATTTTGAAATTCTCTTATTCTGCTGTAAATCCTCCTGCTATGTTGCTTCGTTGGTTAGCTTCAATCTCAACCTTTGGAAACTCCACCGTCTTGCTGTTTTCTCCATCGGTCAATGTCAATTCCGCTGCAATCTGTATAGCCGTTGTCGGAGCAAACAGATAGCCCATAGCGAGATAGTTATATGCTGTACCATCAGCCGAGAATGTTTCAGTGGTGGTGTCGCTGAAATTCCAAGTGAAATCGGTCTCTCCACTTACGGTATTGGTAAAGGGGTGGAATGTGTCAGGAACTGACTTTGCTGTAAATGATGTCTGCATCACTTTTCCCGTAGTTCCTACATTGATTTGAGCCAACGGGCGGACAAGTTCAATGGGGTAACTGTTGCTACCCGTTATGGTAATATCTTCTTCGGTCGCAAAGAATGCATCCGATGCTTCTGCCTCGGAGAATGTATCGGATTTGGTAGAGTGTTCATCTTGATAGCGGTCAGATCATCTATATCGTAGATGTTCTGACTGCTGTCATACGCCCAAAAGACAAAACTGTATGTCTGATTCTGAGCTAATGAGAGGCTTACATCTATTGAAGTACCGTAAATTGCAAATTCTTTTCTTCCGATTTCGGTGTTCCGTTCATTGAAAATTCCCACGACAAGGGTATTCACCTGCTCAGCTTTGCCGAAAGAGCGTGTACGGGTATCGGTCGGTAGCATTGCGGTAAAGCTTACTTCCACATCACCCGTTTCCTGTAAATCATCGGAACAGGACTGTATGCCAACCACCATAAGGGCAAGCATCGCTAATATCTGTATGTTATGCAGTAGATTCTTCATTGTTCTTAGCAGTTAGGGGAAAATCAGGTTATGGTCTCCGTCAAAGTCGGGATTGATGGTTACACCTCCCGATGCTTCCGACATCAGGAACATACCCGTCATTATGGTATGGTGGCTTCGCTTCAACGGCACTTCTATCGGCTCGGTCAAGGAGAGTTGTGTACCCTCATTGTCGTAAATGCCAATCTGCACCGTCACTGCCGATTTCTTGCCGTTCACAAACACATAATCAAATCCCATTGAGGCTTCCGAATCGGATAGCTTCTTCAAGGTGGACTCGAACATCACTCCCGTAGATGAATCCACGGGCTTGTCGGTGTACATACTGTATGCGTGTGGCATAAATCCCACATAGTAGAATACTACCTTGTAATCCTCGATATTTACGGCTCTTGTCGGGGTGTCATCTGCCGATGCCGACTTGTTGCCGTTGGCTTTGGAGGCGACACGGACAGATTCCTTGTCGATGAACTCTTCAACATCATTCGTCACGAACTCGAACTTGGCAAGAGGTCGTTGCATCGCCACATTAAGCGTATCAGGCAGACGCTCCATAATATCTGCTACGAGTGAAATATTGTTCGTGCCTCTGAAAGCGTCACGATGGTTGGTATTTCCCTTGTGGTCGCCCTGCAACATAATCTCTGCGAAGTTGTCGGCATTGTGGAAATGGGTATCACCGCTTGTCTTCACCAAATCAGACCACACCATTACATTGTAGTTGCCCGGCAGTACATCAAGCGTCACTTCGTGGTCGTAACCTTCGGCAATATCCTTTGTGAATATGAACTCCTGTACATAGTCCTGCATCGTGCGTTGTTTCTCCGATACGGGATAGGTACGGACGATGTAGCGTATCTTACCATAATCCTGATGGTTGTCGTATGTATCGCCCAAACCCAGTTCAATGACCGATGCTCCATCGTACAGATGTTCCCACTCGGTCATATCCGTTTCATAGTTGAGGCGAAGATGCATTTTTACAAACTCTGGTGTCTCAGGCCATTCGTGAACATCACAGGCAGAGAACAGCAACAGAGGCATACATATAATAAGGTACAGAATCTTTCTCATCGCTTGCCTCCTTTCTTCTTCAAGTCAAACGAATATGAGAACGATACCGCAGCTTGGTCTATACCCCAATAGGTCTTCTTGATGCTCTCAATCATCAAACCGTCCTTTGTATTCGGTGTGTTGTGGAACTTGTCATAATGACGGGAATAGACACCTGCACCAAGAGAGAACTCCACCCACCAAGGTGTGTTCCTGCTGATAGGCAAGCGATAGCCGACACTCACGCCACCACCGATAGACGGTGTTTCACGGTTATGGTCTTGATAACGGTAATCACCGTCAAAGGCGAAATTGTAATAAGCCAGTCCGAAATGTGCTCCTGCAAAGAAGCCATCGTTGTTTTCCGACAGCCAATAGCGGAACTCGGGCTGTACGCTGAGTGTTCTGAACTTGATGGTGGTCTTGAAATAGTCCCAAGCCGAATAATAAACGGGCAAAGTGAACGACCAGTGCTTTGCCAAGTCGATTTCCGCTGCGACATTGGCAATGCCCATTCCCAAGCCGATGGCATTGGTTTTAAGATGCAGTTTACGAGTCCATTCCTCCACATCAGGAACAACGGGGGCTACAATTGCAGTAGTATCGGGTACGATTTCAACGGCTTCAACGATTGGTTTTATCTTAATGGTATCAGGTACAATTACAGGCTCCTGAACGGGCGGAAGTTCCTGCTTGTATGTTACGAATACGGCACAGGCATTTCGCATACGCTCGAAGAAGAGCTTGTTCATCTGTTGCCATACCTTGCCGTTATCCAACCGCTTCAGTTTTACGACACGGTTGTCAATATGGGTATTCGGATGATGATAATCCACCAATAGGGATTCTTCCTCCAAGATGGAGATTACTTCATCCTTATGTATCAATCCCGAATCCTCAATCTGTGATTTCAGATAATCCCACGGGATGTAGCTGTCATTACGGGTAATGAGGCTGTCGGGAATATCCACCTCCTTGCGGACAAGTCTTTCGAGTGCGGTAAGGCGACCTCGTGCCAGTCTGCGGTTGAGTTGGTCACTGCCTTCGGGTGATGCCGCTCCACAGAAGGATATTTCCACGATGTTGATTGTACTGTCCTGACGGATATTCCGTAAGAACTCGATGATTTCCTGCATACGGGCGGCATTGTCCGAGTATGCGGAATCTATGACAGTACTGTTCACACGGAAATCGACACAGATTTCCGTGCGGCTCTCTTGCGAATGCGCAGCACCTACACCAAACAGCAAGAGAATCAGTGTTATACAATATTTCTTAATGCGCATAAATCAGAATTATAGGTCACTTCTCTTTGGAAGAGTGATTTATGCGACATACTGCTATTGATTACGAG
>OHJS01000966.1_pt1 | contig 16344 bp, 15 predicted proteins | sample 1568661 | NCBI WGS metagenome assembly OHJS01 (sample SAMEA3879603, study PRJEB24766) | human gut metagenome | biome: human-associated habitat; feature: feces | place: USA | collected 1985/1987 | reverse complement strand
GTGATTGAGACTGGCGGCAAGCGCATCTTCCATGCTGGCGACTTGAACAACTGGTACGCTCGCTTCCTGACCGACGACTACCACGGAGGTACGGTCTACAGTCCCGAATTCGGCATGGACATCGACCCTCTGAAGGAAGAGAAACGTTACCTGGGCGAGCTGAAAGACATCCGCAAGCTCACCGACCGTTTCGATGTGGTGATGTTCCCCGTAGACGGGCGCATCGGCAACGGCTACACCCGTGGGGCCCGTCAGTTTCTCGATGTGTTCCGCGTCGGCCTGTTCGTGCCCATGCATTTCGTGGCCAGCGGCTTCGAATCGGCCTGGCGGATGAAAGAATTCACCGACGCCCAGTCCGTCCCGTTCTGGAGCATCCGGCAGGAAGGAGAAACGTACGTGGTGGGCAAGCGCATCGAAGTGGTGGCAGCGGTCATCGTCCGCGACGGGAAGTACTTCGCCACCCAGCGCGGCTACGGCGAGTTCAAGGATTACTGGGAGTTCCCCGGCGGGAAGATGGAACCGGGCGAGAGCAGGGAAGAGGCCCTGGTGCGGGAAATCCGCGAGGAGCTGGACACGGACATCCGGGTGGATGCCTTCCTCACCACGGTGGACTGTGAGTATCCGTCGTTCCACCTCACCATGCACTGCTATCTTTGCTCGGTGGTTTCCGGCAGCCTGGTGCTGAAGGAGCACGAGAACGCCGCCTGGCTGAAGCGGGAGGAACTGGAGAGCGTGGCGTGGCTTCCGGCGGATGTGGAAGTGGTGGAGGAGATAAAGAGGCAGTCAGCTTCTTGTTAGTTGTGGTCGTATCGTTGGGCACCAGCCAGTAGATAAATCACCCCTATTATGGGCACTATTATGGAACTAATGTTGATAGCCTAAGTTTCGTTCATGAAAAGCCTTAGGAGCAGGTAGCCCACAAAGACTAGTAGGCCAATTGCGCAGAACACGCGGCACATGAAGGTTTTGAGTGCTTTGACGTCGACTTTTTTCTGTTGTTCAGGCGTCATGGTGTTGTATCCTGCAATGAGTTTGGGAAATCTCCAGACGAGGAGGCCGAGCAGGATGAAGAAGGCTGAAAAGATGGGGATGAAAGGAGGCATATATGGGTAGACTTTTCTGGGGGGATAAGTATTAATTTTGATTCTCTAGATATTCATTCCAAATTTCAGTCGCCAAGTATTTATCGCTTCGGCAATGTAAATCAGCAATACCTTCATCAATAAGATTCGCCGTTTCAGAATTATAAAATACGTCCACCGCTTTATCAATGGGAATATGATACATTTCGCTCATATCATTGATAATGCGTGCATATTTTGCATCCATAATGATTTGTTTTTTTTCTTCTTCTGTCATAACTTTTTACTATCTATATAAGTCAAGCATTGTTGTAACATTTTATCCGATCGAATACAATATTGTATATTAGGCTTTTCAAAAATTAATCTTTTCAAAGCCTCTTCTTGATTAATTTCTCCGGCAAAGTATAAATCAAGTGTGAGAATGACCCTATCATTAGCTATTCCACCTATAATCATATCGTATTCCTTTGTAGGTTCTCCAGATCGACATGCTGCCACAAAATCAAGCCATGATTTATCGTATTGATTAAAATGAAGAATATTCCATTCTTTTAAATCGTCTTTTAATTCATAGACATTTAACCATGCATCTTTTTGACGACGTAGAAAACGTTCGGCATATTTTATGGCTTGCTCACGTAAGGAGGTTAGATAGAATCCACGTCCAAAATCTAAATAATCTCTGGAATGAGTCGTGTCGGGATGTTCCACAATTACAGTAGAGGCATGGTATAGTCTCATTTTTCAAGCACTCCTTTCTCCTTCATGAAATCAATCAAATCTTCCATCAGGTAGCGGGAGCCAAATGTGTGAAGCACATCGTATGAAGGAACGATGTATCCATACAGTATGCCCGACTGTTTCAGCCTGTTATACACTTCACGTTGTGGCAAATGAAGAATCCGTGAAAGACTTCCAATACAGTAGGTGACAAATTCAAGAATATTTTTATCCATACACTCCAATGATTTATATTCACAAAGATAAAGTTTTTCGGGATTCTTTCTCAAAATATGTCAGTCCGTTTCATTTTATTTTGTACTTTCAGCTTGAAATTTAGAAATCAGCGAGCGATGTTAAAGAAAGGAATCTACGAAAACATTATCAATCAGGAAGTAGAACGAGATATACAGGAAGCCGAATCACATCAGTTGGTTTGTCGGCGCGAAGAAATTGATTCCGCTGAATCTTCCAAAATCCTGGCCGATTACCTGGCAAAAGCCATCCGGCAGAAGCTGGAGGACACGGAAGATGTGCACGACCGGATGAACCTGGTCAACCGGATATTGGCGGAGTACGGACTTGTGGAGGAAGTGCAGATAGCCGACACTTCCAACCTCTTGATGGAGGTGATGACCCAACAAAAAAGCCTGTTGCAGAAGCACAGCCGTTCAGAAACCATCCGTCCACAATCCGGCTTCCGGGTGAGCAACCTGTTTACGGGTGGAAACAGCGTCCTCTCATTGGGCGAGGAAATCCGGCGGGAAATCGCCAGTGCCGACGAGATTTATTTCATCGTCTCTTTCCTGAAACTCTCTGGTGTGCGACTGCTGCTGGATGACTTACAAAAGTTCTGTCAACGCGAAGGCACCCGGTTGCGCATCATCACGACGACCTACTGCGGGGCGACCGAGACGAAGGCCGTGCAGCAACTCTCCGAACTTCCCCACACGGAAATCCATATCTCCTATCATACCGACATCGAGCGTCTCCATGCCAAAGCCTACATCTTTGTGCGCAATTCCGGCATGCACACCGCCTATATCGGTTCGTCCAATCTTTCCAAATCGGCCCAGACCGACGGATTGGAATGGAACATGCGCGTGACGAGCGTGGAGAATCCGCACATCATCAAGACCGCCCTGGCCACCTTCAACCTGTATTGGAACAGCCCGAACTTCGAGGACTTCCGGCTGGGAGGTATCGAGAAATTCCAACAAGAGTTGCATCGGAATGTCTTCAAGGGAAAGCAGGATGCCTTTGTGTACCAACGTTATACCTTGCTTCCCCACCAGAAGCAGATTCTGGACAAGCTGAAAGTGGAACGCGAGGAGTGTGGCAACTTCCGCAACCTGATTGTAGCGGCCACCGGTACCGGAAAAACCGTGATTTCCGCTTTCGATTACTTGGCCTTCCGTCAGTATCAGACAAGGGCAGGAGAGACCAGCCGCATCCTTTTCACCGCCCATCGCGAGGAAATCCTTCGCCAGTCGTTGCACACCTATCGCAGCGTGTTGCAAGACGCCAATTTCGGTACGCTATGGGTGGGCAATGAGGCGCCCCAGACCGAAGCCGACTACGCCCATCTGTTTGTCTCCATTTCCATGTTCAACTCGCGGTTTGAAAGCCTGTTCTCCCAGCTTCCGGCCGATTACTACGACTACATCGTCATCGACGAAGCCCACCATAGTCAGGCCGACAGCTATCGGAAACTCTTCTCACATTTTCAGCCCCGCTTGTTGATTGGACTGACCGCCACTCCGGAACGTATGGATGGCAAAGACCTTCGCCCGGACTTCGGTGGACGCATCAGTGCCGAGATACGCCTTCCGCAAGCCCTTCAGGCCGGACTGCTGACACCCTTCCAATACCTCTGTGTAACCGACGATACCGACCTGACCGATGATTCTCTTTGGAACGGACAACGTTACGTGATTGACCGGCTGGCCGACAAGCTGTGCGTACCCGAACGGGCACAACACATCGTAGATGCTTTACACCGATACCTGGCCGATGAATACACCTGCCGTGCCCTGTGTTTCTGCGTCAATAAGAAACATGCCGATTTCATGGCCCGCCAGTTCCAGAAATACGGATTCAGTGCCCAAAGCCTGACTTCCGACACCCCGCAACCGCAACGCAAGCAGTTGGCCGAGGACCTTCGCAACGGGCTGGTACACTACCTCTGTGTGGTAGACATCTTCAACGAAGGTGTTGATATTCCCGAAGTGGATACGGTGCTCTTCCTCCGTCCCACAGACAGTTTGACCATCTTCCTGCAGCAGTTGGGCCGTGGCCTTCGTCTTTCTCCGGGGAAGGCCGAACTTACCGTCCTCGACTTTGTGGCCCAAGCCCATCGGAAGTATGATTTCGCCTCGAAATTTCGTGCCCTGACCCTGCGTCCCGAAAAGAACATCGCCCAGCAGATAGCCAATGGTTTCACCCTTCTGCCCACCGGGTGCAGCATCATCATGGAAAAGCAGGCCCGGCAATACATTTTGGAGAACATCCAGCAGGCCATTTACAACAAGCCCCGTCTGGTGAAAGAAATCAATTCTTACTCCACACTGCCCACGCTGACCCAGTTTCTGGAAAACAACGGACAAGACATCCGGGTGGTATATGCCAACAACCTTTGTTGGACTTTCCTCAAGCGGGCCGCAGGACGCATCGCTTATACCGACGATGCGATTACCCGCCGACTGGAGAAAGGCATGGGCAATCTGATACATCACAACACCGCCTCCTATCTGCATTTCGTGGCCGATTTTTTGTCGGGCAGCAAGCGTTATATGGAGGAAGGCAAGCGACCGTATGCCACCATGTTGTATTACGACCTTTTTCAGGAGCGAATCGACAAAACGGAATTCAAAGAAATGGGCATGTACCGCGCACTGGAGTTGCTGCACGACGACCGTTACCGCTATTTCAAGCAGGAAGTCTCCGAAATCGTGTCTTATCTGCTGGCCCATTTGGAGATTACCACCACTCCGCTCGGCGATGACGTATTGCCTTGTATCGAGCTTTACGGATGCTATACGCGTGAGGAAATATTTACCCTGGTCGGGAGGCAGACTTTGGAGAAAAGAATGTCTGGTTCGGTATCCGGTGTATTCAATTTGCCGGAGTATGATGCCACCCTGTTATTCGTCACACTGAACAAATCGGACAAGGACTTTTCCCCTTCTACACAATACGATGATTATATCATTAACAAAGACTATTTCCATTGGCAGTCCAAGAATACGGACGCCCATCACAACCGTGGGGGACGGATTTACACCGAGCAACCTCAGCGACACAACAAGATTGTGCTCTTTGTGCGTGAGGAAAAGAAAGACGGTTTTGGAAACACCTGTCCTTTCCATTGTTTCGGCCCCGTGGACTATGTTTCTTCGCACGGTGATTTCCCTATGAACATCACTTGGCGACTGGAGCAACCGGTGATGCCGCAATACCTGAAAGTGGTGTGAGAAAGTGAGGGATGAGTTTGTGGTAAGAAACGGACAAATGTGCGCTGGACATTAATTTGAAGTATGTAAAAGACGAGGATGCACAAGTGAGAAGCATGAAGTTCACGCCAAAAAAGAGTTAATTGTCAAGACACATTCTTTCCTGCAACAGCGCGAACTTATAGTAATTTTTCTGATATTCATTTTTTAGAGTGTGAAGGTAAAATTAATTTACAAGAATGCAATCGAATCTTTTTCTTGATAAATTGGAGAATTGAATTTGTGACTAAGATTATTAAGATATTAGTTTTAAGAATAATAGAATTAAAATTTGTATCTTTGTATGAAGACTATAGATGTCACATTATGCAAATACCACAATCACAAATACTTACTACGCGATACCTTAACAGGGTATTTGATAAAACCGTAGCAACCTATAAATATTATTGGTTTCTGGGCATACTTGATTTATATGTAAAACAAGGAAGAACAAGAATGAATGTCTGGGAAATTATGATAACCATGGTTGCAAATGCTTGGTATCCTGTTAACTATTTTCGACTTTCGTTTGGCAAATCAGAATCACTTTATGATGCCATTCTGACTTTGCAGAAGGAAAACAATATTCCTATTAATTTGGGAATTAGGGAATTAAATGATTTATTAAAGGAACTCATTTTACAGACCGATATACGGAAACAATTGAACTTTCTTCAAAAAAATGTGCCTTTTCGATTTCTACGGCCGTGGATAAATACCTCGGATGACCGAGAAATGGTAATTCGCTCACAGACATTTGAGAATGGTTGTCTTTATAAATTAGAAAAGAAAGATGGTCTGCTATGGATCGAATTGAATCCGATTTGGTTGACTTATTTGAAAGAAAATTATGATATTCTAAGTGCTTATGCTTATTGGGGATTGACTAATTTTCTTCAGGTGAGGAATCCAAATGTACCGAATATACCTAGTAAACTGGTAAAGAGGGAAGAGAGAAATTCTTTGGCAAGTCAGCATGAGTTTTGGAATGTAGTAATAAATCAAGGTATTGAGGTGCAATGTATTTATACAGGTAAACGTTTAGAAGTACGTAAATATGATTTGGATCATTTTATTCCATGGAGTTTTGTATCCCATGATTTGCTTTGGAATTTAATGCCATCAGACCCAAGCATTAACAGCTCCAAAAGTAATAAATTACCTGATTTAGAGTTGTATCTTCCTAAATTAGCTAAAGCACATCAAAAGGCTTTGAAGATTTATTTGAAAACTGGTAAGCAAAATAAATTACTTGAAGATTATCTTTCTTTAGGATGTACATCGCAAGATATTGTGCAGATGGATAGAGAACATTTGTTAGATTGTTTCTTTCAGACCTTTACTCCGATGCACCAGATTGCCCAGAATATGGGCTTTGAAACTTGGAAATACTAATATTATGGAACCTGAAAAAATAAACCATCCTTACCTGACCGCCATCAAGCGCACCAGCCTTTCTGCGCCCACCCGTTATTTGCTTCAGCACCATCTGCTGAAGGGACGCATTCTGGATTTTGGTTGCGGGTACGGATTTGACACAGACGAATTGAAACGGCAGGGATATGACATTGTGGGGTATGACTATTATTACCGGCCTGAATATCCGGAAGGAAAGTTCGATACCATCTTGTGCAACTATGTGCTGAACGTGTTGGAACCTTACGCGCAGGCCGAAGTGATGATGAACGTGACCAATCTGCTTTCTCCCACAGGAACGGCCTTTTTTGCCGTGCGTCGTGACCTGACGGAAGAAGGATTCAGGTTGCATGCCATCTATCGCCAGTACACCTATCAATGCAATGTGCGTTTGCCTTTCCAGAGTCTGGAACGGAACGCAAGCTATGAGCTTTACGAGTACCATCATTTCAACAAGCTGCCCCGGAAGGAAGGGGAGACCTGTCCTTTTTGTCGGCTGTCGCGCAAGGTGGAGATTATCTGTGAGACGGCCACCTGTGTAGCGTTCTACGATGGCTATCCGGTGTCGCCCGGACATGCGTTGATCATTCCCAAGCGGCATGTGGCATCTTATTTTGACTTGACCCATCACGAACGGGAGGCCATGAACGTGATGCTTCAGTATGTGAAGCAGAAAGTGGACGAACGGTATCATCCGGATGGATATAATATCGGCATTAATGTGAACGAAGCAGCCGGGCAGTCGGTCTTTCACGTACACATGCACCTGATTCCTCGCTACAAAGGAGATGTGCCCAATCCGAAAGGCGGGGTGCGGGGCGTCATTCCGTCCAAGCAGAGTTACAAGGCGAAGAAAACCCTCTCTTCGCCTATGCAGCCGGAGAAGAAGAAGGCTTATACGGTTGAGGAGAAGAGAAATGAGCATGGAAACGCTTATATTCCGTGGGAGGAAGAGACCGATAAGTTGCTTTGTCGGTTGTATGATGAAGAAAATAGCATAAGTGCGCTTGCCGAGATGTTTGAATGTACTCAGGGAGCTATCCGCAGCCGCTTGAAGAAGCTGGGGAAAATTAATTAAAAACTATCGAGGTTATATTTGTAATTCTGCTATTTTATTTTGCCATGGTACTATCAATTTTTAGCTATTTAGTTGTAAATGTAAAATAATTTTACGGATTATTGTTATCCGTCAAGGATATAGAGGATATTTAAGATGGGAAAAAATCTGTTTTCCCAATTCGACCGTTGACTAGTGTTTCAGTATTATTAAAATGATACGGGTGAAATGTGGAAATCGAAAACAGAATTACAATGACTGGAAAATGGATTTATGAAGGGCCATCACGTTCATTGCCCTCTGTATGAGGTGATGGTTTCATCGGTCACGCACAACGTGGGCCGTTACTGCAGTTACACGGGCGGTCAGTTTGACAGTTTCTTTTTATGTGCTGGAGATTTCGGTAAAGAAGTGACCGGTGGGTTGTGATTTCTTACCACCTGAAACAAATTTTCCAGTGAATGGAAGGATCAGCCCAATTTGGCGGAATATTGAAGACAGGATAAGCAAGTTCAGGAATAAAGGAAAAAGTAGTTTTTTTGCCGTCTTGGCTATCATCCGTACGGATATTTTAGTTATGCAGCAGAAAAAGGTTTGGGTATTTGTGGTTAATTCTCTAAATTCGCATAAATAGATTTTGAATTATGAATATTTTATACTATCCTGAAATTAATATACCAAGGACAGAATGGGCGATTCGCGCTTTTTTGTATTACGATGAGGTGGCAGCGATTGTTCCATATAAATATAATATGGAACCAGATCTTTATGAACCTTTTATGCGGGAAGCGGTTGTCAATGAGTTGGTTATGCCGATTGATTCGATGATGAATTTACAGTGTCAAGAGCAAGTTCAGGAGATTTTTCAACAATATGTTACTTCACGTATGAGGAGTTTGGAACAAAGAAGAGGCTTCTTTCATCGAATTAAGCATTTGAAAAGGTTTAAACTTCATGAAGGTAAATTGGGTTATCTCTTATATCACTCTTTAGTGGAACTTGGCTTGGCGGAATATGACAAGAATGGTTGGTATAATGTAGAACCTCATACTGCTAATGATTTGATGTATTATTTGGCTTCTGTGTTGGCTAATACCAGGGATTATAGATTACTACAGACCGGATGTTGTATTCATTTTCAACTAGATACATTCACACCCCAGAATATGAAATCCGTCATCAGAACAATCGGAGAAATTGTATTTTGAAAGAATTGATGCCAGCTCCTAGAAATTACGATCTTGGAAGAATCAAACATTTTAAGGAGACACATCGTGAACTTTTAAGGACATTCAGAAATCATGTGGAAGAAATCGCTTTGGATGCCACAATCTCGCCTGAATCTGACTTTTCTCTATAAAATTGGACCAGTTACGACAAGAGAAGGAAGAGATTTCTGCAAGAATGAGTGAATCTCGTTTGGGAAACATTATTTTTGGTAAAATTTGTGGAGTACTTTCTCCAATGTGTGGGGCATCTGCCTTATTGAATGCTATATATAATGCATGTCATGTAGAGCGTCCGGATGTCAATTGTAAAGGAATGAAATACATTGTTCTTGCTGAAAGAAATCTAATGCGGAGATAATGGTTATATTTGAAATAAGAACAGGTGGATATTAATAAAATATTTGTGCATATATTTAGGATAAGAATTTTTAGACAGAGAAACCATGACTGACTTTGATGAATATATAAGACAGAGTGAGCCGGACAGGCAGCAACGGGCGTATGCCTGGCAGACAGCCATCGGACTTCAGGCTGTAGATGGACTGAAACCTTCTGAATACCTGAAAGATATGGCACGCAGACACATCGAAGGTGAAATGACCATCGATGAAGTGCGTGAACAGATAAAGAGTTATTATCAGTCAAAAGCCAATCGTGAGCCGGATGACGAAGGAAAGCAGGAAGCCGACAAGGTTTCTGCGAATATTACGAAGATTCTGTCCACACGTACACTGGATTTTAGCACAAACGGATATATTTCATTGCACCGAAGAATTTTTGAAGGAGTCTTGAAGTTTGCTGGGAAAATACGGGAATATGACATCATGAAAAAAGAATGGGTCTTGAATGGGGATTCTGTCAGCTATTTGAACTGGGAAGATTTACGAAGAGCCATAGACTATGACTTGGAACAGGAACGTAATTTCAGTTATGCAGGACTTTCCTCGGATGAGATTGTGGTCCATATTGCACGGTTCGTTTCGGGGTTGTGGCAGATTCATGCGTTTGGAGAAGGGAACACACGTACAACGGCTGTTTTCACTATTTTATATTTACGTTCTATTGGTTTTGAGGTGAGCAATAATCTGTTTGCCGATCATTCGTGGTATTTCCGTAATGCGTTGGTGAGAGCGAATTATAAGAATGCGCAGAAAGGGATTGATTACACACCTGTATATTTGGAACGCTTCTTCCGGAATCTGCTGTTGGGAGACCAATGGGACTTGCGCAATCGTTATCTTCACATTACCCCTTCCAGCGAATGGAAGAACCAGCCTAATCTGGCAGAAACTAGGAAGACAGGACAAGCTCAGGACAAGTTCAGGACAAGTTCAGGACAAGTTCAGGACAAGGTGCATACGGATAATCCGGATATAGAGCGTCTGGTAGCGGTGATTGGGAAAGACCAGATGTCCGTAAAGATGATGATGGAGAAATTGCAGTTAAAGGGGAGAGATAATTTTCTCCGTCTGTACCTTTTCCCAGCTTTGGAAGAGGGTTTTGTCACTTTACTGTATCCCGACAAGCCACGTCATCCCCGTCAGAAGTATCTTTTGACGGTAAAGGGACTGGCTTTGCTTTCGGAGTTGTAATTTTATTCTGTGTAAATTTTTTCTTATACCTATATATGACAAACATAAATTCAGATAATCTTACAAAGGTTATTGAGTCATACAAAGCTTACTTTAAAGAGCATTTTCCCGTTGAGATATATAAATGGAGAGCCGTGCGATGTTTTCTGGCTTACTGGGATATTGAAGCCCTTAATTTCAAGGACATGCTGATACAAGCATTAAGTAAAACAGAAAATTTGCTGACTTCAATGAATAATTATCCGAGGAAGATGTTGGAAGAGTTCTGTGAAGTAGATGAAACAAAGGTGCGCGAAATGTTTCGGGAACTATTTGATGAGAATCAGAATGTAGTTTTCCGAATCAATCAGTTTCGAAGGAATGCAGATGAACTGTTGAAACTATGGGGAAAGGGGAAGCAGCATTATCAGACGCTTAATGCAATTACCACCTACCTCTGGCTTCGGTATCCGGATAAGTATTATATTTATAAGTATTCTTGTGCCCGGAAAATGGTAAGGGAACTGATGCCTTCCATGGTACTTAAAAAAGGAAGTGGGGCAGAAGAAGTAGGTGAGGTTTTTAAGCTGTATGACAAGGTAGCTGAAGTGTTACAGAAGGATGCTGATATCAGGAAAATGCTGGATGGGGTGTTGACGGAGGATTGCTATCCCGATAAGGAATTGAAAATAGCTGTAATAGATTTGGCGTATTTTGTCGGCCGGTTTTATCACCCGGAATCAGTCTTGTTGCCAGAACCAGGGACGAAGGTGCAAACCTGGATTTACTCTCCTGGAGAAGGGGCCCGTAAATGGGATGAATGTGTAGCTAATGACAAGATGTATCTGGGTTGGGATGATATGGGAGATTTTGATCCGTATGAAACCCGTGAAGACATGAGGCTTCGGATGAAGGAATTGTACGGCGAGGAAAAGGATTACAGGAATGACAGTCTAGCTACTTGGGAGTTTACCAATGAAATGAATATAGGCGATGTGGTGTTTGCCAAGAAAGGTCGGGGGTGTATTATCGGACGGGGAATAGTCACTGGCGATTATGAATATGATAAGAACCGGGCGGAATACAGACATGTTAGAAGTATAAAATGGAATAAAGTGGGGGAATGGACTTTACAGGAACCTCTTGCAATGAAAACGCTGACTAACCTGACAGCTTATACGGATTACGTGAGGAAATTGAATGAACTGGTGGAAAGTGATATGGAGCCGAAAGCTGCTGGCAATTACTGGTGGCTGTGTGCAAACCCGAAAATCTGGAGTATGACGGGATGGATGGTCGGAGAAGAACAGGACTACACACTCTATAACACAGCTGGAAATAAACGGCGTGTCTTCCAACATTTCTTAGATGCCCGAGTAGGAGATAAGGTGGTCTGTTACGAGGCAAATCCCACTAAACAGATTACTGGACTGGCCGTAATCTCGAAGGAAAGCGATGGCGAAAGGATCTGTTTCCGGAAAGTAGAGACGCTGGCTTCGCCTGTAGAGTTGTCGGAAGTAAAAGCAGTACCTGAACTGGCAAATATGGAATTTCTGGTAAATCCGAACGGTAGTTTCTTCCATTTGACAGAAAAGGAATATACGACTTTGCTGAATCTTATTCGGGAGGAGAATGACAGTATTCAGCCGGAAAGATCCATTGAGAAATATACGAAAGAGGATTTTCTGAAAGAGGTGTTCATGAGTGAACAGGACTTTGATACTTTACAGTACCTGATTCGGAACAAGAAGAATGTGATTCTCCAAGGAGCTCCGGGGGTGGGAAAGACTTTCTGTGCCCGCCGTTTGGCACAGGCCATGATGGGCGAAAGGGATGAGAGCCGTATTGCGCTGATTCAGTTCCACCAGAATTATTCTTACGAAGACTTTGTGATGGGCTACAAGCCGGCAGGAGCGACCTTTGAGTTGCAGAAGGGTATATTCTATAAGTTCTGTATGCTTGCGGCCAATCATCCCGAAAAAGAATATTTCTTTATTATTGATGAGATTAACCGCGGAAACCTGTCGAAGATATTCGGGGAACTGTTGATGCTGATTGAGAAGGATTACCGGGGAGAAAAGTTGACGTTGGCTTATAAGGATGAGAAGTTTTTTGTACCGAGTAATCTGTATCTTATCGGTATGATGAATACGGCCGACCGCAGTCTGGCATTGATTGATTATGCGTTGCGTCGCCGGTTCAGTTTCTTTGAAATGAAACCTGGCTTTGACTCGGAGGTTTTCAAGGTTTATCTGAAGGAAAAAGACAATGTAAGGCTGAATGAGTTGGTGGAACAGGTGAAAGAACTGAACCGTCAGATTGCAGCAGATGATTCATTGGGAAAGGGATTTGAGATAGGGCATAGTTACCTGTGTACAAGGGAGGCTGTGACGGATGAATGGTTGAAGGAGGTGGTGAATTATGACATCCTTCCGATGCTGCGGGAGTATTGGTTTGATAACAAGTCGGAAGTGGATAGATGGTCGAACAAGTTAAACGGTATTTTCAATGACTAAGAACGGGACTATCTGGATTCGCAACGTGTATTATATGTTGTCGTATGCTTTTGAGGAACTGAAGAAGAATAATTATGAGTACATTGCTCGTGAAGAGTTCGAACGGATCCAAGACTTGTTTGCTGAAATTCTTTACAAGGGAGTATCGGCCCAATTGAAACGTGGATTACACCGGGAATATGTGAGCAAGACAGAAGATTTATCGATGTTAAAGGGACGTTTGGATATAAAAGGAACCATCAATAACCGGATGAGATGTCGGAATGTGCTGCGTTGTGAATACGATGATTTGTCGGAAAATAATCTGTTTAATCAGGTACTGAAGACAACTTTGTCGCTTTTATGCCACGAACGGAGTGTGTTGCCTGTACGGAAAGCTAAATTGAAACAGTTGATGCCTTTCTTTTCGGAGATAGACGGGATTGACCTCCGGAATATCCAGTGGAACGGTTTTGTGTATCAGCGAAACAATCAGACATATCGAATGCTGATGAATGTATGCTATTTCATTATTGACGGCATGCTTATGACAACAGAGGCTGGAAAATATCGTATGGCGACCTTTTCGGACGAACACATGTGTCGTTTGTTTGAACGGTTTGTGTTGGAATATTACCGGGTGCATCACCGTGAATTAGCCCCTAATCCAGACAGAATTGCATGGAACATTTGCACGGAAGAGACCACCATGATTGATTTTTTGCCTGCGATGCGGAGTGATATCGTGCTGCATCGGGGAGACCGAACCTTGGTCATTGATACAAAATATTATAGTCATGCCATGCAACGCCGTTTTGACAAGCCGACAATTCATTCTGCAAATCTGTATCAGCTGTTTACCTATGTGAAGAATCTGGACGTAGAAAATACGGGGAAAGTGAGTGGTTTGCTTTTGTATGCCAAAACAGACGAAGATATCACTCCCGATCTTACAGCCTTATTCGGTAAGAATCGCATGCGGGTAAAGACACTTGATTTGAACCAGAAATTCTCTAGTATAGCTAGACAATTGGAGGATTTGCTTGAATGGTAAATTATATCATATTCTCTTTACACACACTTTCCACCCACCTTCCAATATTCTCCCGGGCAACTTCCGGACGGATGGCTTCTTCAAGAGGCATGCCTTCGGGCGTGAGACTGTCCACGCGACTGAATCCGGCCTGGAGCAGCGGCTCGGCGTCGAGGGCTTGTCCGGCCACTAGCCAGGTGGGGACGTGGTGAGCTTGTGCGCGGCGCATCACCCGTTCCGGCAACTTGCCCATGAGGGTCTGACGGTCGGCACGGCCTTCACCGGTGAGGACCAGGTCGGTATGGGTCAGGAGGGTATCGAAACCGCAGAGGTCGAGCAGGAGGTCGGCACCCGATTGCGTAGTGGCCTGAAGGTATTGCAGAAAAGCGTATCCCAGTCCCCCGGCAGCTCCGGCACCCGGCTGGGAGGAAGCATCTCTGCCCATGCGACGGGCCGATTCTTCGGCAAACTGACGGGCGCGGCGGTCCAGTTTCTCCACCATCTCCGGTGTGGCTCCCTTCTGCGGGGCAAACACGTGAGCCGCTCCTTCCGGTCCGTAGAGCGGGTTGCGCACGTCGCTGGCCAGGATGAAGCGGCATCCGGAGAGTGCCCCGTGCAGCACCTCTTCTATCCTTCCGCCCGGTGCCAGACAGTTGGTCAGGCCCTGAAGCATCCCTCTTCCGGCATCGCTCGTGCCGCTTCCGCCCAGTCCGATGATAAAACGGCAGCATCCGTGGCGTGCGGCATGGGCCACGAGTTCGCCCACTCCGTAGGTCGTGGCCACCAGCGGGTTGCGCTCTTCGGCAGTCATCCGAGTCAGTCCGCAGGCTTGTGCGGTTTCGATGACGGCGGTTCCGTCGGGTGCGAGACCGTAGCGGGCGGTGACGGGGCGCATCAGCGGGTCGTGCACTTCCACTTCCTGCATTTCTCCATGCAGGGCGGCGATAAAGGCTTGCAGCATGCCTTCACCTCCGTCGGACATCGGGAGGGCATGTACTTCCACGCCGCGGGCGGTCAGGGCCTGCGAAAAAGCGGCTTCCACCTCTTCCGAGGAGAGGCAGCCTTTGAAAGAATCGAGGGCAAGTAAGATTCGCATAGGTTTGTAGTTCAGTGTAGCGATACTGACTACAAAATTACGTTTCTTCTGCTTATCGGCAAAATAAATTGTAACTTAAACCTATATGGAAGGCGAACATACCTTGGGCCTTGTTCGCCGGCTCTTCAGCCGCCATAACGAAGCCGATTCCTCCACTTGCTCCCAGTCGCTTGTAAATTTGGTGGGTGTATTCCAGAAATCCCCCGAACCCGATTTCCGTTTTCTGATGCTTGCTGAAATACTGTGGACCGGCATAAAGGCTCAGTGCCAGAAATTTGGAAAGGTGCATCTGCATGCCTACGTTCCATAGGTAGCGTTTGTCGTCTGCTCTCTCGGACTTGAATTTTGTGTTGTAGCCAAACGCTACCGACAGACCGAATACCACAGGAGAAGTATAACGCAGACGAATCCCTGCATTGCCATAAGTAAAGCCGTAGCCTGCTTCCAGGTTGATGAGATGATTTTCGTTGTCCCAGCCCTTGGCATAGGTAAGATCAGCCAGTGCCCGTCCGGCGTTTGCGGCCCATTCACTGTCGGAAGAAGAAAAGGTGGGCGTTTGGTACTCACTTTCATTTGTCCGCGACTGGCTGTTGCTGTCAACGTGAGGGAAGAGTGTCGTAAAGACATAAGTGCGTATGGTCGGTTTGCCGGTTCCCATCGACACGCTTCCCGTAGGAGATAAAATTTGATTCCCTTCACAGTCGTATGCCTCAAACCAGCTCAAGGAATGAGGAATAGTGAGCTCTGTGACCAGCTGGAAGGTGCCGTAAGGTGTTTTCAAGGTGATGGGTGTACAAAGGTTGCCTCCGGCTTTGAATATGGTGTAATATTCGTTTTCAGCCTGGGCCATTTGGAAGCTTGTCCATAGCAGAAGGACAAGAAAAATACATTTTTTCATAATAGTACGGATTTAAGATGAAATTTCTGTACTACAAAGAAAGAAAATAGATTTGTTTTTCCTGTCATGGATTTTCAGGACGGGAGAAGTATAAAATAAATGACAGCCGAATGATAATATATGTGAAAATAGAGAGAGAAAGTGGAGACAGTAGTTGTTTCTTATCTTTTAATGAATATATTTGTATATTATTTAAGGTAATTGGGGTTCAAACCTTAAAATATAAATCGATTATATGAATAGTTTTTTA
>OHJS01000961.1_pt1 | contig 16399 bp, 15 predicted proteins | sample 1568661 | NCBI WGS metagenome assembly OHJS01 (sample SAMEA3879603, study PRJEB24766) | human gut metagenome | biome: human-associated habitat; feature: feces | place: USA | collected 1985/1987 | reverse complement strand
GTTCCGAATATCACCACGGTGGATACGGCGACCGCAGTCTTGTGGGCTTCGCAGCGCACAACCGGTTCGGCTCCCAGTACGGCTGCAGCCCCACAGATGGCGCTACCGGTAGAAGTCATTAAAGCTGTCTGGCTGTCCACTTTGAGTAATTTTCCCATTAATATTCCTAAGGCCAATGTACCGGCGACGATAATCAAATCAGCCGTAATGGCTGGTAATCCTATGGCCAGTACCTGTTGGAAAGTCAGTTTGAAGCCGTAGAGTACTACGCCTGTGCGCAAGATTTGTTTGGAACAAAACTTGATTCCCGAAACCCATGTCTCGGGCAGTTTGTTGCGTAAGCTATTGGCATATAGCATGCCTAAGATGATACCGACAATCAGCGGGCTGAAGGAAAGTTGTTTGACGAACTCGAATTCTGCAATGTAAAAGGCAGAAAACGAAAATAAAACAATAAGTAAAATTCCATGCAGGACTTCTCCTTTGTTTTCCTTAAACATAAATCAGTGAAAATGTTAGTTATAAAATAATAAGGGTTATCCGTTTGCAAAGATACGATAAAAATATTGCAGCACGTAGATTTATATACATATTTTAGTATTGTCAGGGATTCGACAAAAACGCCGATGCTTGTATTTATGGCATCGGCGTTTTTTAGTTTAAAGGTGGGGCGGGTATTTATCCGAATTTGAACATAATGTCTTCTTCTTCATCCGACACCCAGAATGTAGAGTCCTTTTTTTGAATGAAAATGTTGTTTTCACGGGCCAGCCAACCAACGGCCAGTGCCGTGTCTTCTACACTGAGTTCTAACTTCCCTGCCAGGTCTTGTAGGGTGATTTCACGCGTTTCTTTCAGGATACGCCAGACTTTTCCGGCATTGGTCCCAATTTCTGTTTTGTACATAATTTATTGAATTAGTGTTGGTATAATGTACCCGCTGCTTTCTTATACTTGACGTAACTCAGGTATAGTTGGTAGTGGGCGTTTACTTGGGTCTCGTATGCTTGTTGCCAAAGGGCTTGTGCCTCCAAATGGTCGGATAGGGATTCCAATCCAACGGTATATTGGCTATGGCTTACTTTCCGGTTTTCTTCTGCCTGCTCCAAGGAGCGGTCTGCAATTTGACATTCCATTTTGGCTTCATCCAGGTTGTGTGCTGCTTGCGTCAGTTCGAGAAGCATTTGTTCGTTCAGATTTTCTTTTTCCAGCCGGGTTTGTTCCAGTTTGGCTTTGGCTGCCCGGACTTTATTGGAACGTTCACCGAAATGATACAATGGGAGACTCACGTTCAGCAAGACGGAAAAACTGCCGTCTTTGAAGAAGGTTTCGTCGTTTAGTTCAAAGCCGTGCAGGTAGTTGAATGCGCCTTGCAATCCGACTTTGGGCATTAATTCGCTGCGGTTCAGCTTGATTTGTTGCCGTGCCATGTCTTCCTGTTTGTCGAGTAGTACATATTCCGGGCGTGCAGAGATGTTGGAGATTTGTATTTCCATTCGTTGCTCAATTTCTGGGAAATCTTCTGAAATACGGATGGGGGTATCTAACGGTTTGCCTATCAGATGACAGAGATTCATGGTAGCCAGCCGGAGGGCGTTATCGGCTTTGCGGACGGCAAGTTCACTTTCATTGAGTTTGACTTGGACTTTGAGTACGTCGTTACGCGGCTTCAGGCCGTGACGGTGTGCACTTTCTACATTGTTCAAAAGTTCTGTGAGGACGGTTTGGTATTTTTCTGCCACTTTTTTCATCTCTTGTGCTTTTACCATCGAGGCGTAGGCATCATCTGTTTTCACGATGACTTGGGTGGCCGTCAGTGTTTCATTGATTTGTGCCATTTCGTTTCCCAATACAGACATCCGGTAGGCTGCTTGAATCTTTCCGCCCATATAGAGTGGTTGTTCCAATTGTATGCCGCCCAGAAACATCGGTCCGATTTTATAGTCGAGGTTTATACCCGGGAAGAAGGCGAATTGTTGGAGTTGTCCCGTGGAAGAGAATATGGGGAGTTGTCCGCTTCCGGAACTGTATCCACCGTTGGCGGTGCTATACAAGCCGGTGGCATTGGCAGTTAAATTAGGAAAGAAATTTCCTTTATAACTTTTCATCGTGTAGCGTGCACTCTCCGTCTGTTGGAAAGAAGCTGCCATTTCTTTGTTATGAGTCAAAGCCATTTCCCTACATTGTTTCAGGCTTAATGTCTCTTGTGCACGAAGTTGGGGAATGAGACATGTTATATATAGGATAGAAATGATGATCTTTTTCATGCGTCAGTCTGTTTGATGTGGAAGAATAAAGCATAAAGTATAGGAATAAATAAGAGGGTAATGAGTGTGCCGAACAACAGGCCGCCCATAATGGAAGCTGCCAATGAGCCGAACATGGAATCCGTCAACAGGGGAATCATACCCAGAATCGTGGTAAGCGAAGCCATCATGACCGGTCGCAACCGGCTTTGTGCACTGTCGATGAGTGCTGTGGTAGGTTCTGTCCCCCGGTTGAGCTGCAATGTGATTTCGTCCATCAGTACAATTCCGTTTTTAATAAGCATACCGATAAGTCCCAAGGTACCTACGATGGCAACAAAGTTGAAGGTCTTTCCGGTTATGAGCATGACCGCTACGACACCGACTAATATGAAAGGCAGACAGCAGAAGATGATAAGCGGTTTCCGGTAGTCTTTGAATAACATAATCAGGATGGTAATCATGAGGATGATGGCGAAAGGGAAGTTGCGGAACAAATACTCCATAGACTGGTTGTTGGCCGCTTTTTCTCCTTGCCATTCCAAACTATAACCTTCTGGAAGAACGATCTGTTCTATTAAAGGGGCGATGCTTTGCCAAGCCTTTTCCGTTTCTATTCCCGGAGCCGGAGAACATTGTACGCTTTGGCTACGTTGTCCGTTATAACGTGGAATGACCGGATCTTCCCAACGTATATCTACTTTTTTGCTGATTTGCTTTAATGGCGTACTGCCCATCAGGCTTTCCACGAGTTCTTCTTTTGACAAGGTTCCGGATTTCAGTTTCACCATGGTTTCCTCGTTGAGGAGCCCGTTCAGCGAAGGTAAGGAAGAAAACACTTGGGCGTTGTTCAGGTCTTCTATAGGTTTCCCTTTTTCGTTTAGGCAACGTAGGTAAATGTTGTCCCGATGAATACCTTGATAAAATGAACCGATGGGAATGCCGCTGGTTGCTGTAAGTAATGACATGCTGACATCATTTCGGCTTAATCCTAATGTACGTGCAGCCGGTTGGTCGTATTCGATTGTGAGTACCGGTATTTGCGGATCCCAGTTGGTGGTGATAAGTCTTACCTCCGGACTTTTTTCCATGATGACCCGTGCACTGTCGGCCAGCCTGTGAAGTACGGCTGGATCCGGACCCAAGAATTGTGCTTCGATAGGATATTTCTTGAACATCAGATTGTAGCGTTTCATCTTGACATAAGCGTCAGGATAGTGGGCTGTCAGGTAGTCTTGAATCTCGTCCATGTGATTTTCCAACTCTTCCGGTGAGGTGAAATCGATAATCAATTCTCCGTACGATAATGAGGGGTTGGCAATGCTGCGCACCAAATTATAACGGCCGGGAGTTCCTCCTACTGAACGGGTTACGTGCGTGATTTCTTTGCGGCTTTTCAGGTAGGTTTCTATCTCTTCCAGGTCATGTGCCACACGGGATGAGTTGGTACCTTCTGGTAATTTGTATTCCATATACATTTGGTTATACACCATGTCGGGGAAGAAACCTTGCCGCATGTAACGGTAGCCCCAGGCTGACAATCCTAACAAAGCAATCATGGACAGCACAAAGCTCCAGCGGTGGTGCAGGCCGAAAGAGAGTGACTTACGCAAAAGGGCATACGGCCAACCCTTGTAAACCCGTTTGCCGGAGACGTTTTGCTCTACTTCCGGATGAAGACGGCGTTCGGCCATTAAGGGGACATGCACCAAGGCCAGCACCCAACTTAATAATAAGGATACGGCCAGAACGATAAATAAGTCTCGCGTGTAGACGCCAGCCGTGTCAGGAGACATGAAGATGGGGAGGAAAGCGATAATGGCTATCAGTGTAGCTCCCAATAGAGGCATTGATGTTTGCCGTCCGATGGCCGTCATGGCTTCCATTCTGTTTTTCCCGGCTTTCAGGTCTACCAGGATGCCGTCTACGATGACGATGGCATTGTCTACAAGCATCCCCATCGCCAATACGAATGCTGCTAATGACACACGTTGCATGGTGCCATCCATGGTTTCCAGAAATAAGAAGGAACCGAATACTGTGACGATTAAGCTGATTCCGATAATCAATCCGCTTTTGAATCCCATGGTCAGCATGAGGATGAACACTACGATAATGACAGATTCGACCAGATTGACGACGAAAGTTCCTAAAGAATCTCCGACACGTTCCGGTTGATAGAATACTTTATGATAGTCAACTCCTGCCGGCAAACGTTTGTCCTTCAGTTGGGATAGTTCCTTTTCAACGGCACTTCCCACTTTGACGATATCCGATCCTGTGGAAGCTGCTATCAGGATACCGATGGAACGTTCGCCGTCGTAGAACATCTCATTCCGTGTGGGCGATTCGTAATTTTTTTCGATGCGGGCAATGTCTCGTAGGCGAAGTTGGTCGTCGTCATGTCCTTGTATGAGCATGTTGCCGATGTCTTCCACTGTTTGGAACTTATTGTTTACCGTAACACGGATACGGTTGTCTCCATTTTCGTAATATCCGGTGTAAGTGGTTTGGTTCTGTCCATTTAGAGTTGCCAACACTTCAGCCGGTTTTACACCGAGGTTGGCCATACGGTCTTGTAGTAGAGATATGTTGATACATTCCGGTCGCTTGCCATACAGTTCTACGCGGTCAATCCCTTTCAGTACAGTGAGTTCCCGTTTGATGAGCTCTGCATAGTCGGACAGCTCACGATCGCTCAGACCGTCTCCGGTGAGGGCATAAAACATGCCGTATACATTTCCGAAATCATCTTTTACTATCGGTGCGGAGGCTCCGGCGGGCAACGTATTCCGTACGTCTTCTACTTTGCGTCTGAGAAGATCCCAGTATTGTTCCACTTCGTCGTCCTTGACGGTGGTCAGCAGTTCCACTTGAATGAGTGAGAGGTCGTTATAAGAATAACTTTCTATGTTGTCAATGCCTCCCATGTTACGGATATTTTTTTCCAAAACATCGGTCACTTCTAGTTCTACCTGGTGGGCGGAAGCACCGGGATAAGTGGTGACAATCATAGCCGTTTTGACTTTGATTTCGGGATCTTCCAATTTACTCATTTTGTAGCATGACCATGCTCCGCCGACCAAAAGAACCGCAATAAAGAAATAGACCAGATTACGGTTTTTAAAAGCCCATTTGCTGATGTCTGTCATAACAATCCTCCGATATTGGTTTTACTGACGGCCGGTAGGGGCATTACGCTTTCTCCGTCTTGAATGTGATGGATGCCCGAAGAGACGATGAGGTCTCCCGGTTTGATTTGTGCCGAAATGATAGTCGCTCTGCCGTCGGTTTGTAACCCGATGAGGGTTACGTTACGTTTATAAACTTTCTTTTGTGCGGCATCGTAAAGGAAAACATTTGTTTTGCCGTCTTCGTACAATATGGCGCTTCCCGGGATTGACATCGGGGCATTTTCTGCTGTATCGCAGAGGATGGTCACCATGGTGTTCATGCCGGGAGACGGTTGAGGCTGGTCGGTATCTTCCTGTCTTAGGCGCATGGTATACAATTGGTTGGCGTTGGCTTTCGGAATGATATAGAGTGGTTGAAGACTATAATGCTTGTCCGGATAGATATCGAATGTACAATAGTATTGTTTGAATTGCCCGCGGCGTATATATTCGGCAGCAGGCAGATTGATTTCCACTTCCGTCCGTCCGTCGCCGATCATGGTAATGACCGGCATGCCTGCACCTACTGTTTCGTAGGGTTCGAACAGATGTTTGTCTATATAGCCGTCAAAAGGTGCACACAATCGCGTGTAGGACAATTGGTCTTTATGGTGATTGTATTTGGCTGTGATTTGTTTTAGTCCATATTCTGCCTTGTCGTTTGCTGCCGGTGTGGTACCTCCGTCTTTGTAGAGAGCCATGACTCGTTCTGCCTCACTCTTCACTTGTAGGTATTCTGCCTCCGTGGCATCCAGTTGTATTTGGTAATCCGTAGGGTCGAGGTCTGCCAGGAGTTGCCCCTTTCGTACCCGTGCTCCGTCTTTTACGTATATTCTACGGATGGTTCCGCTGACTCTGAATGACAGGCTGGCGTCTTCCGCTGCCTTTACTTTACCCGGATATTGAAGGATACTCTGTTCGGCGGCGGAAATCACGGTGTCTGTTTTTACGGTTTGTAAACGACTACTTTCCTGTCGCGTGTGTGAGCAAGCTGTGAATAAAAAAAGGATAAATCCTCCTATGATAACATTAAACTTCTTCATAAAAATAGTTCTCTGGTTCTACATGCAAATATATCGGGTTTGTCGGATATTTGAAAGTTCTAAAGGGCTTATTTTTTGTCTGATTTGTATGTTTTTAACTACCGATGTGACTAAAGTTTTTCAGAATTATATTTATTTTGTTCCAGTGAATAGTTTTATTAATAATTAAGGATGGAGCAAGCTATGATTCCTATACGGGTAAGCCGTTTGTCCGATTGGAAAATATATGGTTTTCAGTGGGGACATTTGCGTTCCACGCTTGATCGATGCGGTGTGTTCTTTTGTCGTGCGGGAGAAGTGGAATTGGAAATAGACAATACACCTTATATAATAAAGCCGGGAGATATTTGTTTTTATGTGGCTTCGGCTTTGGTACGCGTATTGCGTGTCGGTGGAGAAATAGACGGTGTCGTGGTAGAGGTGGATGTGGATTATATTTTGCCTATCAGTAATAAAGTGTTGAATGTACAGGATATTTTGTTCATGCGCGACCATCCTTGTATTACGCTGACAGATGCGCAGTGTCGGTATGTGGATAAGCTTCTGGAACTTTATATGCGTAGGATAAAAGAAGGAGATGGGCAAGTGGGCAGTTCCAAATGCCGTTCCTTGAAAGTCGAGTTGATCAAAGCCGGCGGGCAAGCATTATTTTATGAATTGCTGATGATATACTATACCAACCGGCCGATGCATCCTGTACAACGGACACAGAAAGATATTATTTTTCAACGTTTCATTGTTGATTTGTTCAATCATTACCGGGCAGAGCGCGAAGTTCTTTTCTATGCGGAAAGACAGAACCTCTCGGCACGTTACTTTTCTTCGGTTGTGAAAGAAAAGTCCGGGCGTAGTGTTTTGCAATGGATCATACAGATGGTGATTTCAGAAGCCAAACAGCTATTGGAGTGTTCGGAGTTGAGCATTAAGGAAATTGCAGTCAGGTTGAATTTCTGTACGCAATCGTTTTTTGGAAAGTATTTCAAGCAATATGTAGGTATGTCTCCGAAAGAATATCGTGAACGTTCTTTTTATCCTCGGAAAGAGGTTGTTTTTGACAATCAGTAAAATGGGTAAGGATATCCGTAATCCGTATATCGGAGCGTTGGGGATTATGTTCTATTTTTGCAGGTGTAAAGAAATGAATCGACGAACGAAAAAAGTATTGGGTATGAAAACAAAATTCTTAGGAGTATTTCTCATGATGTGGGCGATGATAGGCTTGGAAGCTGGTGCACAGCATACGGCAAACGCGAAGAAAGTGTTGGTTGCGTATTTTTCATGGTCGGGGAATACGCGTAATTTGGCTCATCAGGTTCAAGAACTGACGGGTGGAGACCTTTTCGAGATAGAGACTGTAAAAGCGTATCCGGAAAAATACCGGTCGTGTACGGAGTATGCTAAGAAGGAAAAGGAGGCTGATGCGCGTCCGGCTTTGAAAAGCAAAGTCAAAGATATGGATGCCTATGACGTAGTTTATGTGGGTTTTCCGAACTGGTGGGGAACGGCACCAATGGCTATTTGGAGTTTTTTGGAGGGGTATGACCTGACTGGAAAAACGGTGATACCTTTCTGTACGCATGGCGGCGGTGGGGAGCAGAAATGCTTTAGTGATTTTGCCCGGCATGCGGGTAAAGCTGATTTGAAGAAAGGCTTTATTTGCCATGGCGGAACGGTGGGAGATGCTCGCCAGAAGGTGGAACGATGGTTGGAAGAAATCGGTATGAAATAGAAAGGGTTAAAAAAAGTGGTTATGAGATTGAAAAGAATCAGGCAAGTTGCGGCATGCGTCTGTTTTGTCCTTGTCACACTGTTATTTCTTGACTTTACGGGAATCGTGCAGGGATGGTTCGGATGGTTGGCCAAGATACAATTCATTCCGGCATTGTTGGCCTTGAACTTCGGAATGGTTGTAGCTTTGGTGCTGCTCACTTGCGTCTTCGGACGGGTGTATTGTTCCGTGATTTGCCCGCTCGGGGTGTATCAGGACGTGGTTTCCCGTATGAGAGGCAAGTACAAAAAGAACCGTTTCCGCTATTCTCCGGCTCTGTCATGGTTGAGATACGGGGTGTTGGCTTTGTTTGTGGCCGTTTGTGGTGCCGGACTTTGGGTCGGGGTAACTGGACTTATGGGCTGGGCAGGCCTGTTGGAGCCGTATAGTACTTACGGACGTATGGCTTCCAATTTGCTGGCTCCTTTTTATCGTTGGGGAAACAATTTGCTGGCCTATATGGCCGAGCGTATGGATAGTTATGCTTTTTATGAAGCGGAGGTCTGGATGAAAGGGCTTTCCGTATTAGGCGTGGCTTTGCTGACTTTCGTTGTGCTGTCCGTGTTGGCTTGGCGGAACGGGCGTACTTATTGTAATACGATTTGTCCGGTCGGCACGCTATTGGGTTTCCTGTCCCGTTATGCCTGGTTAAAACCGGTGGTAGACACTTCAAAGTGTGTGAATTGCAATTTGTGTGAACGTAATTGCAAGGCGTCGTGCATCCATATTAAGGAACATAAGATAGATTACAGCCGTTGCGTGGCTTGCATGAACTGCATAGACAAGTGCCCTAAAGGAGCCATACGTTATGTCCGTCCGTCGGCTGTAGCCCAAATGGCTCCGGAAAAGGGGGGACCGGATAATGGCCGTCGCAGCTTTCTGGTCGTGGCTTCATGGTTGGCGGCCGGTTCCTGGATGAGGGCACAGGAAAAGAAGGTAGACGGCGGATTGGCCGTGATAGAGGAGAAAAAGATTCCGGAGCGTAAGGTGCACTTAAAACCGGCGGGAGCGCAAGGAGTACACAATTTTGCTTCGCATTGCACGGCCTGTCAGTTGTGTGTATCGGCTTGCCCCAATGATGTCTTGCGTCCTTCTTCTTCGATAGAAACGTGGATGCAGCCTGAAATGTCTTACGAACGCGGGTATTGCCGTCCGGAATGTGTAAGATGTACCGAGGTTTGTCCGAACGGTGCCATACGCCCCCTGACGGTGGCTGAAAAATCGTCCGTACAGATTGGTCATGCCGTGTTCGTATATGAGAATTGTGTAGTGAATACAGACGGAGTGGAATGCGGAAACTGTGCCCGCCATTGTCCGTCGGGTGCTATTCAAATGGTGCCGTCCGTGTCCGGAATCCCTGATTCTCCCCGGCTCCCGGTCGTGAATGAAGAGCGTTGCATCGGTTGCGGAGCCTGTGAAAATCTTTGTCCGGCACGCCCGTTCAGTGCCATTTACGTAGAGGGACACGAGACCCATCGTTTTATTTAATCAAAGTGCTGCAACATGGAAAAGACTAAAAAAGATATGGACCGACGTAAGTTTCTGAAGCTTTTGGGAGCTGGTGCGGCAGTCACGTCGTCTGCGTTTTACGGTTGCCGTCCGGAACGGAAAACAGCTTCCGGCAGCCTGTCGGGAGAAATACCTACGGACAAAATGACTTATCGTACGAATCCTTCTACCGGAGACAAAGTTTCGATTTTGGGTTACGGGTGCATGCGCCTCCCGACGATTGAAAAGGAAGGAGAAGAGGGCGGAGACGAGATAGACCAGGAAATGGTGAACCGCCAGGTGGACTATGCGTTGGCTCACGGGTTGAATTACTTCGATACCTCCCCCGCTTATTGCAAAGGGCGTTCGGAGCGAGCCATGGGAATTGCTTTGAGCCGCCATTCGCGCAAGAGTTATTTCATTGCCACGAAACTTTCCAATTTCGCTCCGGCCACGTGGAGCCGTGAAGCTTCGTTGGTCATGTACCGTAACTCGATGAAAGAATTGCAAGTGGATTATATAGACTACATGCTGTTGCACGGTGTAGGGATGGGAGACGGTATGAAGGAGTTCAATGCCCGTTACATGGACAACGGGGTTCTGGATTTCCTGCTCGAAGAACGGAAAGCCGGGCGTATCCGTAATCTGGGATTCTCCTATCATGGCGACATCAAGGTGTTCGACTATTTGCTTTCACGGCACGACGAGTATCAATGGGATTTTGTGCAAATACAGTTGAACTATTTGGACTGGCGGCATGCCAAGGAAATCAACGAGCGGAATACGAATGCGGAATATCTGTATGACGAATTGGCTAAGCGCAAGATTCCGGCTGTAATCATGGAGCCGCTTTTGGGAGGCCGTTTGTCGAAAGTGCACGACCATGTCGTGGCTCGTCTCAAGCAACGTGAGCCGGAGCGTAGTGTGGCTTCGTGGGCTTTCCGCTTTGCCGGGACTTTTCCCGATGTACTTACGGTGTTGAGTGGCATGACCTATATGGAACATTTGGAGGATAATTTGCATACCTACTGTCCGTTGCAACCTTTGACAGACGAGGAAATGACATTCTTATTCGACACGGCAGACCTGATGATGCAGTATCCCACTGTGCCCTGCAATGATTGCAAATATTGCATGCCTTGTCCTTACGGCATTGATATACCGTCTATTTTGGTACATTATAACAAGTGCGTCAATCAGGGCAACGTGCCGGAAAGTGCGCAAGAAGAGAACTACCGGAAGGCGCGCCGTGCTTTCTTGGTAGGGTATGACCGGAGTGTGCCGCGTTTGCGGCAGGCTGACCATTGCATCGGATGTCGCCAGTGCGTGCCTCATTGTCCGCAAAGCATCGACATTCCGGCTGAGTTGCATCGTATTGACAGTTTCGTGGAACAACTGAAACAGGGGACTTTATGAAAGATGAGTTGCAAGATTTGATAGACTTGTTGCACGAGCGGAAGTGTTCTTGCGTGCTTCGTAACGGGGAAATCTACACCTTTGAGCGGAGGGGAGTGGAAGACCTGTATGCCCTGTTGCGTGAACAGCCCGGCTTGCTTCTCGGTGCCGATGTGGCCGATAAGGTCGTAGGGAAGGGAGCTGCTGCACTCATGGTATTGGGACGGGTAAGGCGAGTATATGCCGACGTGCTTAGCGAGCCGGCTTACGGACTGTTGTTTCAAGCGGGAATCTCAGTGTCTTACGGACGGTTGGTTTCCGCTATACGGAATCGTGCGGGAAACGGTTGGTGCCCGGTGGAAACGCTTTGCCGCGATAAGGAGACGGCAGAAGAATGCCTGCCGCTGATAGCCGGTTTTGTGGAACGTCTGCGGGTATGAAATACAATAATATAATAACATAAAGAAGGAATAAGAATATGGAAACTACTGTAAGACTTTACGCTCCGGACTATACCGAGAAGCGGACTTATTGGCTGTCGGCAATATCGTATTGCCGCAACTGTTTCATTTGGTTCCGCAAGGAGGCGTGACTTGGTTGCCTATTTATTTTTTCACGTTGGTTGGGGCTTATAAATACGGTTGGCGCGTGGGATTGCTGACGGCGGTTCTCTCGCCGTGCGTCAACTCGTGGTGGTTCGGTATGCCCGCAGCAGCGGTATTACCGGCTATTCTGTTGAAGTCGGTGCTGTTGGCTTTGGCGGCAGGTTATGCGGCTTCCCGTTTCCGCCGGGTCAGTGTCCTGCTTCTGTCATCGGTAGTGTTGTTCTATCAAGTGCTTGGCACCTTGGGAGAATGGGCTATGACAGGAGATTTCGGCTTGGCCGTACAAGATTTTCGTATCGGCTTGCCTGGAATGGCTTTACAGATAGCGGGTGGTTATTGGATGGTGAAATATGTAATTTATAAATAAAGGTTATGTTTGGAATCGGTACGCAAGAAATTCTCTTTATCCTGTTGATTGTCTTGCTGTTTTTCGGAGGTAAGAAAATTCCCGAATTGATGAAAGGTTTGGGAAAGGGGGTGAAGAGCTTTAAAGACGGGATGAACGGGGTGGAAACTCCGCAGGACAAGAGTGACAAGGTCGAAGAGGCCGAGAGTGAAAAAACGGAAGAACGGAAAGCAAAAGATGAATAATCCGGACGAAGGGGCTACCGGGACATTTTGGGAACATCTCGATGCTTTGCGCGACTGTCTGCTCAAGGCATTGGCTGTGACGGTGGTTTGTGCGCTTGTGGCGTTCTTCTTCAAGGAAAGTCTCTTTCGGGTCGTGTTGGCACCGAAAGAGGCCGGTTTCGTTACCTATCGGTTGATGGGCGACATAGGCCGGTTTTTGGGGGCGGAAGGGATGATACCCGATGATTTTTCGGTAAAACTGATTAATACGGGATTGGCGAACCAGTTTGTCGTCCACATGCGGACGGCATTGTATGCCGGAGTATTTTGTGCTTCGCCTTACTTGCTTTATTTGTTGTTTCGTTTCGTCTCCCCTGCTTTGTACACCCACGAGAGACGGTATGCCGTACGCACGGTAGGGGTGGGGTATCTGATGTTTCTTTCGGGTGCGGCTTTGAATTATTTTCTCATCTTTCCGCTCACGTTTCGTTTTCTCGGTACTTATCAAGTGAGTGCGGAAGTAGAAAATACCATTACGTTGGAGTCGTATATGGATACGTTGCTGATGATGACGCTTACGATGGGTATCGTGTTCGAGATACCTATTCTCTGTTGGCTTTTGGCACGTCTTGGATTCCTTACGGCTTCATTTATGCGTAGGTACCGTCGACATGCCATCGTATTGATTTTGGTGGCGGCCGCTGTAATCACTCCAACCTCCGATGTGTTTACACTATTATTGGTAGGCATGCCTATGTGGATGCTCTACGAGGCCGGTATTTATTTGGTGGCTTTAACGGAAAAGAGGCGTTGAATCACGCCTCTTTTCTTATTTCACGATGAACCACGGGTTCAATAAGTTTTCCTTGTTGTAATGTAACGGTGTTCTTTCATCCGTCAGGTATATATTTTTTCCGGAAGCCCGTACAATGGCATGTCCGGCTGCCGTATCCCATTCCATCGTGGGGGCGAAACGCGGATAGATGTCTGCCGAGCCTTCTGCCACCCGGCATATTTTGAGTGAACTTCCGCAAGAGATGAGGTTTACGTGTCCGTATTCGCTTTCCAGCTTACGGATGTATTCCTCCGTCTCGGGAGAAAGATGGGAGCGGGAGGCTACGACCACAAAGCCTTTCGTGTCGGCCTGCTCCAAAGGCAACCGGTCTGCCTTTTCCATCAGATCGTCGGGAGAAAGGCCGGCGGAACGGGCATCAATCCCTTCTATCCTGTAAGCTCCGATACTGTCTTCCGAGAAATAGAGCGTACGACTGACCGGTACATAAATTACCCCCAATACGGGGATGCCGTTTTCTACCAGTGCAATATTGACCGTGAATTCTCCGTTCCGTTTGATAAACTCTTTTGTGCCGTCCAAAGGGTCTACCACCCATAAGGTTTTCCATCCTTTTCGTATATTATAGTCTGTCAACCGGCCTTCTTCGCTCAATACGGGAATGGAGGTGGCATCCAGTTCGTCCATGATATGGGCATGGGAACGTTTGTCGGCTATGGTCAGTGGGGAGTTGTCTGCTTTGCGTTCGATGGCAAAGTCTGCCTTGGGGTCATTGTAAATGTTCAGAATGTCCTTTCCGGCAAGTAGGGCAGCCCTGATGGCACAAGATAATAATTCGTTTTGCATGATGTTTCTGTTGTAAATGTTTTAGTAAAGACGGCAAAAGGTAAGCGCACGATCTCCATACTTACAAAGATAGCGAAAGGCGAGCGCAGAGACAAATGAAAACGAAGTTTTCTGATTTGGCTATGCCGAGCCGCATCCTATCTTCGTGAGAACAAAGATAATGAAAATCGGTGTAAAACTCGGGCTTGAAATACAAAATCTGTATTCAAAACGTTTATGGATGCCTTCTGAATGGGTTCGGAATGAAAAAAAACGAAAATACTACCACTCTTTCCAGAAAACCGGACTGAATAGAATCAGCACACTGAACAGTTCCAGACGACCGATGAGCATAAGGAAAGACATGATCCATTGACACACGTCGGGCATGCTGCTCATGGTGTAAGCCGGACCATAATAGCCGAAGCCTAAACCGGTATTGCCCATGGCAGAGAGAGAAGAGGTCAGGGCTTCCAGAAAGTCAATTCCGAAAAATGTAAGCAGGAAACATCCTGCAAAGCCACATAACAGATAAAAAAGCGTGAAAGTCGTGACGGTGTTCAATAAGGGGAGAGGCACAACATGTTTGTTGATTCGTACCGGTAGAATGGCATTGGGGTGAATAAGCCTTTTGAATTGGTTCTTAATGGCGTGAAACAGAATCATGATACGCATGTTCTTGATACCGCCGGCTGTGGAACCTGTACATCCTCCGGCCAGTATGGCAAAAATCAGCAGCAGCCAGGTGAATTGAGGCCATAAAGTATAGTCGTCGGTCACGAGGCCGCAAGAGGTATGGATGGTAGAGACTTGGAAGAGTGCCTTGCGGAAGGCTTCTTCGAGTGGGTATTGTCGTTGGAAGAACAGGCTGACCGTGATGAGGAGTGTGATGACACATACGGAACCCAAGAACCATCGTGTTTCACCGTCTTTGAAGAATTTGCCGAATTTGCCTTGCAGACATAAAACCAGCAGGGAGAAATTCAGACTGGCGATGACCATAAAGGCTGAGGTGACGTATTCAATGAAAGGAGAGTCCCAGTAGGCTATGCTGTCTTGTTTGGTGGAGTAGCCTCCGGTTCCCATAATGCTGAACGAATGGCACACCCCGTCGAACAGGTTCATGCCTCCGAGGCAAAGTAAACCGATACACAAGCCGGTCAGGATGATGTACACGGTCCAGATGAGTTTAGTGGTCATACTGATTTTGGGGTGCAGTTTGTCGTGCGTTACGCCCGTAGCTTCTGCACTGAAAAGCTGTAGGTTGCCTCCGCCGAATATGGGCAGCAAGGCTATGGTGAAGCATACGATACCCAAACCGCCCACCCATTGAGTCAGGGCGCGCCAGAAAAGCATACCTTTGGGCATGGAGTCGATATGATCGAGCACGGTGAAGCCGGTAGTTGTAAAACCAGACATCGTTTCAAAGAAGGCACCCGCTACGGACGGGATTTCACCGCTCATCAGGAATGGAAGCATGCCCAGAATGGTGAACATCAACCAAGTGAGGGTTACGATACAATAGCCGTCGCGGCGTGTCATCCAGGTTTTGGCACCTTTGCCGTAAGCCGTCAGTCCTCCTCCGGTAATCAAGTTGATACCCGCGGCGTACAAAAAATATTTGTAGCTGTCTTCGCGGTACAGCAAGGAGACACCCATACAAATGAGGAGCATGCCGCCCTCCACCCAAAGCAGGATGCCGATTACGTAGGCAATGAGTTTGGCGTTGATGATATTGTTGAGCGGTGCGTGGCCGTTGTTTTCCTTGGATTGAAAGTCGTAAGTCGTTTGGCTCATATAAGATAAATGGATATGGAATATAAAATTGAAGTATTGGGTAACGGGTTCATGGGCGTAATATCAACTCCCAGTCTGTGACGTCCAAACGTTTTCCGAATTTGGTGCCTACTTTTTCGAAAAAGGCTACTTGTTCAAATCCGAGTTTGCGGTGCAGGGCATAGCTGGATTCATTTCCGTGGGTAATACAGGCAATGAGTACATAACAGTCTGATTTCCGGCATTCCTCAATCAGCCGTGACATCAATAGTCGTCCTATGCCTTGGCGGGCGGACGAGGAAGAGATGTAGACTGTTGTTTCCCACGTATGGCAATAAGCAGCCCTTTCCTGCCACAAATGGGCGTAGGCATATCCGATGACCTGTCCGTCTTTTTCGAACACCAAATAAGGAAACCGGGAAGAGATGTCGGCAATGCGTCGGCGCATCTCGTCTTCAGAAACGGCTTCAGTTTCAAAGGTAGCCACGCTATGTAGGATATATTCGTTGTAGATGTCTGCGATGGCTTTAGCGTCGCTAAGCTTTGCATATCTGATCATGACTGATTTTTATTTGATATGCAAAAATACGAAAAACGCCTGTCATTACAGCCTTTCGGGAGGAATTATTCGCCAAGAGGATACAAAAAACTCTGAAGTAACTGTACTTCAGAGTTTTAAGCGGTGCGTACGGGACTCGAACCCGTGACCCCATGCGT
>OHJS01000957.1_pt1 | contig 16427 bp, 15 predicted proteins | sample 1568661 | NCBI WGS metagenome assembly OHJS01 (sample SAMEA3879603, study PRJEB24766) | human gut metagenome | biome: human-associated habitat; feature: feces | place: USA | collected 1985/1987 | reverse complement strand
GTTGCGCTGCTCCGTCTAACTTCGACGCTGACTACTGCTACTCTTTGGGTTATGCAGCATCTGCATTGATTGCTAACGGAAAGACCGGTTACATGTCTTCTGTACGCAACACTACTGCTCCTGCCGAAGAATGGATTGCAGGCGGTGTGCCCATCACTATGATGATGAACATGGAACGTCGCCACGGTGAAATGAAGCCGGTTATCCAGAAGGCTCTGGTGAAGCTGGACGGTGCTCCGTTCAAGGCATTCGCTGCTCAGCGTGACCGTTGGGCTATGGAAACAGACTACGTTTATCCAGGCCCTATCCAGTACTTCGGTCCGACAGAAGTTTGCGACCAGGCTACGAAGACTTTGCAGCTGGAGCAGGCTAAATAAGTTGATGCATCAACAAGTTGACAATAAAACGGAGGGGCGGTTCATTCCGCCCTTTCTTTTCCTTTGCTCATGGCAACCAAGACCTCCACAAATATCCGGCGTAAAACTACTGCCGCCCGTCGTTCTTCCTCTCCGCGGAGCAAGAAGAAAATGCAGCCACGTACCATGCCCGTATGGTTGCGCAATCTTTTGGCGGTCTGTATCATTCTTGTTTTTTCTACCGGCTTTTACTGGTTTTTCATTCGTCCTTATGCTTATCGCTGGAAGCCTTGTTATGGTCAGAAAGGTTACGGTGTATGTATGCCTTGCAACTATGAGGTGCATGGCATAGACATATCCCACTATCAGGGAAAGATAGATTGGGAACTCCTGACACATAATAGAGAAGCCCAATTTCCCATTCACTTTATTTTTCTGAAAGCTACCGAAGGCGGCGATCATGGTGACGATACGTTTACGCAGAACTTCGGCCAGGCGCGTAAATACGGTTTTATCCGTGGTGCCTATCATTATTTTATCCCTAAGACCGATGCCCGCAAGCAAGCCGATTTCTTTATCCGTACCGTGCAGCTGGCAAAGGGAGACCTGCCTCCCGTACTTGATGTGGAGACTACCGGCAAGCAGTCACCGCAGGAACTTAAAACGGCAGTCAAGACTTGGCTGGATAGGGTAGAGGCGCATTACGGCGTAAAGCCTATTCTTTATACTTCCTATAAATTCAAGAAACGCTATCTCAGCGATTCCATTTTCAATGCTTATCCTTATTGGATAGCCCATTATTATGTAGATTCCGTGCGTTATGAGGGCAAGTGGCACTTTTGGCAGCACACGGATGTAGGCACTGTGCCCGGTATTGAAGAAGAGGTGGATTTGAACGTCTTTAATGGTACAATGGAGGAACTTTTGGAGCTTACGTTGAAAACTCCTTGTATAGAACGCTAAAGGTCAACTTTAGCTTCCTGATATTGACCTTTAGCTTTTTAGTATTGACCTTTATTATTTTTGGAATTTCACTGCTGCCCACCGGTTCTTCTCACGATGGTGGACAAAGTGCAGCCCGTTGCGTTCGGCTTCTTCGCGGATGACGGGAATGTCATCTATGTAGAAACCGCTCATCAACAATTCCGCTCCGGGATTCATGCGGGCTATGTAGTGCTTCATATCTGCCAGGAGGATATTGCGGTTGATGTTGGCGATAACCATATCAAAAGGACCTTTGCTTTCCAGAGAGGAGGCATCGCCTTGGGATACGGCAATATTGTCCACTCCATTCAATTCTATATTTTCGAGGGAGTTGCGCACACACCATTCATCTATGTCGATAGCTGTACAAGGGGAGGCTCCACGCATGCGTGCCAGTATGGCAAGGATGGAAGTCCCACAACCCATATCGAGCAATGCTTTGCCTTGCAGGTCACTATCCAGCAGTTCGCCTATGATGAGGCTTGTTGTCTCGTGGTGCCCTGTGCCGAATGCCATTTGCGGATTGATGACGATGTCATATTCTGCTTGTGGGACATCGTTGTGAAAAGTGCTGTGAATGACACAACGGTCTCCGATAACGATGGGCTGGAAGAAGTTCTTCTCCCATTCCTCGTTCCAGTCTTTGTCTTCGGCTTCTACGAAATTATATTCTATCTGTGTATCGGGCAGAGGGAAGTCTGCAAGTGCTTCTTTGAGTAGAGATTCGTTATACAGCTCTTTCTGTATATAGGCAGTGATACCGTCGGTCTGCTCAACAAAACTTTCAAAGCCAGCTTCACCCAAGACTCCGGAAAGTACATCGTTGACTATTTCTGTGCACGGAACAGTGCGGAATGTAAATTCTAAATATTTCATCGGAATATGATTGTTTGTTAAATGCAGAAGAAGATTTTAAAGAACAAATCTATTTCTGCGTATCTTTGTTTTCACACTGCAAAGGTAATGTAAACCGAGGGCAGAATAAAATGAACTTGTTCATTTTTTATGCGGAAGTGCCGCTTGCCTCGTCAAAAGGCGGGGTATTTAGGGAATTCCCTATAAATCTTTGGGGAAAATCTGCTGCATGGGATAAAATCCGGCGTTATCTTTGTGACGTGAAGAAATAGATAAACGTAAAATCCATAAACCAAACTAATATGAAAAAGATTGTTTTTTTATCGCTTTTTGCCTTGTGCCTCCCATGGACACTGGTGGCACAAAGTATAGATGACGACCTTTACTACACTCCTTCCAAGAATAAGGAAGAGAAAAAAGAAGAGGTGAAGCAGGAGAAGAAAGTCGCTGCTCCCGTAGAAGAGATTGTAGTAAAGTCGAATGTACCGACCACTGTCTATTCATCGCCGGGAAGCACTACTGTTGTAGTAAAAGACCGTAAGGGAAACACCCGCGATGTGGACGAATATAACCGCCGTTATGACTCCCGCGACAATGATTTCGTGATGGAGAACGATACCCTTTACATCAATGAAAAAGAAGATGACGGCCTGGACGGCGAATGGGTGAACGGTGAATTTGAAGGTTCGCAGGATGATTACGAGTATGCTACCCGTATCATCCGTTTCCGTAATCTCCGTTATGCCATCAGCATCAGCAGCCCGCTATATTGGGATGTGGTCTATGGCTTGAATTCCTGGGATTGGAACGTGTATACCGACGGATTATATGCATATGCTTTCCCTACATTCACCAACCGCTTGTGGTGGGATTGGCGCTATAACTCTTATGGTTGGGGCGGTTATCCTTACTATGGCTGGGGATGGAACAGCTGGTACGGTCCGAGCTGGAGCTTTGGCTGGGGCGGCTGGTACGGCGGTGGCTGGTGGGGACATCACCATCACTATCATCCCGGATATTATCCCGGTGGCGGTGGTCATTGGGGAGGCGGCCATTGGGGAAATGCATATACCAATAGACGTTCTTATGGTCCGAGCCGTTCTTCTTATGCCGGAAACAGAGTATCGTCCTCTACTTCTCGCCGTTCTTCTACTGTAAATGGAGGGCAGGCTGTACGTCGTAGCAGTACTACTTCCGGTCAAGTGAGACGTAGCAGTACCGGTACGTCAACCCGTCGGGTGGTAGGTACAAGAAGTTCGTCTACAGTTCGTTCAAGTTCTTCTGCAACTCGCTCAAGTGTAAACCGTTCGAGTGCGGCTTCTACCCGCCGTTCCACTTACACCCGTCCAAGCAGTACGCGTAGTAGCTCATATAATAGTAGCGTAGAAGGAGTTCGTAGCAGTCGTTCTTCCGGTGTACGCTCTTCTGTTGGAACTTCCACTCGTAGCAGGACTTCATCGACTTATAACAGAGGTTCAAGCGCCGCACCGGCACGCAGCTACTCCAATGACAACAATCGTAGTAGCAGTCGTTCATATTCTGCTCCAGTACGTTCATCCAGTAGCACCCGTTCTTCTTCCAGCTTCTCTTCAGGCAGTAGCTCACGTTCCAGTTACTCCAGTGGTGGTGGCGGTGGTGCCAGTCGTTCCAGTGGCGGCGGTGGTTCCAGAAGACGGTAAGTATAAGTATGTTTTAATCTAACAAGACTAAGAATTATGAAGAAGATAACCATGATAGCCCTTGCTATGTTTACAGCTGTAGGCGCAGGGGCACAGACAATATATGATGCAACGAATATAGCACAGAAGGAATTGAATGGAACCGCCCGTTTTGTCGGAATGGGCGGAGCTATGGGAGCATTGGGTGGTGATATTTCTACCATAGGAACCAATCCTGCCGGTATCGGTATTTATCGTAGCAATGATGCTATGCTTACCTTTGGCTATTCAATGACGGGCACAGAAAGCAATTATGTTGGTAATAAATTTGAAACGAACAAGAACCGCTGGAGTTTTGATAATGCCGGTTTTGTGATAGCTTCGAAGATAGGCAATCATACTCCTTTGCGGTATGTGAATTTTGGTTTTAATTACCACAAATCAAAGTCATTCTATAAGAATATGACGATGCAGGGGTTGATGGGAAGCATAGATAATCAATATGTATCTCAAGTGCGGAGTATGGCGCAGCAGGCTACGGATGCAGCTTATGCGTTCTATCATCGTCCTCAATATGATTACCCGGATCAAGGAGCTTATTTGGACTATGGTCGCAAGGATATTTATCAACATAATTATGCTGGATGGCTGGGGACTATGGGGTATCAAGGTGCACTTGTTCTTGAGGATATAGAAAGTGAGGACTATAATACTTATCTTCCTTATATTCCTTCCGAAGCGGATGCTTATTTCTTGTCGCGTGAGCGTGGCGGTATTGACCAATATGATTTCAATATTTCCTTCAATATAAATGACCGTTTTTACTTTGGTGTTACTCTGGGTGCTTACGATGTGGATTACAACAAATATTCTCTCTATGATGAAATGTATGCCTACAAATGGGAGGGCGACGGGCAGATTTATGAGGAAGGCTACTCTTTGGAGAGCTTTAACCGTATACACGGTTCGGGTTTCGACTTCAAATTCGGTGCCATCTTCCGGCCGATTGAGGATTCTCCGCTTCGTATAGGTTTGGCTGTGCATACTCCTACTTATTACAAACTGACTTATACTACGGGAGCGTTGCTGACTTCGGATTTGTTTTTACCGAATGAGGCTGGGGATGAAACTCTTACTCGTACCACTGTGGATACTTATTCTGCATTAGGCGGTAGAGATATGGACCGTGATTTTAAGCTGCAAACCCCGTGGGTATTTAATGCAAGTTTGGGCTATACAGTCGGTAATAATCTGGCTTTGGGAGCTGAATATGAATATGAGGACTACTCAAGCATGAAGTTCAAATATCCTGAAGGTGACGAGATGGCATGGGAAACGGGTGAGGCTGACCTCTGTATGAAGGGGGTAAGTACGCTTCGTTTAGGAGCAGAATACAAGCCGATACCTGCTTTCTCTCTGCGTGCCGGTTACAATTACAGTACTGCAGCCTATAAAAAGGATGCTATTAAGGCATTGCCTTCCAATTCTATAAATACAGATACGGATTTTGCCAATAGCAAATCGATGAATACTTTCACTTTAGGTATCGGTTATCGCTTTTCTTCGTTTTATGCGGATTTGGCTTATAAATTCGATACTTATAAATCTGATTTCTATCCGTTTTATAATGATATAAATGGCTTGGTAACACCGCCAACAACGGAAGTTACCAACACTCGCAGTAAAGTGCTATTTACATTGGGCATGCGTTTTTAGAAGAACAATTTTCATTGCAGATAACCTTTCATTGTCAATACCTTAGGGTATAAAAGAACTCCCCGGAATGTACAAATACATTTCGGGGAGTCTTGTGTTATAGGGGAGGGATTACAGATACCATGCCACGCCAAATGAATAGGGAGATACTTCCGGTCCCTTGTCTTTCTGGAATAATCCGTATGTGGAGTAGCGCAGGTAAATGCCGATATTACCATAACCGGCTTGTGCCAGCAGGTTTATGCCGACGGGCTGCACATACATACCTTTGCCTACGGTTTTCTTCTTGCCTCCGTTGATGTGTGAGAATGACTTCACGCTGTGACGTATCTCAAATTCGGGACCGGCATTGAAGAACACTTTGTTTCTTCCCACTCTTTGCTGCCATTCCATCAATACGGGTACACGGAAGAAGAAATGGCGCAGACGGCTTTTATTGTAACTGGTGTCTTCGTTGCCTGCGGTGAAGATGCTGGTTCCGTTTTCCTTCAGCAAGGCATAGTTACCGTCGATATTGAAAGAACGGTATCCCCAGCTGACTCCCAGGTTGATTCCCCAATGCGGGTTCTTCTTGAAGTTGTGATATACGGAGAGGATGTTGAAGCCGAATTCCCATGACTTGGATAAGTCGAGTCCCATCTTGTCGCTTGCTCCGAAGGAAAGGAAGTCGTTAGCCAGCCGGCTGTAGCCAATATACAGACCGGAACAGTGCGGTTCGTAAGCATTGTATCTTCTCTTTTTGGGGATGAATGGCAGGGCGTCGAGGAAAGTGCGCTTGTCTGCATCCACTTTCTCGAGATAGACTCCTTCATAAATTTGTACTTCTTTCTTTTCTCCGTCTTCCAACTGCTCTTCGTACACCTTGATGCGCATGTCTCCTTTTCCTTTCCGGATGATGATGGAGTCGCCTTGTGTCTGTACTGTAGCTTTCTGTTCAGGGTCAGTCTGTTGTTGTGCTGCCATGCGGCCGGCCGGCACAGCAAGCAGGCAGGCCAAAATCATAATTCTGGTTTTCATATCGTATATTGTTTTTAGTGTTATTCCGATTTGTAAAGCATATCCATCATTTCCTTTTCACTGAGCAGACCCTCTATGTAAATCAAAGTGCCCATGGAGTCTTTTCCTATCTTGAAAATGATGTAGCGGTTCAGCTTCTTTCCATTGCGTTCCACCTCTTTCAGTTGGTAATAAGCGCTGCGCAGCACACCGCTTTCCATTACCTCCTGCGCCTTCTTTGCGTTATCTTGCTTGTCGTGTACAATGGCCTGCTGAATTTCCCGGCGATAGGGGGATACATTCTTGAACACAAGGCTCTTGTAGGTAGTCATGCGGTAAGATTTCAGGATACTGCCGTTCAGTTCTACCCTGGTCACGTCCTTTTGCTCGCCATACTTGCTGAATAGGTCGGCTATTTGCAGTCTCTCTTGTGCATGTACAAAGGCTGGCAGGCAAATCAGCAGGGAAAAGAGGCACAGACTACGTATGCAAATCAGTATAGATGTTTTCATAACCTTGTTATATTAGTGTTGAAACAGTAAGTTGCTTAAATCTTCATCCGTGAAGCTGGCGTTCTGCAGGGCTTCTAGTGCTTTGGCTTCCACCAGTTTCTCGTCTGTATACCGCTGGCCGTCGATGACGACATAATTTTCGGGAACACCGGAAAGCGGAAATATAATCTTAGCTACCCCGAGAAGCAGGAGCAATCCGGCGGCAATGCCGCTGACAGCATAGAATGTGCGATAGAGACGGAAAGGCTTCCGCTGTGCGGGTACTTCCTTTGCCGATTCTGTTGTTACGGATTTTTCCTCTGTCGGTTCTGCCATTGAAGTTGCTTCCCGGTTCAGATAAGCGAATAGGGGGCGGTACGTTTGCAGGTGCTCCGGCACTTCCTCTTCGGTAAAGAAACGGCGCAGTTCACGCTCTTCTTCGCAGGAAGTTTCCCCTTCGAAATATTTATCCAGCAGTTCATCTATCTTCATGGCTCATTTCTCCTTTCTTTTCTTTCTTGTATGGTTCGCAGGTAAACGTCTCTCACTTTCTTCCGGGCTCTTGACAGATTGCTGCGGATGGCTTCCGGTCCGCATCCCGTGATTTCGGCGATTTCGTCCGTTTCGTATCCTTCGATGTCCTTCATCCGCATGATGGTGCGTTGAAGATTGGGCAGCGAGTCGATGATTTCGTGCATCAGACGGATTTCATCTTTGATTTCCAACAGCCGTTCCGGTGTTCCGGTGGGGGATGCCGCCTGCACTATGTCGAGAGATAGGGTGTCGTTGCGTTTGCAGCGCCACATATCTATACAGATGTTGTGCGTCAACGTCATGGCAAATGCTTCGATGCTCCGGTATTGCTCCAGTTCAAGCCTTTTGTTCCATAGCTTGAGCAGTACCTCCTGGACGGCATCTTCTGCATCCTCCGGTTCGTCGGTCAACTTCCGTGCATAGTTCAACAGCTTGGCACGGAGTGGAAGAACGGTTATTTTGAATTCTTTGAGTTCCATTTACACAGATAAGACGAATGGGAAATACAAACGTGACATTGTAAAGTGAAAAAAGTTGGAATAAAAAAAGGGACTTACTAACATTAGCAGTCCCTTTTCTTCACATTACTATAAAAGTATAGGATTATTTCTTGAAATAGCGGTTGTACAGACCTTCGAAACCTTTACCGTGACGGGCTTCGTCCTTAGCCATTTCGTGAACGGTGTCATGGATAGCGTCGAGGTTCAATGCTTTGGCACGGGTAGCGATACGCTTCTTGTCTTCGCATGCACCTGATTCTGCGTTCATTCTCTTTTCGAGGTTTGTCTTGGTGTCCCATACGCAGTCACCCAGCAGTTCAGCGAATTTAGCAGCGTGTTCTGCTTCTTCCCAAGCGTAACGCTTGAAAGCTTCTGCAACTTCAGGATAGCCTTCACGGTCTGCCTGGCGGCTCATTGCCAAGTACATACCAACTTCTGTACATTCGCCCATGAAGTGGTTGTTCAGGTCTTTAATCATTTCGTCGTCGCAACCTTTGGCTACGCCGATTACGTGTTCGTCGGCAAATACCAGCGGGCCGTCAGCTGTTGCTTCTTCAACTTCTACGAACTTGCTTGCGGGAGCTTTACACAATGGGCACTTTTCGGGAGCTGCATCTCCTTCGTATACGTAACCGCATACAGTACATCTAAATTTTTTCATTTTCTCTCAGATTTTAATTAGTTGAATTAGTTATTCTTTGTTGTTCTTAAACGTTCTTCTTCTATGCAATGTTTACAGATTCCTTTATAATAGTAGTGGATTTCCTGCACATCGTGCCCGTCCATATCCATGTCGACCACTTTCTTGATGTTGTTATTGCACATCAAGTCATAAATCTTTCCGCAACGCTTGCACAAGAAATGACCGTGCGGGCTGGTATCGGCATCATAACATGTGTTACGCTCGTCGATAGTCAGGGTTTGTGCGGCACCTTGCTCGCTCAGTAGTTTCAAGGTATTGTATACCGTTGTTTTAGACAGTGTCGGTATGGAGGGAGACAGTGCCGTATAGATTTCATCCACCGTGGGATGCGTACGATGCTCTATCAAGTAATTCATGATGGCTATGCGCTGTACTGAAGGCTTGATATTATGATTCTGCAATCGTTTTACTACATCCATATAATCTAAAGTTTCAAACTTGTAATTATTACATTTTTAATTCACTTGCAAAGATAGGAAGTTCCTATAATTCTCCAAAAGATTTTTGGAAAATTTTTAGTTGCGGTCATTAAAATTGTTTATATATGTTCCTCTTCTTGTAGGCAGGTTGCCGTATTTTTGCCATAAAAGCGAAGGCAGGATGCACCCCGGCTTCAGTCGGTTTCTCGTGCCGATATAGAGAAAACGTTTTTCTCTTATCTCTCTTAATCAGAATTTTGCCGTATCTTTGCACCGAATAAATAATATAGCATCCTTATGAATTACGGATATGTAAAAGTAGCGGCGGCTGTGCCCCGTGTCAAGGTGGCTGACTGTAAGTTCAATGCCTCAGAGATTGAAAAAGAGATTATTATAGCCGACGGGAAAGGTGTGCAAATCATTGCTTTTCCGGAGTTGTGCATTACCGGATATACTTGTGGCGACCTCTTTGCCCAGCAACTTCTGCTCGAAGAGGCGGAAATGGGGCTGATACAGATTCTGAACAATACGCGCCAGATGGATATCATTTCGATATTGGGCATGCCCGTTGCACTGAACGGTGTGTTGCTGAATGCGGCGGTTGTCATTCAGAAGGGGAGAGTGCTGGGCGTTGTCCCGAAGACTTATCTTCCCAATTATAAGGAGTTTTATGAGAAGCGCTGGTTTACTTCCGCATGTGATGTGGCAGAAAACAGTGTGCGCCTTTGCGGGCAGATTATTCCGATGGGGAGAGACCTGCTGTTCGAAACGGCAGATACCACTTTCGGAGTGGAGATATGCGAAGATTTGTGGGCACCCATACCGCCCAGTTCCACGCTGGCACTGCAAGGTGCGGAAATCTTGTTCAATCTTTCGGCCGACAATGAAGGTATCGGCAAGCACAATTATCTGCGCTCGCTTATCAGCCAGCAGTCGGCACGGTGCATTGCCGGTTATGTATTCAGCTCATGCGGTTTCGGAGAATCCACTACGGATGTGGTGTTTGCCGGCAACGGACTGATTTATGAGAACGGGACTCTGCTGGCGGCAAACGAACGCTTCTCTTTCGAAGGGCAGGTGGTCATCAGTGAAATTGATGTGGAACACTTGCGTACGGAGCGCCGGGTGAATACGACCTTCGCGGCTTGCCATGCAAATTGTGTTTCGGCCCTTCCGGTACGAATCTTTACGGAGTATGTCAACAGCAGGGATTTGAACCTGACACGTACTTTTGAACCGCATCCATTTGTTCCGCAGGGGATAGCGTTGGACGAACGCTGTGAGGAGGTATTCTCCATCCAGGTGTCCGGACTGGCGCAACGTCTGGTGCATACTAAAGCGAAAAGTGCCGTTATCGGCATTTCGGGTGGACTGGATTCTACGCTGGCGCTGCTGGTTTGCGTAAAGACTTTCGATAAGTTGGGATGGTCCCGCCAGGGTATTGTCGGTGTCACCATGCCGGGATTCGGAACGACCGACCGTACTTACACGAATGCCATCGACCTGATGAACTCCCTCGGTGTGACTGTCCGCGAAGTCAGTATCAAGGAGGCCTGCATACAGCATTTCAAAGACATAGACCATGATGTCCATGTGCACGACGTGGTTTACGAGAATGCGCAGGCACGGGAGCGTACCCAAATCTTGATGGATATTGCCAACCAGACCTGGGGAATGGTTATCGGTACGGGCGACCTTTCGGAACTTGCTTTAGGATGGGCCACTTACAACGGCGATCACATGTCGATGTACGGTGTGAATGCCAGCGTCCCCAAGACTCTGGTGAAGCACTTGGTGAAATGGGTGGCAGAGCATGATATGGACGATGCTTCACGTGCTACCTTGCTCGATATTGTGGATACTCCCATCAGCCCGGAACTGATTCCGGCAGATGAGAACGGTAATATCCAGCAGATTACCGAGGATTTGGTGGGGCCGTATGAGCTTCACGACTTCTTCCTTTATTACTTCCTGCGCTGCGGTTTCCGTCCTTCCAAGATATTTTTCCTGGCAGCACGCACATTCAAGGGGATGTATGATGAAGAAACCATCAAAAAATGGTTGCAGACTTTCTGCCGTCGTTTCTTCAACCAGCAGTTCAAGCGTTCCTGTTTGCCGGATGGTCCGAAGGTGGGCAGTATCTCTCTGAGTCCGCGCGGTGATTGGAGAATGCCGAGCGATGCTTCGTCGGAGATGTGGCTAAGGGAGGTGGAAGGACTCTAATTCTTTACTTCGGGTATGCCGTAATATCGATATGGGTATTTGATGACTGCATCTTGTTTGCATTCTTGCTGCATGTATTTTGCAGTGCGACTGCAAACGTGTTGCAGTATCACTGCATAACTGTTGCAGTCGTACTGCATATCGGTGTGCAGTGCCACTGCAACGGCTTTGCAGTGGCACTGCAAAATGTATGCAGGATTTTGCAGTAATAAGCTGTTGATTAATAACTAGTTGTAAAAGTAGGGATATGCTGCGTGTATGGAAAAGTGCAGCTTAGTTTCGTTTCCCGTAGTATCGTTTGTAGATTTTCTTGTATTCTTTTCCCTTTTTGAAACTATCCAGCCATGTGTTGAGGCTGTCCAGCAGGATAGGGGACTGTTTGCTTACTCCCCAGGAATAGAATTGCGTGAAGCTGATGGCGGTATTGATGTCTATTTGAGGAATGCTGTCGGCTGCGGTACGGGCAATGCTTTCGTCGCATACGGCATAGTCGATGTCTCCATGGGCTACCAAGGCAATCAGTTGTTCGGAACCGTACTTCTCTATTTCCTCAACGTAGATGGTGTCGCCTATCTCATTTCCCAGGTTGCGGATGCGTAGTATGGAAGGGGAGCCTTTCACTACGTGCAGTGTCTTTCCAGCCAGGTCCAGTTGGCTTTTGATGAATAATGACGAGTCGGAAATATTCTCAAGCTTGCGTTGCACCAGCACTTGCTTGTTCAGCACAATAGGGGTGGTAAGCAGCAAGGAGTCTTTCAGCTCACTGGTGGCGAGGATGCCGTAGGCAATCACGTCATATTGCCCGTCGGCCAGGCCTTCCAGCCGCTTGTTGAAGCTCATTTCCGGTGATATGGCCGCTTGCAGCCCGTGGTCGCGTGCAAAAGCTTCTATCAGCTCGTAGTGGAAACCGGACAAGGTGTCATCATCCACATAGAAGCTGATGGAGTTGTATTCCGTCGAAGCATGTATGATGCCTTCGGCAGCTATCTCGGCATAATCGCGCGGATGACCTTTCGGTTTCTCTTCTTTCTTGATGAGATAGTGGGCAATGAGAGCCGCTGCAATTCCCAGAAGTGCGTATTTGAGCAGTCTGCTTTTCGTCATACAGTCATCTGTTAGTCATAGAAATTCCATGAGACGCCAATTTTGAACAAGCGCGGATTGATGGGGTAGTGCGGCACCAGGAAGGAATTGGCGCTTCCCATACCCGCGTTGACGTGATACATCATGGCAAAGATACGCGTCCGCTTCAAGTGCAGGTTGGCATATACGTTTACGATGGGGTAACCGCCTATTTCCACCAAATCGTCCGTAGGTTGCAGATGGAACTGCTGGACGCCGGGTGCATAGGCAGGTGCGTTGTACTTGGTGAAGTAACGGACATCGGCACCCAACTGAACGGTCAGCACCTTCTTGGCGAGTTTAGCCAGTATGTAGAAGTTATGGTAGAGCGAGAGTTGGGGCAATGGAAGTACTGTTTCATTGCTCGTCTTCTGCCAGGTCACCTCATTGTCCAGGTGGAAGACACCGAGGCGGAAGTCTTGTTTCAGTGTGGCGGACAGCACTTGTATGTTGCCTCCGTTCTGTTCGGGCAGGGCGCTTTGGTTGAAGTAGGTGTAGTTCTTGATATTCTCTACGCCGGCACGGAGATTGGTTCCCCAACGGGAAATGTTCAGCTCGCCTTCCACACGCGTACGGAATTCCTTGTCCATGTTGTCGTTGTCCCAGTTGTAGTGGTTGGAGTGGTAATGGCGCATGTAGAAGGAAGGAAGCGTGTTGCTCACATAACCGCGGGCGTAGAAGTTCACCGTATCTTTCCATAGACGGAAGTTCAGGTCCAGATTGGCGTTGACGCGGAACTGCCCGATGGCTTTGTCTACCAACCCCACTTCACCGTTTACGTTGTAGTGCAGCAGTTTGCCTTCGCGCTTGGCGAGTTCGCCACCCAGGAAGATTTCCTGCTCGGTGTAGCGGATGCGGCGCATGTCGGTAAGTGTGTCCGTATTCATCAGGTCGTACCGGCTGAACTTGTGGGAGATATAAGCCGTAAGTCCGGCTTTGGCGTATTTGTTGAAACCTTCCAGCAAGGCTATTCCGAACACGTTCTTTACACTGAATGCTGTGGTGGAGTCGTTGCTGTAATTCTTGTAAAGCTTGTAGTCTTCCGGGAAGAATCCTTCGGGCTCGCTTCCCGAACGGAATTGGTGCCGCGACCGCTCTACTTTCAAGGTATGGATAAAGCTGGTGACGGGGACGAACTCTTCTTCGAAAAGTGAGTCGTTGTCTGCGGTAGAAACAGACGGCAGGCTGTCATTGGCAGCTGCAAGTGTGCTGACCGATTTTGATGCTATGCTGTCGTTTGGCAATGCTATGTCGTTGTTCGAAGCGGATATTTCGGATTCAGAGGACGGGGAGGATGAGGCTTTGGGTGCGGATACCGTCGGTTTGCCTTCTTGTGTGTTCCGTACTCTCCGCGTAAAACCAAGACGATAACGCTGTGTCAGATAGATATAAAAATCCTTGTTACGGTTGGAACTCTGTTCCAATTTGACCGGAATAGTGGTGGACTCGTACTCTTTCTTTCCTCCGGACATGTTTTCGGGACGGGTGATGTATTGGTCGTCTGCAATACCGCCGTTCTCGTTCATCTTCAGGAAAAAGTTGTTGTAGACTGCTTGTACCTGGTATTTCTCGCCGATATAGCTACCGAACAGACCTGCATTGAAGTGCGAGGTGGACTGGTTCTGGTAATAACCGCGCCCGTACAGATAGTCGATGTTGAAGCCAAATGCCAACTGCTTGTTGACGTTGACGGAGAAGTAGGACTTGAAGCGTTCTTCACCGTTCACTTTGTTGCCGGCCTTGTAGTAGGTTAGATTGGTGTAAGGCACGTTGCTGTTGGTGAAAAGCACCTGGTCGGGACGTGTGAAAAAACTGGAGAAGGGAGCCATGAAGATGGTCGGCTCGCTTTCTTCCCGTTCAAAGAACAGGCGTGAAAGGCGTGGAGAGCCTAAATTTCCCAAGTAGTTGTAATGGCCGAACATTCCTTCCACCAGATTGGTGCTCTGGAAGTTGAGGCTGGCTGTGTCGGCAGGTATGATGGTACGGTTGCCCAGTGTCTCACTTAGTTTCCACATGTAAAGCTTGGGTGGAAGACTTTGAATCTCAGTATTGGTACTGTCTTCCAGATTGTCCGGCTGGGTATTCGGGTCAATCTGGTTACCGAACCGGTCGCGATTGTTCATCGGGTTTAAGGTGTTTTGCGCCATAGCCCCCCATATCCCTATAACGGACAGAAATATATATGTCAGTACAATTCGTCTCATAATTAGGCGCAAAGATACAATAAAAAATTATTTGCTTACTGAATTCAGCCTTTTTTGCTTCTTTTAAACTGTCTTGTTTTCTGTTTTGTTCTATACTGCTTCCGGTTCTCTGCCCTTGAATCCATACTTTTTCCGGCTTGAAATGAAATAAGCCCTTGCAATAAATCAATATCACAAGGGCTTATCCGTTTTCCTTTATCTCTTATTCTGGCGTAAAGTTCCTCCTCTTATGGGGAGTGGCTTTACATAGCCTTTCATTTCATTTCCTGAATAAGTTCCATTCCTTTCTTGATAGCTTCTTCGTTCATCGGTATCAAGTGGTGGTGGCGTTCGGGCAGTGTCTTCTTCAATCCTCTGAGTACACTGTCCAGTGTAACCATCGGCTTGATTTTCAATAATCCACCCAATACAATCATGTTGAATGCCTTGGCGTTGTTCATTTCATTGGCGGCATCCATGGCGTTGATGCGGTAAACGTGGATGTCCTTACGCGTCGGCGGGTTGATGATGCCGTAACCGTCGTAGATAAGTACGCCTCCGGGTTTTACCTTGCTTTCGAATTTCTCCAATGACGGCTGGTTCAGGATGATGGCGGCATCGTACTTGCTTAAGATGGGTGAGGATATTTTCTCGTCACTTACGATGACTGTTACGTTGGCTGTACCACCACGTTGTTCCGGTCCGTAAGCCGGCATCCAAGTCACCTCTTTGCCTTCCATCAATCCGGAATATGCCAAAATCTTTCCCATGGACAATACACCTTGTCCACCGAAGCCTGCTATAATGATTTCTTCTTTCATTGTTCTTCTGTCTTTAGCATGATTATTTATCTTTCAGGTCGCCCAGCGGATAGAAGGGGAACATGTTCTCTACCATCCATTCATTGGATTTCATCGTTCCATCCGCGTTTAAATAATAACGTTTTCCATCCCAGGTCTGCCAGCCGGTCTGTTTTGCTCCGTCTTTATAAAAATACCAAGTTCCAGATTCTTTCACCCAGCCGGTCTGAACTGCAGCTTCTACTGTCTGCACGGCTGTTGCCGGGAACATATTGCTTGCGGCCGGTACGCCTACGGCAAGGCTCAGGCCAAGAACTACCATCGCTAATTTTTTTCTCATAATCCTATCCTTTCTTCCCGTGTCAATAATTGACACGGATTTCATTTTCCTATTTTGGTGTTAATCTTCAGTATAAGGTGATGATTCCGGCGCATGATCCAGCAGTTCGTCCACATAACTAATCCGTTTTCCAAGTTTTACTGCCCCCTCCAGTTCGGATTGTCTCATGACGCTGCTTCCGATCGGATGAATGCCCGGATCACAAGGGATCAAATATAGATTGCCATTAAAGTCCTCTATCACATCACCATCTGACCGATAACCAACAAATTCATTTTCGATCGGAATTTCTTCCGGATGATCTTCAGATTGCACAGTTGCGTGTAGAGTATAAAAAGGCAGCTGTACTGGGGGATATGATTTATCCGAAGCTGAGTAAAGAAGCAGACAGAATCGTTGTGGAACTCTGTGACGAACAGGCAAAACCATATGCAGTTCTGGAATTTAAAGAAGAAATATAAAAGAAGAGATAGAATAGAAAAACTCCCGGATATTCCTACAGAAATTTCTGTGAATATTCGGGAGTTTTTTGTTGCGAACAAGTAAC
>OHJS01000952.1_pt1 | contig 16462 bp, 9 predicted proteins | sample 1568661 | NCBI WGS metagenome assembly OHJS01 (sample SAMEA3879603, study PRJEB24766) | human gut metagenome | biome: human-associated habitat; feature: feces | place: USA | collected 1985/1987 | reverse complement strand
TTGTTCAATGACGGGCAACTGTCTATTTTCTAATTTTATTTCGAACTCACGTTAAAATAGGTTGTATCACGGCAAAATATTCAAGCAAGCTTAAGATTTTGCGTTCGATTTGCATTATCTTTGCGAACATGAACATCCGTAAACTTTTCCTCTTTGCATTTTGGACGGGTTGCTGTCTGACATCGACTTTATACGCCCAAGAACGCGCCAAACCTAAAAACGGAGAAGGCGTATCGACATTTCTTCAACGTTTTGGCTACACTTCCCGTGCTGCCCAAAAGGAGTTTCTGGAAATCAACAAAGGGAAACTGACCCGCGACGGAGGCTTGATACTGGGACGTAGTTACCGGCTTCCCACCGGTAAGAAGTCTGGGAAAAAGGCGCGGGCAGGCAGCCGTAAGACTAGCGTTGTAGAACCGCTTTTCGGCCCGGTATACCAAAACGTATCCGTCCGTTCCCATGAGTTAGAAGGTGCTTGCTTGTATCTGGTCAGCGGGCACGGAGGTCCCGACCCCGGAGCCATCGGAAAAGTAGGAAACCGGGAATTGCACGAAGACGAGTATGCCTACGACATCATCCTGCGGTTGGGACGTGCATTGATGGAAAAAGGTGCCAAGGTACATATCATCATTCAGGATGAGAAAGACGGCATCCGCGATGACCGGTATTTGTCCAACAGCGACCGTGAGACCTGCCTCGGACAAACGATTCCGCTCGACCAGATAGCCCGTCTACAGCAGCGGTGCGATGCCATCAACCGCCTGACGTATAAGGATAAAGAGAAATACAAACGTGCCATCTTCATCCACGTGGACAGCCGGGGAAATAAAGACCAGGTCGATGTATTCTTCTACCACTCTCCCGGCAGCAAATTAGGAAAACGGCTGACGGAAAACATTCATAAAACCTTTGAACGGAAATACGACAAACACCAACCGAACCGGGGATTCCGGGGTACGGTAAGCGAACGTTCGCTCTACGTATTAAAAAAATCCAACCCGGCGGCAGCTTTCCTGGAACTGGGCAACATACAAAACGAACGCGACCGGAAACGCCTCGTCATCCCGTCCAACCGTCAGGCCTTAGCCGACTGGATTTGCCAGGGTATCATAAAGGATTTCAAGGGACAACGGTAAAACCGAAGTCCCTATAAGACAAAAAGAACGCATAGAGGAAATCATTCCCTATGCGTTCTCCTTTTTAGTGCACGTGCTGTCACAGCACACGCAACTACCAACCTATTATTTCATATAAAACTTCTTCACTGTTCCGTCGGAGTACTTGAAGATGTTGACCTGCCCTTTCAGCGGAGCAGCCACACGCTTGCCGCTTACGGCATAGATACCCAGCAATTCAGCACCTTCAGGACCTTTCACTCCGGCAATGCTACTTCCCTCATGGGCTTTTTTAGCATCTGCCAATACCTTCTCGATACCGGCTTCGATAGCCGTCGCGTCAATTTGACTTTCTGCCGTCAGTTTCACTTCATCGTACAAGCCCTTCACCTCGTTACTGATGGAATCGATGTCTTCCTGCAAAGCGGCAATGTCGGCCGTGAACTGTTCTGCCACCTCGGCATAATCCGTTTCTATCGTAGTCTTCGCAGCGTCCAACTTAGCCTGAACGGCGGCAATGTCGGCAGTCAAACGAGTGTAAGCTTCTTCATTGGCAGTAACTTTCTGCTGATAGTCCAACACCATTTCCACCATATCCACGATAGCCGTGTCGATTTCCACCACAGGAGCCAACACCTCATCATAAATAGTCGCGAGCGTTTCATTGGCGTAAGCCTCGTTCACAGACTTCTGCAAATCCTCAATACGGGTAGCCACTTCCTGAACGGCATTCACGACAATCGCACTGTCTTTCACGTTGGCAGCCTCAGTATTGATTTTCTCTACGGCAGCCTCATAACGCGTACGCAGGCCCTGTATGGAGTCATTGGCAGGAGTATAGTAGGCGATGAAAGAATTAATCACCTTCATAACTAACTCACCCTCCATATTAATGCCATGTCCTGCATTATCCGACAAAATAATTTCATCCAATGAAAGCTCAGCAACCTCTTGGAAAGTCTCAGAAGCTTTCACAAAGAAAGAAAATACCACACCCGTATCTCCCTTCAGCGTTTCGCTCGTCAGACCACTCAGTACCAATTTGGTACGACCGTCTTCCAAAATACTGGAAGAGATAGACAAGTTCTGTGGTAAACGTTCACCATATTCAAACTTAGGTGCACCGTTGGCCTCCGTATCCAATGACAGTCCTTCGGGCAACGACAACACAGCCTCCATACCACGGACACTCGTATAGTTACGCAAGCCCAAGCTTACTTTTTTAACACTACCGTCGTTCTTCACGCAAATAGAGTCTTCGGTAAGATAGAAAAAGCCCACGTTCGGGCTCACATGTGCGGTATAGGAATCAAGGTGATACCCCTTGATGTTACCGCTCTCTTCAAACTCCGAACTGCTGCCCACAATGTTATCCAACACGATTTCACTGGTTTCTACCATATTCTCATTTGCCCTTACTTTGAAATAAGCCACGGCACCGCGGTCGCCTGCAATATTATAAATCCCATTGGGCTGAATGAGAAGGCGCACCGTCTTGATACCTTTAGCCATATCCTCCATGGAACTTTGCACCTCATTCATATAAATGCTGTGCGAAGAACGGCTCAAGCGCACCTCATCGCGTTGTACACTATTCGGAACGAAATCCAAGCCTTTGGGAAGCTTGAAGTCCATCTGCAAACCCACCATAGGATCGCTATTCTCCAAATAGACAGAAATCGTCTTCTCTTCGTCCACCTTGATATTGAAATTATCAATGGTGACCTTGTTCTCAGCTTCAGCACTTGCCACAAAAGCCATCACCATGCCCCATATCCATAGGCACTTCGCCGCAAACCGTCGCATCGAAGTATTTGTATTCTTTGTCATACGTTCTGTTTTTATTATTCTACATTAAGCTCCTTTAGAAGGAAAGCGCAGCCACCTTACGTGGCAGCCACGCTTCCTACACACAGAGACTTTATTCACTTACTTCTTCAAAACTTTCTTCACTGAACCGTCAGCATTACGGATGATGTTGATACCTCTTGTGAACTTGTCCATGATCTGACCGCCCACAGAGTATATCTTCTCTTTCATGCTTGGGTTGGCCTGCACACCGTTGATACCGGTTACGCCGCCTTCGCCACTGCCACCGATGCTGTAAAGTACGCCATCGACATCTGCTGCAAGCACATTGCCTACGGTCATCTTAGAAGCAGCACGACCCGATACTTCCAAATAAATCAGGGCTTCGCCATTTGCGTTAAGCTCTTTGTTCTGGAGCGAACTTACCACGATGCGGTGCGTCGTCCCATCGGCCAATGTATTGGAATACAACTGGTGGTCGTCTGCACTTCCGCCCAAAGATTCTCCCAACAAAGTTACGCCTGCGGGAAGCGTCACGTCCATCTGGCAAGCTACGTAGGGGTTCACGTTTTTCAGAAGGATGGCTACACGCTTCGTGCCTCCGACTTCTTCCATGTTCATCTCTACGCTTTCTTCGGTCTGCGTCATCGCAAGCTCTGCCAAACGTACACGAGGTGCCACTTGACTGACCTCCATCGTGTTGTAATCCATAATCTTGTTCGTGAGCTTCGTTAGATCGGCCACGTTGATCCGACCGTCGTCGTTCACATCTGCGGCATACCACTTGATCGTACCCGCGATAGCCTCAGCCTTAGACGGGTCGAGCACATACATCATCAATTCCGTATAGTCGAGTACATCGACAACGCCGTCACGCAATACGTCACCCCGTATGAATGATTCGGTTTCTATCGTTTCACGTACGTTTGCCATCCGTTCTTCCTGCTTTGCAAGTGCGGCCTGAATTTGCGGAAGGGCTTCTTTTACGTAGTGAATTGGCGTCGAAGTAACATCATTACCATTGATGTCCACACTGACGTAACCGTCATTGGTATCCTCATTATAGGATTTAATATTGCCTAAATCTTCCCTGACAAGCTCCAACGTATCGTTCAAGGCATCTTCAACTTCGACAACAAACGTATGACTGTTCACAGACTTAACAAGTTCAATCCTGTCACTCAGTGCCTTATCAATCACGCCCGTATATTCTATGAAGGAAGCCCTGCAGTCCAAAGAGTCGATACGCTCCAGCACTTTATCCATAATGGTTTTAAGATCATTTTCGGCGTCTACGTCAGTCAATTCGATATCAGCATAGTATTCATCCATGGCCTTACCGTATTTGCCGATATGGGCCGTAATGTCAGCTATACTTTCTGCATTAGCCTTCTCGTCTACCTTGTAATACTCAAAGCCGGTCAGCTTGTCTACTACAGTGGTGAGCGAGTCATTCAAATGAGCCATATCAGCCTTGCGGGCCTCGTAAGCCTCATCGTTGAGCGTATAACGTTCCTGATCTTTTGCGATGTCGGACAACAACGTCTTCAAATCAGACAAGATAACATCCATCTTGTGATTCAACTTGTCTTGATAGAACAACATGTTCGTCTTGTTCTGCTCTATACCGTCTTTCACGGCAACCACATCACTTTCAAGTCCGGCCATATCGCCCTCGAATTTACCCTGTACGTTGGCATGACAGGCAGCAAGCGTCTCTCGGCCAGCCTTCACATCTCCTTCCACTTCGCCTGCACGGTCCATAAGAGCTGTGTAAGCATTCTCTGTGGCAGCAGCATCCGTGTAAGTTGCCAGTTTCGTACGCATGTCTGCAATCCAAGTCTCATAAGCCAGGAATAACGGCTGTTTGGCTTTAGTTTCTGCGTTGGTGATTGCACCGTCATTAGCGGTATCCTTCGTAAAGGCAGCCATTTTTTCCTTGATAGCTGTAGACAAAGCGTTTACTTCTGCCTCAGCGTCAGCATCGCCTTTCACCTTATTCTGTGCGTCGGCACAAGCAGCCTGCAATACATTGAATTCTGCCAGTATTTGAGCCTGTTCTTTCGTATTGGCCGATTGATAAACGCTTTCGATAGAAGTCGTGATACTCTTGCATTCATTCTCGGCAGTTGTCTTGTAAGCGTTATCCAACCCACCTTTGTAGCGTTTGGTCTCCAAATCGCTAATCAGCCTGTCGATACGAGCTTGCAAAGCATCCACACCGCAAGCGTCTGTCAGGATATAGGCATCGACATACTTCGCAGCCTCATCCAACGGTGCCTGCAAGGCTTCAACCTTCACAATAAGACCGTTATATACGTCATTATTGGTCACATATTCGTTATGTTCCGTCTTTCCGCTGACATAAGCATTATACATTGGAGTACCGAACTGTCCTAACTTCACATGCAACTCAGTCATGACATCACCATAAATATGACCCGTGTTATCAGCATACGTCTTTTCTGCTTCTGTCAACGTAGGCCGGGTTGCCTTGATATCATCAACGAATTTCTTTCCATCGACTCCTTCAAGATAAGCACCATTTTCATACCATTCTTCCAATTCTGCCAAATGGCTGTTGTATTGTTCAAGGGTATCGGTATGCAATGTCTCCCATTCGTACACTGCAGCAGGTTCTTTTCCATCCGCAATCCAAGCCTCAAAATTAGCGAAATCAGAGACGATGCCGTCCACTTTCGTGATATTGAACTGACCCGGAACGAAATCTTTGATAGCTTCTGCTTTTTCGAGAACAGCCTGAACGTTGGCAAACGCCTCATCAGCCGTAACATAATCGGCATCGACCAATTCTTGATAGGCAGCGTCATACAATCCCTGCGCAGTTGCATATTCACCGGCAAAGAACGTCTGCGTAGCACTTTGCACAGTTGCATCCATTGTATTCAATATCTGGTCTATCTTGCCTTCGTATGCCCGTACGTCGGCCTCATATTGTTTATCAGGGTCGAACAACATCTTGTCTGTATTTTGAGCCTCGCTAAAGGCAGCAAAAGCTTCGTTCTCGATGTTGTTGATTTCTTGAAGGTAGTTTTGGATACTTGTATTCGCTGTTTCTACCGCACTCTTAACGACATTAAGCAGTGCCGGAGTCTGTACCTTGCTAACCTGTCCTATCACATTCACAGCTTCGATGTAGCAATTACGCATATCCTCGACGGCACTGTTAAAGCTATTGTAACGGGTCTGGTTATCAGTTTTCACAGCATCCACGTAGCCCTGCTCACGACTTGCGCCGATCGTAACCACCTGCATTTTGATGGTTTGCAATACGCCATGTATGGTTCCATATTGTTCTTCGGATTTACCCTTCTCAAAAGCTGTGGCAATATCCTCCGCAACTTGATTTTCAAGTTTGCTCTTCTCCGCCTCTAATTGTTCGATAAAGGCTTTGGCTGCCGTAGTCGGGTCACCTACAGTCAATATGGTATACAAACTGTCCACGGAATTTTTCACAGTTGCGTATTCTGTATCCAGTGTGTTATCCACTTTGATATTTGTCTCAGCATCCTTAGATACCTGCTTTATCTTTTCACAAATATCAGTGTAGTCCTCTTTGAAGTTGTCTTCTCGCGTCTGGCAGCTTTCGGCACTATTGTCGTTGTAATGGCTCTTCCAAGCCGCATTCACGTTAGCCACCCAATTATCGAACTCTATCACATACGTGCCTTTCGGGTTGGTATTCTCGCCCAACAGGCCATTTACGTAATGGTTTTCACTATTGCCCAATGCCAAATTTGACAGTTCGCCCAATTCCGCTACTATCAAGTTGTGGATATCCGTCTTCTTGGTTTCTACAGCCAATCTTTCGTAAGCCGCCAAGTTCTTCCTGGCCACTTCCAATTCGGTCAATGTCGCTTTCACCTTGCCGTCAATAACCTTCATCGCCTCGTGAATAGCGGCACTGTCATTGTGCAATGTATCGCCCTTATACGCGTTGCCCATCGCCGTCTCCTGCTTACCAAGCTCCGTGGTATAACTGCCCTTCAGGTCATCAAAATGCTTTTTCGACACATCCTTGTCATCAATAGGAGTCCAATTCGCATCAATCTTACCGATATTTCCCGCAATACCATCAGCAACCTTCGTCAGACTTGCCTGTACGGAGTTGTTCTTGGCGTGAATTTCCTTCGCCTCACCGACCTCATCAATGAAGGCACTGACATCCTCAAGAAGTTTCGCCATCTCAGCACTGGCATCAGACAAGGCAGCCAAAGTTTCAGCCTGCTTATCCTCGCTTGTGTAGTCCAAATCAGTTACCGTTTCTTCTATTTTATCTACAGAGTTGTACAATACCGTCTGCTTTTCAAGCAAGTTCTTTGCAAAAGACCCGTAAATCTCCGCAGTCACCGAAAGTCCATCCAAATCATCATTTACAGATTTGATATCCGCAGTGATTTGATTCTTCAAACGGTTGATGGTAATTACGACTACTTGCTGGTCATACCATTCTTTGTGCTTATCGAAAGTTCCTACCAAGGTTTTCACCTCACCCGTGATACCTGTAGTTTCATTTCCCTTGGCATTGGTTGCCTCCGTCAAAACATTGTTCATGCCATTAGCATGCGTATCCCCATCGGCATCCTTGGCAGCCGCTGCGGCTTTCAAAGCTGTTTGAAGGTCGGACAATGTCTTGTTCATTTCGTCTAACTTGCCGCCATAAGTTGGTAAATCATCGATATTTTCGTCCGGTGTTTCCGTTCCGGTATAAACCGGTACATAACGTCCATCGCCATTCCCGACCTTGTCCGAAAGCTTTTTGATTTCTGCTTGAATATCGGCGATAGTCTTTGCAGCGTTGTCATAAACCTTCACGACGGCCTTGGCAGCATTCACATAGCCCTCGATTTTGCCCTTAAGAGATTCTATTTCAGTTTTCTTCGTATCTTTGTTATCGGCACAAGTCCCTTCATCAAAGCTTTTCTTTATATACGAAGAGAATGCATCTATCTCCTCTTGCAACTTCTTCTCATCGGTATCTTTATAGATGTCGCCCACCGACACGTCGCCATACTTCAGGGCATGCACTTCTGTCTTGGCCTTATCGAACGCAGCCGTTTGAACATCCAACACAGCGGTCAATTCCACTTTAGCCTGATAGTTCGGCAAAGATTGGTATTCTTTTTCAATGATGGTATTCAGGCTCTTTGTCACCGGTTCCTTAGCCTTCTCGTATGCACCTCCTTTTTGGGTATAAGCATCCAACGTATACTTCTTGTATTGATTTACAACCTCGGTTTCGATTGCTTTAAGATTGGCTTCGGCTTTTTCCAAATCGGACTTATACTTTTCGGAAACCACCGCATCTTTTTTCAATTCCGCAAGCAATGCCCATGGACTCTTGCCGTCTGTCCTTTCGGCAATCAAAGCCTTGTATATATTGTCATTGTTTTGGATGCTGTCCGTATAGAATTTACACACCTCGTCTGTTTTCTCGTACAAGCTGTCCAAAGCGTGCGTGTTAGCCTCATATCCCTCTTCTGCGGTCTGATGGTTCTCATTCGTTCCGTTTTTCCTCTCCACAGCTACAATGCCCAGGTTCACTTCGTTAAATGCATTGTGAGCCTCAGTACGCATCGTCTCATACAAGCCCGAGAAATCCTGAGGGTCTACCGCTACTTTCATGAAGGCCTGCAACTGTTCGTTATAATGAGCCTTAGTAGAGTTGATTTTCCCCAACACTTCGTCATAAGCCGTATGGTTCTTGTCGACATTCACCAACTTATCGGTGAATTTTTTTATAGCGTCCGATGCCTTTTTGGCAAATTCACTGTTGAATGCTGGCGTACATGCAGTAGCAGCAGTACCATTATCATAATAACCTTTAACTTCAACAAGGAAAGCATCGATTGTTTTCTTTGCAGCATTATATTCGCTCTGGGACAACACCTTGGCATAGTCCTGAGCACTTTGCTTACTGTTTACTCCGTCTGCATCACTCAAATTGCCAATATTTGTATCCCAAGCGCTTTTCAAAGCTGTATTTTGTTCTTCACCGACAGCCTTCGAAGCCGTATAAGCTCTCCAGTTGGCCAAATGCGCCTCGATATCCGTATCAAGTGCCTTGACCTCTGACATGAGTGTACTTCCTTCCACGCCATTGAGGTAAAACTTATACTCACCATACACCGTATAAGCAGCGAAATCACCGGCAGCATCATCTTTCACCCGATTGATTTTTACCGTTAAATCACTATACCGTTTATTAAATTCGGCATATTTATCCGCATCATCCTCTTGGCTCACTTTTGCAATAGCCTTCGAAGCTGCATTAAGCAATGTCCGTTGTGCTCCGGCAAAATCGAATACCAGTTCCAACTTGAAACCGCCAACCCGGAATTCCTTTCCCGTCTCGACAGCCTCAATGGCAAGAGTGACCTCGGATGCCGCAGTACCTTCCACTTTGAACTCGCCGTTTGTTAACGCCTTGCCGTTCACCAAGAACTTAGCATTCATCAAGGTAGTAGCCGACAACTTGTATGTACCAGGTAAAAGGGAACCCAAAGACTGAGAAATCGTGGTACCATTTGGAGATGTCAACACACCGTTCACCAACGATGGTTTTTCCGCTCCCACCCATTGATCCACTTCTGTCTTAATCTGATCCAAATTTGCATTGGCATAGGCTGCCATAGAAGCAGATGTCATTGCAAGAACAGAAACCAGTGTCTTCTTTTTCATACTTTTAATGTTTTAAATTCTATAAATTATTAAAGTCTCTTTTAAGCCATTCGAATGCCTTTACCTTTATATAAATAGGAATAGCACCCACCTAATTTTTGTGGGGTAAAATTACTTACTATCTATAAACGGCGTGCAAACTTAAAAGGTGTTATTCGTGAACCATGCCATTCTTTTCGTGAAAAAGCAAAAACAGAATGACGGTACAATCTGCGCCAAACGATTTTCCGTTCTGCTGCAAACGATTTTCGGACGTACTGGCATACGCTTTACGGACCCTTCCATGCTGAAAACCGGATAAAGGGAAAGCATGGGGGCCGTTGGGGCGCTCCCTGCCTGAGGCATTCGCACGGTTGCAGCGGTTGGAACCCGGGGCGATGGCAGGCGTGACGCTGCCGAAACTGGCCCAAGTCCTCATGGCCACAGGAGTACAGAAGGGGCACACACATTACGGCAACCGATACCGCGTGGCGGAAATATAAGATGGGATAATGGATTTATGGGAATAATTTAATATCTTTGTCGGGTATGACATGATTAAATGACTGTAGCCATGGGAACGGAAGGTATAATAGACAGGTATGTCAATTTTTACACGGATTTTGCATTTAAGAAGCTTTTCGGGACAGAAATGAACAAGGATTTGCTCATCAGTTTCCTAAACGCCCTGTTGCAGGGGCGTGAGGTCGTATTGGATGTCAATTATCTGAATACGGAACACCTCGGTACACAGGAGTATGACCGCCGTGCCGTGTTCGACGTGTATTGCAAAAACGACAAGGGCGAGGTTTTCTTGGTGGAGATGCAGAAGGGCGAACAGCAGTTCTTCAAGGACCGCAGCATTTATTATTCGACCTTTGCCATCAGGGAACAGGCTCCACGTGGCGAGTGGAACTATGAGCTGAAGGGGGTGTACACCATCGGCATCCTGAATTTTTGTTTCGACAAGGAGAGGGAGGGGAACTATTACCACGAGGTGAAGCTGATGGACACGGCCACGAAGGAGGTTTTCTATGACAAGTTGGTGTTCATCTACTTGGAGATGCCTAAGTTCACGAAGCAGGAAAATGAGCTTGAATCGTTGTTTGACAAATGGCTTTATGTCATCCGCAATCTGGCAGCATTGATGGAGCGTCCCCGTGTGTTGCAGGAGAAAGTCTTTGCGCATTTGTTCGAGGCGGCTGAAATCGCCAAGTTCTCAAGGGTCGAACGTTATGAATACGAGGAAAGCCTGAAGGCTTACCGGGATTGGTTCAGCGTAATGGCGACAGCAGAGTTGCGCGGAGAAGAACGCGGAAAAGAGAAGGGATTAAAGGAAGGTTTGGAGAAAGGTCGTATTGAGGAACGGTTGCGGAATGCAAGAGGTTTGAAGGCAAGGGGGGTGGACGCGGAAATCATTGCTCAGGTAACGGGGCTTTCTGTAGATGATATCTTAGGCTTGTAGAACAGTCTTACGTTCCATTTGATGTTGGCATAAGACTTTGGATTTTTAGCTTTTGCAGTGTCAGCCAAACGATTTTCCGTTCTGCTGCAAACGATTTTTCAATCTGCTGAGAACGATTTTCGGACGTACTGACATCCGTCTTACGGGCTTTGCCATGCTGAAAACCGGATAAAAAGAAGGTATGGAGGTGTCCCTGATTTGTATTCTCCCTACCTCACCTATAGCAGACAGTTTTTCGCCCGAAAAGGTTCGCATCCTTCAGACCTCCTCTGTACCAACACTTTAAGGTGAACTTTCTACCGTCCTATCCTTCACCGAAATTTCACCGGAAAACGAGTTGTCCGCATGAAACTGTTTTTAATAAAATAGCATTCGGATTGGTTTTCAACACATTACGGTGAAGGGTCTGACACGGGAGCTTTCATATTGCATCTTCGCGGACAGATAATAGACTCAAAGCACACCGGTCTGCCACGAAACGTGACCTGAACGCCATCTGCCTTGAAGAACGCACCGCCACGGCATCGACCGCTGGAACTGCGACAACGTGGCACGATATTATAAAACAGTTTCAGCTTTGCGTCGTCGTAATCTGCGGTTTTCCGCTGATATCCTCCATCAACATGCGAAGCACAGGCTTAGGCAGGCGAAGCGTGTAGTTCGTACCGTGGTCGTCGGCCAACACCGCCACCTGCTTCACCGCGTTGACATGGAAGACCCGCCGGATGTTGACGATATATTTACGTCCCAAGCGCAGGAACGCATCACCGGCCCTCCCCTTGTTCGAGAGAGCGGCTTCTACTTTGGCAAGGCCGAAAGGAATCATGAAATGTGTCCCCGAAGAGTAATAGACATGAGTGTAATGGTCGTCGGCCTCAAAATACAACATCCGGTCGAGATCCACGACATAGAGTTCACCATACACACTGAAGCATAGTTTGTTTTCCATCTGCACAACCCCGCCGCACTGTCATCCTGCGGCTTCGTGCCCGTGTCTTCCTCTCAGGCACCGGTTAATTTTTAAACGACATAATTCCGGGCACATACGAAAAAAGCGTGGAAAACCCGCCCGTTGCTGTTCCACACACTGAGGCCCTCGCATTGCCCATACCAGTAGAACAACAACGCACAGTCCCACGCCGATATGAACAACACCCACCTTTATGGCATCGTATGTGGTGTGCCACAAAAGTGGCACACTCACCAACGGCAATAAAGGCATGCGTTCCTGTACACACCCCATGGGCATCTGCCGCTGCCATGTCCTGACTGATACTTCGAATTTGCGAGATTCCAGTGTGTCAAGAACAAAGCGCCTAAGCAAACGCCTTCTCAATATATGCACACCCCCACCGCTGTTTTCCGGCTAAATTACCTTACAACTTTTTTCCGTGTCTCCACATGAAAAATCCCTTCTCGGCGTGGAATGTAAATGCAAAGATAGGAATAAATATGATAAAACCCGAAACATCCGGAAACAAACCGATGCTTCATGACATAAAAAATAAAATCGTTCAAAAACGGTGTGCCCGTAAACGCGAACAGGATACAAGGCTTCCACAGAGCGTAAAACCGCCGGCCAACCACATGGCAGCATGGGGCGCACGGTCTCCGTTGAGATAAAAAAGCAAAGCTACCAAGGCTGCTCCCGTGGTCTGTCCTACCAAACGTGCCGTGGCCTGCATCCCGCTCGCCCCACCGGTCCGATATGACGGTGCGGAACTCAGCAACAAATGGTTGTTGGGCGATTGGAACAGTCCGAAACCGAACCCGCAGAGCATCAAACGCGCCACCAGTCCGCCATAACCCACCGACGGCGACACATCAGCCAGCAAGAAGCACCCGACACTCATCAACAGTAGTCCGACACCTCCCAACAGCCCCGGATGGATTTTCGTAGCCAACGTGCCGGCCAAAGGACCGGCCACCACAATCACCAAAGGCCAGGCGGTCATCAACAGCCCCGTCTCTGCCGCGTTCATCCCGAACGTGAGATGAAACATAAAAGGTAAGGCCACCATGCCTAACATTTGCGAAGTGAAGGAAAGGATACTGGTCAGCACGGACAAAGAAAACACGGGTATGCGAAGCAAATCGAAAGGCAGCATCGGATAGGGCTGGCGCAACTGACGACGCACGAAAACGGTCCCTATCCCGGCTAAAAGGACAACTCCGGCCACAATCCAACGAAAGGACAGCCCGTGGGAAAAGGCTTCCACACAACCTATGAACAGACCGAACGTAAGAGCGTTCAGCACTGCCGAAGGGAAATCGAACCGTCGCCCTTCGACGCGCGTCGGATTCCCCGGCAAGTATCTACGGGCTAAAAAGAATGTCAGTACGCCGAACGGCAAATTCACGGCAAACAGCCATGGCCAGGAGGCCACGGATAAAATCGCACCGGATATCGTAGGTCCGGCCACGGAAGCCAGAGCCACGACCGTAGCATTCAGTCCGAAACCTTTGGCCAGATGGCGTTTCGGATAAATCAGGCGCACCAAAGAGCCATTCACGCTCATCACCATGGCTGCCCCCACGCCTTGCAACATGCGTGAAAGAACCAGCAGGACAAACGAACCGGACAAGGCACAACACAGCGAACCGACGGTAAAGAAAACCATTCCCCACAGATAGGTACGTTTGAATCCGAACAACTCGCCCAACGCGGAACAGGGCAACAGGGTCATGACGACCACCAACTGGAAAGCATTGACTATCCAAATGGAATCAGAGGAAGAGATTTGCAACTGACGCGCAATCGTGGGCAAGGCCACGTTGCATATCGTGCCGTCGATGACCGAAAGGAACAACCCAGAAAAAATAGCCACCATGGCATAATAGATTTGCGGACGGTGAAGCCCGTCCCAATCCATATTCCCCACCACGTGTACAGCCGAAGGTTCCCGTCTGTCTTGTGCCATCTTTCTTATTGTGTTGAAAAAGCCGTCCTGCCCATGGCAAAACGGCTCATACATGATGATATATCCAATTACTTCTTGACTTCCACGATTTTTGTCGGTGCCTGTTCCGCATTCCGGCGGCCGGTCTCTTCCACCACACGGCGGGCAAAGGCCATGAACGCCTGTCCCGTCTGGCTCCCGTCGTTCAAGACTTCGGGCGTACCGTTGTCACCGTTCTCGCAAATGCTCTGCACGATGGGAATCTGTCCCAGCAAAGGCACATGCATCTCTTCGGCAAGGCGCTTCACCCCTTCTTTCCCGAACAGGTAGTATTTGTTTTGCGGCAATTCGGCAGGAGTGAACCATGCCATGTTTTCCACCAGCCCGAGAATGGGGACATTCACTTTCTCGTTCTGGTACATGTTGATGCCTTTGCGTGCATCGGCCAACGCCACTTTCTGCGGCGTGCTGACAATGACGGCACCGGTAATAGGCAAGGTCTGCACCAACGTGAGATGGATATCGCTCGTACCCGGAGGCGTGTCGAGGATGAAGTAATCCAAGTCGCCCCAGTTTGCATCGCCTATCAACTGCTTCAGCGCGTTGCAGGCCATCGCCCCACGCCACAAAGTGGCCTGGTCGGGATCGACAAAGAAACCGATAGACAGCATCTTGATGCCGTAACTCTCCACCGGCACAATCAAATCACGGCCGTCCACCGATTCGGCATAAGGATGCGCATCCTCTACATGGAACATCTTGGGCATGCTCGGTCCGAACACGTCGGCATCCAACAAGCCGACTTTGTAGCCCAACTTGGACAACCCCACAGCCAGGTTGGCCGCTACCGTAGATTTCCCCACACCGCCTTTGCCGGACGACACGGCGATAATATTCTTCACACCGGGCAACAGTTGCCCCACCTCCGGACGAGGAGCCTGCAAGGTTTTGGTGTGTATCTCCACTTCCACCTCCTTGCCCACGTAGGCATGGATGGCAGCCTCGGAAGCTTTCACGAGCGACTTGAGGAAAGGATTCGTCGGCTTGTCGAAAATCAACGAAAAACTGACATGCAGCCCGCTGATACGCAGATCGTCTTCCACCATCCCCGCCTCTACGATGTTCTTTCCAGTACCGGGATAACGCACGGTAGCCAGTGCGTCCATAATCAATTTGGGATATATTTCCATAAGTTCGGTATTTTAGTTCGTTCTTTCATTTAGCCGTCGACAATCCGCTGCGCTTGCTGCGGTTGTAACTCCGGTATTCATCCAATTCTATCTCCACTTCCGGCTCCGCCAGTTCTCCGGCTTGCGGCAAGAGGAAACGCATGTATTTGATATCCAGTCCGCGGTCGAGCCATTGCTGTTCGTAATACGTCCGGATGTTCAGGATACGGGCTTCTTCGGTGTCCGGATGCTCAGCCCACGTACTGTGATACAAGTCGCGGGTGGAAAACTCCAAGGGCAAACCGTTCCTCTCCACCATATACTCCGTATAAGTGAAAAGGAAATTGGAATCGGTTTTCAAGTGAATCCGTCCACGGTCTTGCAGGAAACGGCGGTAACGCGTCATGAAAAAAGTGGAAGTCAGACGTTTGGTCACCTTCTTCATCTGCGGGTCGCTGAACGTCAGCCAAATCTCGGCCACTTCGCCTTCGGCAAAGAAACGGTCGATAATCTCTATGTTCGTGCGCAGGAACGCCACGTTGGACAAGCCTTCGCGCAACGCCCCCGTGGCCCCCGTCCACATACGGGCACCCTTGATATCCAGTCCGATAAAATTTTTTTCGGGATACAATTTTCCCAGTTCGACCGTATATTCTCCTTTGCCGCACCCGATTTCCAGAATGATGGGATGATCGTTATGAAAGACCTCCTGATTCCATTTTCCCTTCAGGGGGTAATCCGTACGAAACACCTCTTCATGCTTGGGCTGGAACACATTGGGTAATACTTCCATTTCTGCAAATCGTGCCAGTTTTTTCTTTGCCATCTTTTTTCTATGAATCTGATTAATCCTTATCCCTGAGTTTGCACTTTCTCGATCTTTATCCCTACATCTTTTACTCCGGCCATTTCTTCCATCCGCATGCCTTGTTCGATCCGGAAGATTACATTTCCTTGGGGAAGAGTCACCGGATTACGATTGATCGGTTGTTCCAATGTTTTAATGCTGTTGCCTTTTCCCAACCAACGGCCGTCGGGTTCTGCTATTTTCAGGTTTACCGTATCGGATAATTGCTCTTGTCCGTGACTGCGGGTAGAGACGAAACACCAAAGATTGGCCATCTCGTAATCGGTGGTATGCCGCAAACAGAGTTTCACTATATATTGTCCACTGTCCGGGATGTCGGCTGTAAATTCGACGATATGATACCGGTTCCAGACTTCGTCGGGTTGTTCTTCATATTTTTCGAAGACTGCCGATGATTGGCAAGCTCCCATTAAAATAACCGATAGGAAAAAGATGTATTTTCTCATTTACAGGCT
>OHJS01000947.1_pt1 | contig 16539 bp, 11 predicted proteins | sample 1568661 | NCBI WGS metagenome assembly OHJS01 (sample SAMEA3879603, study PRJEB24766) | human gut metagenome | biome: human-associated habitat; feature: feces | place: USA | collected 1985/1987 | reverse complement strand
ACGTGCATTTATCGTCATAACAGGTGATAAGGGTATGGCAGGTGCCTATAACCATAATATCCAGAAAATGACAGAACAGTTTATGGCAGAGCATGAGCACTGCAAGCTTTATGTGCTGGGTATGGTAGGCCGTCAGTATTTCACGAAGAAACATATGGATATCGCAGAGAACTTTCCATATACAGTACAGAAACCGACCATGCACAGAGCGCGTCTGATCTCAGAGGAGATTGTCAGAGCGTTCCTGGACAGAGAACTGGACGAAGTCCGTATTTTCTATACGGAGATGCAGAGTGCAGTTGCAATGGAGCCGGTGAATATGCAGCTTCTTCCATTGAAGAAAGCAGAGTTCCTGCCAAATCAGGCAATGCTTGCGGATATGCCACAGGAGGAAATCGTGCTGTCACCATCAGCCGATGTACTTCTGAATACCATGATCCCAAATTACCTGACTGGTCTGATCTATGGATGTCTTGTAGAAGCCTATGCCAGTGAAAATAATGCCAGAATGATGGCAATGCAGTCCTCTACGGACAGTGCAAAGAAGATGCTCAGGGAGTTATCCATTGAGTATAACCGTGCGCGTCAGGCTGCCATCACACAGGAAATCACTGAGATTGTCAGCGGTGCAAAAGCACAAAAAAGGAAGTGACGACGATGAACAAAGGTAAAATTGTACAGGTTATGGGACCTGTTGTAGACGTTGTTTTTGAAGATGGAAATCTTCCTGAGATCAAGGATGCCCTTGAGGTAGAGAACAACGGTAAAAGATGTGTAATGGAAGTTTCCCATCATCTGGGAAACAATATGGTACGCTGCATTATGCTGAGCGCAAGCGAAGGCTTACAGCGTGACAGAGAAGTCATCGCCACAGGAAGCGGCATTAAGGTTCCTGTAGGTGATAAGACACTGGGACGTTTATTTAACGTACTTGGTGATACAGTAGATGACGGTCCTTCCCTTGAGGGAGAACAGAAATGGGTCATCCACAGAGATCCGCCGGATTTCGAACATCAGAAACCGGCTGTAGAAATCCTGGAAACAGGTATTAAGGTTATCGACCTTCTTGCACCATATGCAAAAGGTGGTAAGATCGGTCTGTTCGGTGGTGCCGGTGTTGGTAAGACAGTCCTGATTCAGGAGCTGATTCGAAATATCGCTACAGAACACGGTGGATATTCTGTATTTACCGGTGTAGGTGAGCGTACCCGTGAGGGTAATGATCTGTATCATGAAATGACAGATTCAGGTGTTATTAACAAAACGACCATGGTATTCGGACAGATGAACGAGCCACCCGGAGCCAGAATGCGTGTAGGTCTGACAGGACTTACCATGGCAGAGTACTTCCGTGACAAAGGCGGCAAGGATGTCCTTTTATTCATTGATAATATTTTCAGATTTACACAGGCTGGTAGTGAAGTATCCGCATTGCTTGGCCGTATGCCTTCAGCAGTAGGTTATCAGCCTACATTACAGACAGAAATGGGTGCTTTGCAGGAGCGAATCACTTCTACCAAGAATGGTTCTATCACATCTGTACAGGCTGTATATGTTCCTGCGGATGACTTGACAGACCCTGCACCGGCAACGACATTTGCCCATCTGGATGCAACTACGGTTCTGTCCCGTTCTATTGTAGAACTTGGTATTTATCCTGCTGTAGACCCGTTGGAGTCTACATCCAGAATCCTGGACCCTCGTATCGTAGGTGAGGAACATTATCAGGTAGCCAGAGGCGTACAGCAGATTCTGCAGAAATATAAGGAATTACAGGATATTATCGCAATTCTGGGTATGGATGAGCTTTCAGAAGATGATAAGCTGGTCGTAAGCCGTGCCAGAAAGATACAGAGATTCCTGTCCCAGCCATTCCATGTTGCAGAGCAGTTTACCGGTGTAGATGGTAAGTATGTGCCGATTTCAGAAACAATCAGAGGTTTCAAGGAGATTCTGGAAGGCAAACATGATGATATCCCGGAAGGTCATTTCCTGAATGCCGGAACTATTGATGATGTAGTAGCCCGTGCCAAGTAAGGGGTGAGCAGATGGCAGAGAAGTTCAAACTTACAATTGTGACACCGGATCGTGAATTCTATAACGAAGATGTGGATATGGTAGAATTCAATACGACAGAGGGTGAGATCGGTATTTATAAAGGACATGCTCCTCTCACTGTAATCGTAAGTCCTGGGATTCTTAGAATTACGCAGGGCGACCAGACAAAGAGTGCAGCACTTCATGCCGGATTCGTACAGATTCTACAGGATGAAGTCACTATTCTGGCAGAAGTCATTGAGTGGCCTGGAGAGATTGATGAAGAGCGTGCCAAGGCGGCAAGAGAACGTGCTGAGGCAAGACTGCGCAGCAGAGCAAATGTTGACGTAGCCAGAGCAGAGGCAGCATTGATGAGATCTATCACAAGAATCAATGCGGCACAACTCAGATAACACATAGTAACACCAAAAATACGGAAGCGCATATGATAATCATAAAAAGGCAGGGAGACAATGCCATGGATTATCGTAGGGCGCTTCCTTTTTATCATGCATATTCACAGTATGGGGACTTGGGACAGATGGATGCAGATGCAGTAGCCGGAGATCTGGAATATCTGCAGCAGATGTATCCTTCTTATGCTAAAAAATATCAGGTCCGGATCAGCCAGATGCTGGATCGTATGGATTATGAGGGCAGTATGATCTATGACCAGTATCCTGACAGATGGCAGCTGGAACGGTTTATAGACAGTATCATGACCACAATAAAGCAGGAAGAGGCGAAGCTTTGCCAAGAACAGGAAGAAGACAAATGGCCATGGATCAGAGAACTGATTACAGTACTGGTATATTATGAAATACTGAAAAGACGAAATAAAAAGAAAAAGTATTATCTTTTTTAGAAGCAAGACATAGATGCAAGATTGCAGTTTCTGATCAGGTTATAACTGCAATCTTGCGGATTGCCTGTAATTGCAGTAATATAGTATCTATTCAGAGTCATGTGAACTGGTAAAGGAACAGACAGGAACGGAAGAGAGGAACATTATGGACACATTAAAGCTGCTGATGGAACAACAGATAGAGAATCAGGTGATCTTTACGGGAATCATTGCCAGTAATCCCAGAAACAAAGAGAATGCCGGTAAGGTAAAGCTGCGTCCTGTCGTTATGAAGGACAAGCTGATCTACCAGGCAGAACGATTCAGCAATAATAAGGCATACCATACGAATCTGGAGCCGGATAAGCTGCCTGATTATGTGGCGGGGCTCGCACAGGATTTCAAACAGCTTGAGATGGATACGGCAAAAGAACATATTACAGTATTAGTGAGTAAAAATGGCAAAGTAACTATAAAGCGCAGGCATCAGAAAGAAGAACAGAATGTATCGGTCGGTAATCTGAATCACAACAAGACAAAACAGTATATTCTGGAAGAGGGAATCAGTGTGCCTTTTCTGGTAGATCTGGGCGTGCAGACTGGGGAAGGACGTATTGTACATGCCAAGTATGATAAATTCCGTCAGATTAACAGATATCTGGAATTTGTCAGGGATATCCTGCCCAGTCTGCCAAAAGACAGGACATTGACCATTATTGATTTTGGCTGTGGCAAATCGTACCTGACCTTTGCACTTTATTATTATTTGAAAATATTGAATAATTATGATATACAAGTCATAGGATTAGATTTAAAGGAAGATGTGATAGAAAAGTGTAATGTGTTAAGCCAAAAATACGGTTATGACGGACTGACTTTTCATGTGGGAGATATCAGCACTTACCAGGGTGTTGATGAGGTAGATATGGTAGTAACGCTGCATGCCTGCGATACTGCAACGGACTATGCACTGGCTAAGGCAGTCAGGTGGAATGCCAGGGTTATATTATCCGTTCCCTGCTGTCAGCATGAGCTGAACAGACAGATACATTGTAAGGAGCTGGAGGCGGCTACAAAATACGGGCTGATCAAAGAACGAATGGCGGCACTGCTTACGGATGCAATCAGGGCAGATCTTCTGGAAGAACAGGGATATGATACCCAGATTCTGGAGTTCATTGATATGGAACATACACCTAAGAATATATTGATCCGCGCAGTGAAGAAGACAGGTATGCGATATGAGAATAAGGCATCCAGGGGAGAGTCTGTACAGGAGCTGGTTGATTTCCTGCAGGTGGACCCTACACTGCGTAATCTGTTGGAGAAAGGACAAGCATGAGAAAAACCATTATCAAAATCATTGTATGTATCTGTGTTTTTGTGATAACGCTGTTTATTGGCAGTAATGTATACAATCAGGGAAATGCAGATATGACTTCGGAGATGAGTAATGCTTCTCTTCCTATCGTAAAAATGACCAGAGAAGGGGAGTATTTTAATACGCTTCATGGTCTCAGACAGGAGGTAGACGGTTGTTTCATGCGGGATACGCTGACTCCGTTGGGGGAGAACCGGTCGTTGTCTTTTACAATAGATAAATATGGCAATACGATTGATGAGCTGACCTTTGAAGTGCGCAGCATTGATGGAACCAGACTGGTAGAAAAGACGAAGGTCACAGACTATCAGGAGAATGACAAGAGCATTTCAGCCAGCATAACCATAAAGGATCTGATTGAGCAGAATACAGAATACAACTGGATACTTCTGGTGACTACACAGGGGGAAACAATCCGGTATTATACAAGAATTATGGACGCAGGCGATTACCATCTGGATGAGAAGCTTGCTTTTGTAAGAGAGTTTCATGAGAAGACCTTTGATCCTGACAGGGTCAACGAGCTGAGTACGTACATGGAATCCAATTCCAAGGGCGATAATACGACACTTGCCAGGGTAGATATCCACAGCAGCCTGAGTCAGGTAGCATGGGCGGGACTTTCAGCGGCTCAGGTAACGGATTCTGATGTTGTTGTGAGTGAAATTGATGCACAGACAGCTTCTATCAGGGTAAATTATATGGCAATGATCAGGGCTGATGGTCAGAGCAGATATTATAATATCAGCGAGTTCTACCGGGTCCGTTATACTTCTGACAGAATGTATCTGCTGGATTTTGAGAGAACGATGAACCAGATTTTTGATGCACAGGCAGACGTCTATGCAAGTAATAAGATTATGCTTGGTATTCGTGGGAGCGATGTGCAGATGCTGGAAAGTGACGGAGGAAGCAATCTGGCTTTTGTCAATGAAAATCAGTTGTTCTGTTATCATGCCGCAGATAAGAAAATGGCTTATTTGTTCAGCTTTTATGAGGAGAAGTCAGGACAGTACGATATCAGGACAATATATGACCATCATGGTATCAAAATCTTGAATGTAGATGAGACAGGAAATGTGACTTTTATGGTATATGGATATATGAACCGCGGAAGCCATGAGGGAACTGTGGGAATACTGGTATATGAGTACAATGGTATGCTCAATACCATAGAAGAACAGATATTCATACCTTGTAATAAAGCGTATGCTGTTCTCAAGGCTGATGTAGAACAGCTGTCCTTTGTAAATAAGAGCGGTATCCTGTATCTGTATCTGGATGGTTCTATTCTGGCTATTAATCTGCCGGAGGGCTCCTATACGGAGATTGCAACACAGGTACAAGAAGGCAGTTTCCAGGTATCCCAGAAAGAGGAAATGCTGGTATGGCAGAATTCGGCAGATGCCTATGACTGTACGAAACTGATTTTGATGAATCTGAATACGGGCAACACCCGGGAGATTACAGCGACTGGTAATAACAGAATGATGCCGCTTGGTTTTATGAATGAAGATCTGATCTATGGAGTCGCAGAGTATGGCGATATTATCAGGGATTCTTCCGGTTCTATTACATTCCCCATGTATGCTGTCTATATTCAGAATGAGCAGGGCGAGATACTCAAAAGCTATCATCAGGATGGAATCTATGTAACGGGAAGTGCGGTAAATGATAATCTGATCACGCTCAAGCGTGTGCAGAAGGAGGCAGAAGGGCAATTTACACAGGTTTCAGACGATCAGATCGTGAATAACATTGTGGAAGAGAATGGTTATAACAGCTGGGAGACGGTAGCAACCCAGAAATATGAATCAATCGTGCAGATTGTCGTAAAAAGTACCATTGAGACTAAGAGCCTGAAATATACGAAGCCAAAGGAAGTGTTATATGAAGGCTCCAGGGACATGCTGGTGCATATAGAGCAGCCCATTCTGCGCTATTATGTATATGGTAAAGCCGGTGTCATGGGAACGTTCTCCCATCCGTCAGATGCAATCAATCTGGCATATTCACTGAATGGTGTTGTTGTCAATGAAAATGGGGAGTATATCTGGAAGAAGACCGCCCGAAGTACAAGAAACCAGATCATGGCGATTACAGGTACACAGGCAGATGCAGAGACTTCACAGCTTGCAGTATGTCTGGAGACCATATTAAGTTATGCAGGAACAGCAAGAAAAGTACAGCCGTTACTGGATCAGGGCATGACTGCAACGGAGATTCTGGCTGAGGGAATGAATGATGTGCGGATACTGGAGTTAAGCGGAGTAAGCCTGGATGCAGTCCTTTACTACGTGAATCAGGATATACCGGTATTGATTTCGCTTAATGATGACAGTGCAGTGCTGGTCATCGGCTTTAATGAGCAGAATATTGTGGTGATGGACCCGGAGGCGGGAACTGTATATAAGAAGGGAATGAATGACTCAACGAAGTGGTTTGAAGAGAACGATAACCAGTTTGTGGCATATATCAAAGAAAAATAAGATTTGTTATGTATACAAAACATTGCGTATAATTTCTGAAAATGATATACTTTTAACTGTATATATCAATAATGAGGGCATAGGAACATAAAAGGTAGACATAATTGCCCGTAAAAAACATGGAGGGAATTCAAATGAAAAGAAGATGGAGCTTTAGACTTGCTCTCGCCATGCTGTTTGCCATGCTGATGCAGATGACTGTATGTGCTGCCGGCAATGCGACAGTAACAATCAACAGCTGTACGATAGCAGGTAACACGGTGACAGTTGTGGCTACCGGAGCAGTACCGGCATCAGATGATGGTGTCTATTATCTGTTCGAGTTAAAGCCATATCAGACAGAGGTAGGGGCAAGAGCAGATTTCTGTGCATCTGCACCGGCAGCTGAGACAGCTATTTTTACAACTACCTTGGATTATAACAGTGCAGGAAACAAGCTGTATTCCAGATTTGTTGTAACAACCAGACAGGGTGGTTTATTCGTACCTGTCAGCAATGAAATGTATATTACCAACCCGGAAGCATTAGCAACTAAGGCAACAGGTTATCCTGTCAGATCAAAGAAGGGACTGACTGCAGACTGGAGATACAGCGATGAATTAAGCAGCCTTGGAGCAGGTTATGCATCCTACGAGCTGGATATCAGCAGATTCTTTACAGCAGGTGGTACTAACTATACTTATAATGGTAAGACATACAGCTTCAACTCAGGTGTTGTCACCGAGTATGATGTTGTCTGCCAGAAGTTTGCCAATGCAGGCTGTAATGTAGTTATGATCATTAAGAATTCCTTTAATCCTGCAACAGCAGATCTGATCCTGCCTACAGGACGTGTAGCAGGCAAGAACTGCTACGCATTTAATACTGCTGAACAGGGCGGCGCAGAGAAGATTGAAGCACTGATGTCTTTCCTGGCTAACAGATATTCAGGTTCCAAGGGAACGATACACACATGGATCATCGGTAACGAGATCAACAACAACTCACCATGGCATTATGCAGGTGATATGGGCGCAGAAGCTTTTTCTGCACAGTATGCAAAAGAATTCCGTCTGTGCTATAATGCAATCAAGAGCCAGAATGCAGGCGCAAGAGTATTCTTGAATATCGACCAGCGTTGGAACTTTGAAGATGGTACACCAAATCAGTACGCAGCTAAGAAAATTCTTGATAATTTTGCAACAAATATCAGCCAGACCGGTAATATTGACTGGGGTGTATCTATCCATCCTCATCCGGTACCATTATTTAACTGCCAGTTCTGGAATATGCCGGCAGCTTATGCAGGACTGAAGCTGATTGACCATACAGATAACTCCAAGATGATCAATCCTACAAATGTAGATGTACTGACCAATCATATGATACAGCCAACAATGCTGGCACCAAACGGAAATGCAAGACATATTCTGATCTCTGAGATGGGCTTCACTTCCTATAATGCACAGATTCCTACAGATGAAACAATTCAGGCAGCAGCTATGGTATACGCATATAAGCTGACCTCCTCCAATCCATTTATTGAAGGTGTTATCATCCATAGACAGGTAGACCATGCATCAGAAATCGTATCTGATGGTATGGCAGTAGGTATCAGAACAGATGCAGGACCTAAGTACGCATACAATGTATTTAAGTACATGGACACAGGCAACACAGCCTATACAGATTTTGCTCTGCCAATCATCGGTGCAACAAGCTGGGCCGATTTGGGATTAAACTAATCATTTTAGACAACTGGAGGGTGTAATGAGAAAAAAACTAACATTATGGGGCGCATTATGTCTGATCATGGTATGCATGATACAGATGACCGTATCAGCAGCAACAACTGTAACAATCAGTCAGTGTATCATCAGCGGAGCCAATCAGGTAACTGTAACAGCAAGTGCTTCAGCAACGACACCAAGTGATGACAACAATTATTATTTATTTGCTTTACAGCCCTATGAAAATGCAATTGGCGCAAGAACTGACTTCTGTGCCCAGACAGCCAAGGCTGCAGCCTTAACCTTTGTAACGACACTGGATCAGGGAACAGCAGCATCCAAGCTGTATGCGAAATTCGTTGTAGCAGTAAAGACAGGCGGCAAATACGTAGCTGTCAGCCCGGAATTCTATATTACGAATCCTGAAGCAGTAGCAACGAAGACAGCAGCAAATCCGGTAACAACATCCATTAAGGGTGTTACAGCGGATAATGCGGCAATTCTGGATCTGGCAGCACTGGGAGTTCAGCATGCAAGCTATGAAATTGCAATCGACAGATTTTTCGAGCCCTCTGTAACAGGTTATATTACCTATACTTATAATGGTAAGCCTTATAATTTCAATCAGGCAGTCGTAGCAGAATATGACATGGTCATGACCTTATTTGCTACACAGCATGTAGAGGTTACCATGAACGTAGTCAACTACTACAATGCTGCAACGGCCATGACAGTAAAGCCGGGTGCAAGAAGGGCAGGCTATCGTCATTATGCATTTAATACAGATGAGCAGCAGGGTGCAGAATCCCTGCAGGCAGTTATGGCTTTCCTTACAGAAAGATACAGCAATGCCGCAACTGGTCTGGTATCCAACTGGATCATTGGTAATGAAGTAAATAATAATAATCCGTGGTATTATGCAGGCAACTATAATGTAACTGCTTTTACCTTGGAATATGAGAAGGCATTCCGTATGTTCTATACGGCGATCAAGAGTACCAATGCCAATGCAAGAGTGCTTACCTGTATTGACCAGCGCTGGACCTGGGAAGATGGTACAGCCAACCAGTACGGTGCAAAGAAGTTCATTGATGCATTTACGGTAGATGTGGCCTCCCATGGTAATATCGACTGGGGTGTTGCATGGCATCCTCATCCTGTACCACTGACAGCATCCAAGTTCTGGGATATGCCTGCAAGCTATAAGGCACTTCATCTGATTGATCATACAGCCAATACCAGAATGATCAATCCTACCAATATGGATGTATTTACCACTTATATGAGCCAGCCGACTTATCTGTCTCCGACAGGACAGGTAAGATATATCATGATATCTGAGATTCTGTTCAATTCCATGAATGGCGGCGAAGCAGTACAGGCGGCTTCTTTTGCATATGCATATAAGCTGGCTGCACAGAATCCTTATATCAAGGCATTTATCGTACACAGAATGGTAGATTCTCCTTATGAGAAGGCAAGTGATAAGATTGCCTGCGGTCTTTATAACTGTGATGCAAATGGATGGGCTTCCACTCCAAAGCAGATTTATGATGTATTTAAGTATATTGATACAGCACAGTCCGCAGCATATACTAACTTTGCGCTTCCGATCATCGGAGTATCCAGCTGGGCTCAGCTTGGTTTGAACTAATAATATAGTAGATTCTAAGTGGCAATTACCGGAAATTCATTCGGTAATTGCCATTTTTTATGACAAAATAGTGCATAATATTGTATTTATTTCAAAAAAGAAAAATTGAATGAAAGAATGAATATGCAGGAAAACGGTGAAAAAGTAAAGTACATTGAATAATAATAACCACATATCTTGAAAAAATGTTATATTTATGCTAAAATGTATCACACAGACACTTGTTGACAAAAGTTTTCAACTATGTATAATAAATATCAGTTGTTTGCAACAGGCGAACAATTGTATTTCTGAATATAAACTAAGTGCGATGGACGAAGGAGTCTATAAGCACTTTTTTTGCATATACAGAGAAAATTTAATGCAATAAAGTGTTAACGTCAAGAAGCAGAGCAGGAAGTCATTTTTATAGAAGGAAAGCTATGATAAAGAACAGATTTAAAGACGATTATTCGTGGAGTGCCAGACTGAATGGCAAGGGCAGAGTGGTGGATGATATCTGTTATACAGGTACTTATTATATATTGCCTTTTACTGAACAGGAGAAGAAAAAGAGCAATTGGCTTAATATGGCATTTGCAGCGGTGCTACTGATATTACAGGTGGCAGCAGGTATGGTCAATCAGGACTCTTCCAGAACCTTCTGGGTACTGTATCCCTATCTGTTCACATTCCTTCCGGTATTTTACTTTCTGGTAGGAGCGTTCAGCTACTGGAGTGACCCTCTGCGCATGCAGCAGGCACAGTATGAGACAGGACTTGCAAGAATGCGCCGTTCCTGTATCGGTTCCATGGTAATGACGATTATCAGTGTCATACTTGATATTATCTATATGGTCATCCACAGAGGTGATATGCAGACAGGCAAAGAATTCCTGTATACAGGCGTTTTGATTCTGTATATAATAGCAGCAGCAGGGTTTGGTATATACTATGATAAGACTTATGCAGGTCTTAGAACAGAACAGTCCCGGAATAAACTTGAATAAGACATTTCAATCAGGTTTTTCCCTTTGCCCGTAAGAGCACGGCAAAAGGTAAAGCATATATATGAACAAGGAGGATTTTGTTATGAAAAAAAGAAACAAGCTTGTAGCTGTTCTTTTAGCAGGCACAATGGCAGCCAGCTTATTAACAGGATGTGGTTCCTCAGCAGATACTTCTACTGATACAACACCTGCTACAGAAGCAGCAACAGAAGGTGCTACAGAGGCAGCAACAACAGAAACAGCAAGCAATTCAGACACACCGCTCGTTATCGCACATGATGACGTAAGTGAGAAATTCAGCCCATTCTTCGGTGAATCAGTACCTGATGAGGATGTATGGCTTCTGACCACAGTAACGTTACTGGACGTTGACCGTCAGGGTGAGATCGTTTACAACGGTATTGAAGGTGAGACAAGAAGCTACAACGGTACAGACTATACTTATACAGGTATGGCTGACTGTGTAGTTACTGAGAACGCAGATGGTACAGTAGATTATGATTTTACAATCCGTGATGATGTGAAGTTCGCAGATGGCGAGCCTCTGACAATCGATGATGTAATTTTCTCCTATTATGCATATCTTGACCCATCCTATGATGGCTCATCCTCTCTGTATGCCCTGCCTATCAAGGGACTGGATGCATATAGAAACGGTTCTACCGTATTATATCAGTTAATGCTGGATAAGGGTGCTGACAACACAGATTTCACATATTATACAGAGGATGAACAGAAGAAGTTCTTCGAGACAGATCTTCCGGCAGCAGGTGAGGCTTTCGCAAAGAGCATTGCTGATTATTGTACAGCATCAGGTTATGTAGTAGATGGTCTGGATGAAGTATCTAACGGTATGGTAAACTGGGGATTTGCTACACAGAACGATGACGGATCTATCACAGGTAACGGCACAGATACAACCTGGACAGATGCTCCTACATATGCAGATATGTGGAATGAAATGGTAGCTATCTACGATGGTGATTACCAGACATTGTCTGACACAGAAGCAGCTGAGTCTTCTCTGTTCTCTTTCCTGGATGACAGCTATAAGGCAACTGTTGAGACAGGTAATTCTGTTGACCACATCGAAGGTATCCAGAAGACAGGCGACAACTCTGTACGTGTAACTTTAACAGAAGTTGATGCAACAGCTATCTATCAGTTAGCAGTTTATGTATCTCCATTACACTACTATGGTGATGAGAGCTTATATGACTATGATAACAACCAGTTCGGATTCCCTAAGGGTGATTTAAGCTCTGTAAGAGCTAAGACAACAGCTCCTATGGGCGCTGGTCCTTACAAGTATGTAAGCTATGATAATAAGATCGTATACATGGAAGCAAACGAATATTACTATAAGGGTGCTCCTAAGACAAAGAATCTGCAGTGGAAGACAACTTCTGAAGCTGATAAGCTTCCTGGTGTAGTACAGGGAACAACAGATATCGCTTCTCCTTCTATCTCCAAGGATGTTATGGCTCAGATCAAGGGTGAGAACAGCAACGGCGAGTTATCCGGTGATAAGCTGATCACATGCCTTACAGATTATCTTGGATATGGTTATATCGGTATGAACTCCCAGCTGATGAAGGTTGGCGAGGATGCAGGCAGCGAAGCTTCCAAGGACTTCAGAAAAGCTATTGCAACTGTAATCGCAGCATACCGTGATGTTGTAATCGATTCCTACTATGGAGAAGCAGCATCTGTAATCAACTATCCTATTACAAACACAAGCTGGGCAGCTCCTCAGAAGTCTGACCCTGATTATAAGGTAGCATTCTCTACAGATGTAGATGGTAATGAAATCTACACAGATGGTATGACAGAAGACGAGAAGTACGCAGCAGCACTTGATGCAGCACTTGGCTACTTCGAAGCAGCAGGTTATACAGTAACAGATGGTAAGCTGACAGCAGCTCCTGCAGGCGGCAGATTAGAGTGTACAGCTACAATTCCTGCAGGCGGCAGCGGAGATCATCCTTCCTTCGGTATCCTAACAGCAGCATCTGAAGCATTAAAGTCAATCGGCTTTGATATGGTTATCAACGACTTATCCGATACTTCTCAGTTATGGGATGGTATCAACAGCGGTACAGTCGATATGTGGTGTGCAGCATGGTCAGCAACTCCTGATCCTGATATGTTCCAGATTTACCACAGCGAAGGTGGTAGTGCTAAGAACTACAGAATCTACCAGCCAGAGCTTGACGAACTTGTAATGGAAGGCCGTACAAGTACAGATCAGGAATACCGTAAGGCAGTTTACAAGGAAGCACTGGATTACATCGTAGATTACGCTGTAGAAATCCCTGTATATCAGAGACAGGAATGCATGATTTACAGTGCAGAAAGAGTAAATGCAGATTCTATCGTAAAGGATCCTACACCTTTCTGGAATTACCGTGCTGAAATCGAAAAGATTCAAATGAACTAATATTCCTGACAGAAAATAAATTCTTTTTACAGAATCATGCAGCTAAAAGGGGGATATGCTACATACATATCCCCTTTTATACTGTAAATGCGAAGGTATTTCGCGAAAGGGTGGTGTGCCCTCTGGCGAAATGCCTTTGGAAAGGCAATAGTAAGGAGAGAAGACAATGAAGAAATTTGTAGTAAAAAGATTATTGATTTCCATAGTGCTTCTATTCTTTGTATCTATGATCATCTATGGCATCATGCGCTGCATGCCTGCCTCCTTCGTAGAGACAAAGGCTATGGAATTGTCACAGAAACCCGGAGCTAAGAGCTATGATGAATGGTTACAGCAGTTAAATGCTGCATACGGACTGGATGACAGTGTGATCCAGGGATATTTCGTATGGGCATCCAAGGCAATCCGTGGACAGTTCGGTGATTCCTGGTTATACAACCAGCCTGTATTACAGAAGTTTGCCAGTGTTATCTGGTATTCCTTTGCATTAGGACTTGCTTCCTTTATTCTGGAGATCATCATTGCGATTCCTGCCGGTGTTGCGGCAGCCAGAAAGCAGTATTCACTGACAGACTACTCTATTACGGTTATAGCGTTGATAGGTATATCCCTGCCCAGCTTCTTCTTTGCAACGATTTTGAAGTGGATCTTTGCAGTGAAGCTTAACTGGCTGGATCTGTATGGTATTGTAGGACGTATGCATCAGCAGTTAAGTCCTATGGGACAGTTCCTTGATATTGCCAAGCATATGATCATGCCGGTACTGACACTGACTATTGTAAGTATCGGTTCCCTGATGCGATATACACGTACCAATATGCTTGAGGTATTGAATGCAGATTATATCCGTACAGCACGTGCGAAAGGACTTCCTGAGAAGAAGGTCATTAATCATCATGCATTCCGTAATATCCTGATTCCGATTATCACTCTGCTTGGCGGTACTCTGCCCAGTCTGTTCGGTGGTGCCCTGATCACGGAGACACTGTTCCAGATTCCGGGTATCGGATATACTTCCTATCAGTGTATTACATTAGGAGATATTCCTTTTGTTATGTTCTATATGCTGTTCAGTGCAGTATTGATCTTATTGGGCAACCTGATTGCAGATATTCTCTACGCAGTTGTTGACCCTCGTGTCAGAGTAAATTAGAAAGGAGAAAGAACATGGCTAACGAAGAAAATGCTAAGAACAATGAAAATATGAAGTTAGACGATGCACAGCGTGTTAAGGTACTTTCTCCCGGAATGCTGGTAGCAAAACGTTTCTTTAGAAACAAGCTTGCCATTATCGGTATGGTAATTATTATCTGTATGTTCCTGTTCTCTTTCCTGGGGGGAGCAATTATCCCTTACTCCCAGAGTCAGGTATTCTACCGTACAGAGGAAATGAAGAAGGATTATGCAGGTGCGACCTATATTGACGATTATCAGATGTATCAGGCAGAGGATGTTACACTGCCAAGTGATATCTTTTCCAAGACAATCCTGGCAATCGGTAAGAAGCAGAATATCGTAGAGACAAGAGACGGTTCCAAAATCGGTATCAGAAAGCTGGAAGATAACGCTTATGTAATCTACAGTGCAGAAGATACCAAGAATCCCAAGGCAATGAGATCTGACGAACATAATCAGGCAGTTGCAGCAGGGGATAATTACTTTGAATATGATGGCGTATCCTATATCGTAGATGATTCTACCGGTAAGGAGCTGCTTTATATTGTAAATGAGATGGCAGTTGCCTGTAAGATGTCTTTTACACCATATTCTGCTGATACGAAGTTATCTTATGATTTCTATAAGAATGCACTGATTGCCATGAGTGATGGCGCAAAGAAATTTGATGCAGCAGGTACAACCTATGAGCTGGAGCTTGAGGGTGAAGACTCTGCCATGGTAAAGACTACAGATGGAGCAGATTATGCTTATATCTCCGACATGAATATCAACAGTGTCGTAGGTGGTGTGTTCTTAACACCTGATTTTAAGGAGGCAGCGATTCTTGCGATTGAAGAGGGCACAGAATCCTTTGAATATACAGATGGAGCAGGAGAGACAGATACGTATCTTATCTCTGAGAAGACTGGTCAGTACATCATTCAGCGTAACCAGGAGACGAGAGTGATTGATACTTATGCAAAGCCTTCTAAGGATCACTGGATAGGAACAGATGCCAATGGTATGGATCTGCTGGCGCGTCTGATGTATGTTATTTACTGTATCCCTGCCATGCCCTTGTACCTGATCCTTGGTTCTATCATGGATCATTACAGAGCCAGTGCGACAGTCCGTATTTACAGCTTATGTGTTGTTATGAGTATTATTGGCTGGGTAGGTATTGCCCGTATTGTACGTGGACAGATTCTGTCCTTACGTGAACAGGAATTCATGGTGGCAACAGAAGCGACCGGTATCAGAGTAAGCCGCAGGATCTTCAAGCACCTGATTCCTAACGTAGTACCTCAGCTTATCGTATTTGCAACAATGGGACTTGGTGATGTCATTCTGGCAGAGGCAACCCTTAGCTTCCTTGGGCTTGGTATCAAGTATCCGGCAGCTTCCTGGGGAAGTATTATCAATGCAGTTAATGACTCGTATGTTATGACAAATTATCTGTTCGTATGGATTCCAGCAGGTCTGCTGATCCTGTTGACTGTACTTGCATTTAACTTTATTGGTGATGGTCTGCGTGATGCGTTTGACCCTAAGATGAAACGGTAGGTGGTAGCGATGGCATTCGGTAATAAGAAAAAGAGCGCTAATTATATATCTGCGAAAGAATCGCGTGCAATCTCCAGACAGAATCGTAAGATTACAAGTGAGCTGGAGAAGAAGAGAAACAGAAAACATATTCCTGAATCAGAATATATCACACAAATGAAAAATGCTGATAACTGTGTAGAATTTGACAATGTGCATACTTATTTCTTCACAGATATCGGAACAGTAAAATCTGTAGATGGTGTGTCCTTTGATGTACCACAGGGTAAGACAGT
>OHJS01000918.1_pt1 | contig 16899 bp, 6 predicted proteins | sample 1568661 | NCBI WGS metagenome assembly OHJS01 (sample SAMEA3879603, study PRJEB24766) | human gut metagenome | biome: human-associated habitat; feature: feces | place: USA | collected 1985/1987 | reverse complement strand
CCATTCGGCAATTGATATTCTTGTACTCATAAATATCTCAAAAGCGCGACGCACCCGGGTGATGTCAGTCGGATTGACCATGGCGGCGCCTTCGGGATCAACTGCCGACAGGCGCTCAAACAGAGCACCGACGCCCTCGCCGTTCACAATTTCCAACGCCTCTTCGCGAATGGTCGGATCGACTTCTGGAATCGGCGTCGAACCGTTGATCAAGTTGTCCAGATAAAGACCGCTGCCGCCAACCACAACCGGCGTCTGCTTGGCTGCGAGCGCCTTACGGATCTCCGCCGCTGCATCTTCCAGCCATGTCACCACGTTGCCGTTTTCTTCGTCCTCCAGATATTCGTACAAACGATGAGGCACTTTTTGTTTGTCCTCGGCCGAGGGGGCGGCGGAAATGACCGGAATCGATTTATAGACTTGACTGGCATCGGCATTGACGACGACGCCGTCAAACGCCAGCGCCAGATCAATCGCCAGCTGAGATTTTCCCGAAGCGGTCGGCCCGCCGATAACTATCGCGAGATTTTCCGGCACCTGGCTTCCTCCACCAAAATCCGGCACAGTTCCCGATAACTGCCGCCGGCGTATTTAAATTGTTCGGGCACCAGCGAGAGCGGCGTCATTCCCGGGTTGGTGTTGATTTCCAACACCACCACGCCGTCTTTCTCGTTATAACGCATGTCGGTGCGGGAAACAGTGTTGCAGCCGAGCGCCCGGTGCAGCTTTTCAGCATACCGGAGAGCGGTGTTGAAAGCGGCTTCGGGTATTTCCGCCGGAATGACATGCTCGGTCACGCCGTCGGTATATTTTGCCCGATAGTCATAAAAACCGCTTTTCGGGCGCATTTCCGTCACCGTCAGAGCCTTGCCGTTTAAGACGCTGACCGTCAGCTCTTTGCCCTCGATATATTTTTCAATCAGAATTTCGCGTTCCTCGTCGGCATAGTCAATCGTTTGCAAATCCTCCGGCGTGCGGACGATATAGACGCCGACGCTCGAACCGTCGCTGACCGGCTTTATCACATACGGCATCTTTAAAAACGTGCCTTCAGCCTTAAACTTGCGGATAAAGTTGAAATGCTTCTCCACCTCGGCCTCAGCATAGTTCACATACACGTTCAGGCTCTTGGCAAACAAATCGGGACGGTTTGTGGCATCCTGCATCAGCAAATGACACATGATGGTGTCGGCTGCCATCTCCATCAAACGACGGGCCACGAAATCGTGCAGTTCCTGATTGTTGGCTTCTTTCACAGCGTTCGTACAAGCATCGAACTTGTTGGCCATCTCCTTCACGCGGTTCATGTAGCTCTCATATTCCGGAAGCACGGGCTGCTGCTCGAAATCACGGATGGTGGCGATGTATGCCCCGTTCGTCACGTAACGGATGGCCGCCACAGTCTGCAACTGGGTCGTACCCTCGTAAATAGAAGTGATACGAGCGTCGCGGTAAATGCGCTGACAAGCATATTCCAACATGAAACCGGAACCTCCGTGCACCTGGATACCGTCGTAAGCATTCTGGTTGGCGTATTCCGAATTCATACCCTTGGCCAATGGCGTAAAACTGTCGGCCAGTTTGGCATACTTCTTCTGTTCGGCACGCTCTTCCGGCGTCAGCTTGCGTTCGCGGGCTATGTCGTCCAATGCCTTGTAAATATCCACATAACGCGAAGTCTGGTACAACAACGCGCGACCTGCGTCCAACTTGGCTTTCATCGTGGCCAGCATGTCATATACGGCCGGGAAGTTGATGATGGCCTTACCGAACTGTTCACGGTCTTTCGCGTATGCCAAAGCCTCGTTGTAGGCCGCCTGGCTCAACCCTACCGACTGTGCGGCGATGCCGAGGCGTGCACCGTTCATCAATGCCATGACATACTTTATCAAACCCAACTTGCGGCTTCCGCATAACTCAGCCTTCGCATTCTTATACACCAGTTCGCAAGTCGGCGAACCGTGGATACCCATTTTGTTCTCGATGCGTCGCACGTCCACTCCGCCGTCGCGCTTGTCGTAAATGAACATGGAAAGACCACGTCCATCCCTCGTACCTTCTTCCGAACGCGCCAACACTAAATGGATGTCGGCGTCACCGTTCGTGATGAAACGCTTCACGCCGTTCAGCCTCCAACAGTTATTCTCCTCGTCGAAGGTGGCCTTCAGCATGACGCTCTGCAAGTCGGAACCGGCATCCGGTTCGGTCAGGTCCATCGACATCGTTTCCCCGGCACATACACGCGGGATGAAGCGGCTGTGCTGGTCTTCGTCGCCAAATTCATACAACGTTTCGATACAGTCCTGCAACGACCAGATGTTTCCGAAACCGGCATCTGCGGCAGCCACTACCTCGGCACACATCGTGTACGGCGTAATAGGGAAGTTCAACCCGTTATACTTGCGCGGCATCGTCATGCCGTTCATACCGGCCTTGACCATGGCGTCCAGGTTCTCCACCGTCCCGCTGGCATAATCCACACGGCCGTCGTGGCAGTGCGGGCCTTCTTCGTCCACACCTTCGGCATTCGGGGCAATCACATTGGCCGTGATGTCGCCTACGATGTCCAACACCTTATTATACGAATCCATCGCGTCGGCATAGTCCACCGGCGCATAATCAAATTCGTCCTTGTCCCTGAAGTCGCGCTCTTTCAATTCCACAATGCGCTTCATCATCGGATTCTCTAAGTGATACTTGAGTTCCGGTATATCTGAATAGTAATTAGCCATGTTGTTTACTTGCTGTTTTGTTTGTAATACTTGATGAGCTTCGGCACGACTTCCTCCACCGTACCGTTAATGACATAGTCGGCAATGGCATTGATCGGAGCGTTCGGATCGCTGTTCACGGAAATGATGATGCCGCTTTCCTTCATGCCCGCAATGTGCTGGATGGCCCCGGAGATACCGCAAGCGATATACACTTTCGGACGTACCGTCACGCCGGTCTGGCCGATTTGCAGGTCGTGGTCGCAGAACCCGGCATCCACTGCCGCACGGCTTCCACCTACTTCGGCATGAAGCTCGTGTGCCAGTTCGTAGAGCATGTCGAAACCTTCCTTGCTGCCCATGCCGTAGCCTCCGGCAATGACGATGGCCGCACCTTTCAGGTTGTTTTTAGCCTTCTCCACATGGCGGTCGATGACCTTCACCACGTATTCCGTTTCCGGTACATACTTGGCCACATCGTGCACAATCACTTCTCCTTTATAATTAGGATCGAGCACTTCCGCCTTCATCACGCCGCTGCGCACCGTAGCCATCTGCGGACGGTTCTCAGGATTCACAATCGTAGCCACGATGTTACCGCCGAACGCCGGACGAATCTGATAAAGCAGGTTCTCATACTTCTTTCCGGCTTTCTTATCCTCATGGGAACCGATTTCCAATGAAGTACAGTCCGCCGTCAACCCGGAATGAAGGGCGGACGACACACGCGGACCCAAATCACGCCCCACGACATCGGCTCCCATCAGGCAGATTTGCGGTTGCTCCTCCTTAAACAGGTTCACCAACACGGCCGTATGCGGCAACGACGTGTAAGGCGCCAGCCCCGGAGCGTCGAAGATATGCAATTTATCTACGCCGTATGGCAATATCTGCGGTTCTATCTTTCCCGTAATGCCCGCCCCGGCGGCCACAGCTTCGAGCTGCACGCCGAGCGTATTGGCTAACTTACGGCCTTTGGTCAATAATTCCTGGCTTACTTCGGCCACCGTGGTGCCTTCAAGCTCGCAATATACAAATACGTTGTTCATCTTTATCCGATTGTATGGTTAGCCAATAATTCCTGTATCAATCCCTCTATGTCGGCATCGGAAGCCGTCAGCACCTTGCTCTCCTTGGCCTTGAACACGATGTTCTGCACGGCCTTCACCTTGGTGGGCGAACCGCTCAGGCCGCACTGCTTCAAGTCGGCATCCACATCGGCCGTACTCAACTGTCCCAAAGTCAGGTAAGGTTTCTTTTCGTACTCTTCGGCGTAGGCCAACCCTTCCGCCGGCTTCTCCATCGGCACCATGGCGCGCTTGTATTTCATCACCAGCTTGGCGTTGCGCGGACGGCAAGGAGCCGCACTCCCGTTCACCGTCAGCACGAGGGGCAACGGAGCTTCCACAGTCTCCACACCGCCGTCGATATGACGCTTCACCGTCATCTTCCCGTCAGCGCACTTCAGGATTTCTTCCACATAGGTCACCTGAGGCAAGCCCAATTTCTGCGCCACTTGCGGCCCTACCTGTGCCGTATCGCCGTCAATGGCCTGACGACCACCCAAAATCACATCGGGCATGCCCAATTTCTGAATAGTAGCAGCCAGCGCATAACTGGTGGCCAATGTGTCGGCACCTGCAAAAGCGCGGTCGGTCAACAAATAGCCCCCGTCGGCCCCACGGTACAAACTCTCGCGAATCACTTCGGCTGCACGGGGAGGCCCCATGGTGATGACGGTCACGGTAGAACCCGGATTCGCATCTTTCAGCCTCAAAGCCTGTTCCAGCGCATTCAAGTCTTCAGGATTGAAGATGGCCGGCAAAGCAGAACGGTTTACCGTACCTTCCGGTGTCATGGCATCCGGCCCGACATTCCGCGTGTCGGGAACTTGCTTGGCAAGTACAATGATGTTTAAACTCATAGTTCTTTAGTTATTTTGTCGTATAGATTAAGACTTGTTTCCTTTTCATGGCAAAACATATCTCGCAAATGTACTTATTTTACGTCAAGTGCCCAAGGAAAAATGAAGATAAAAAGGAGTTTCATGCCGTTTTTCTTCCTTTCCGTCCGCCCCATACGCCTCGAACGCCCCATTCTTCCGTATGAAGGGGAAATTCATTTCACGACAAGCGAAATCCAAATTTTTCCAAACCAATGGCTTGTCCCATTCGGAAACTTTGCCTACCTTTACAGCGTTCAAACCCCGTGCGAGGGGTTCAAAGGACAAACATCGTAAAACGAAAAGGGCGTTTAGCAAAGTTATCCCTGTTGGAATCTGGACAATTCCTCGACTACTGGATAATAAGCATGAACGCCCGCGTCCATGGTATTTCACATCCTTCAACGGATACGAAATATACCATGAGGCGTGGGCTTTTGCTTATTAAAAGTAGTCAGGCAGTCCAGAGCCTCAACAGAATAATAAGCCAAAGAACCCACGCCTCATCTTATTATTCACCCTGCCGCCGGGTTCAGGCGGGATAAAACAAATGATATGCAAAAAAATTACTTTAAAACTTGGTGGACAGCCATGCTTATGCTGTTGGCCTGCACGGGCGTACATGCCTATGATTTCGAGAAAGACGGGATTTACTACAACGTCACTTCGTTGACGGATTTGACGGTGGAGGTGACGTGTGAAGAAGAATATGCCTCCGAAAACTCGTACCGAGGCGATATTGTCATTCCCGAACAGGTGGAATGGAACGGAAAGACGTTCACGGTCACGGGCATTGGAGCGAGTTGTTTTTCATACGCAGAATTGTCAAGCATCCAACTTCCGGAAACTCTCACCAGTATTGGTTCTAGCGCATTTATCAGTTGCCCTATCCAAAGCATCAAGATACCGGACAACGTGAAAAGTATCGAATCTTATGCATTCTCTGGTTGCCGAATAAAAAGCATTACACTTCCTAACGGATTGAAAGAACTCCCATTTTGTATATTTCAAGGTTGTGGCCAATTAGAAAATATTATAATACCCAATAGTGTAGAACGTATCGGTAGCAACGCTTTCTCTAACTGCGATACCCTGAAAAGTATCCAACTTTCCCAAGAGCTACTTACTATTGAACAGGAAGCTTTTATGTATTGTACCAGTTTGGAAACTATAACAATCCCTGCAAACGTTGCTACGATAGAATCACGCGCATTTTCTCATAGCACAAGTTTATCTTCTGTCACTTTCCTGACCAATAAAATGGAATCATTCAACACAGACTGGTTCACCGGTTGCACCAGCCTCACTACCGTCACTGTACCAGAAGGAGTAAAAAGAATCACATCATATGGTTCCGACAAGTGTACGTCACTAACTTCCATCCAACTCCCAGAGACATTGGAAGAAATCCAAAATGGTGCTTTCAACCAGTGCGAAAACCTCACCTCCGTTACCCTCAATGCCGTGGTACCACCGGCCGTGGAATATGAAACCTTCCACCTGAACACCTACCTGAACGCCACGCTCTACGTCCCCAAAGGCTGCAAACAACGGTATCAGGATGCCGAGAACTGGAACAGCTTCTCCCAAATCATAGAAACAGACTACGTGCCGCAAGCCACATGCGCCTTGACGGTCAAAGCGTCAGGCAACGGAAGCGTTTCGTACTCGAACGGGGAAAACGTGAACAACGGAAGCCGGACGTGGAGCGTGCCGACAAACTCCACCGTAAGGCTTTCCGTATCACCGGACTCCGGCTACGAGGCTTACGTGAAGACCATCCAAGCTGACGGCAGCGAAACCACGGAAAAGGCTTCTTATAATCTCACCGTGGAAATCAAAGAGAGCGATGTCACCGTGGAAGTCACGTTCAAGAAGATTACCGTCGCCCTCACCATACAACAGGCCGAAAGCGGCTGTGTGGAAATGGAAGTCGAATACGGCCAAGCATGTACCGTCCGTATCCGGCCCGAAGACGGATGGCGCATCCATTCCGTCACTTTCGACGGCACGGATTACACAAGCGTATTGGACGAAGACAACCGCTTCACCACGCCCACGCTCTATGAAGACGCCTCGCTCAACGTGGCCTTTGAACAAGACGGAAACGGCATATCTTCCCTTTCCTCCTCGCCCGTAAAAGTCTACGCACAAAACGGGCGGCTCGTCGTGGAACAGGTCGGAACGGGCAGCGAGATTTGCATCTATGATTCTGCCGGACGTACCGTCAAAACACTGGACGCACAAGGCGGACGCACGGAAACCTCCCTCCCCACGGGACAGGTCTATATCGTGAAGACTGTCGGTAAGACCGTAAAAATCGCCCTATAAACACATCTCCCTCTCCGCATAAAGAGAATGTTCCATCGTCCCACCCTGCATAACCATGCAAGGTGGGACATTTATTTTTAACGAAAACGTCATGTTTTTCATCCAAAACGCGTACCTTTGCCACGAAATGAGTCCCCATGCGGTACTCTATCACCACATTAACCACATTTCAATATACATATTAAATCAGACAAACACATGATACCTTTGACATTACGCAGAATTTTACAAGGAACAGCCTTTTCCGCCTATACTTTATATATAAGCGCCTCATCGGGATACGCCCAAAACCCCAAAGACTTCCGCCCGATGGAGGACGTGAACCACGTCACGGACCTCACACTCGACAGCTTGGAAAAAGCCAACACGGCACGCCCCGTGCCCGGTTCGTCGCGAAAGGGCAACCACCCCGTGCTCTTCCTCGTGGGCAACTCCACGATGCGCACCGGCACGAAAGGCAACGGCGACAACGGCCAATGGGGCTGGGGGTATTTCGCCCACGAATATTTCGACGCGGACAAGCTGACCGTGGAAAACCATGCCTTGGGCGGCACGAGCAGCCGCACGTTCTACCGCAAGCTTTGGCCGGACGTGAAGAAAGGTATCCGCAAGGGAGACTACGTCATCATCGAACTGGGGCACAATGACAATGGTCCTTTCGACAGCGGCCGCGCACGGGCTTCCATCCGCGGCATCAGCCCCACGGACTCGCTCTGTGTGACCATCAAGGAGACGGGTGAGGAGGAAACCGTCTACAGCTACGGCGAATACCTGCGCCGTTTCGTCCGTGAATGCAAAGCTTTGGGCGCACACCCCATCCTGCTCTCGCTCACGCCCCGCAACGCATGGGACACGAAACGCCCCGGGCACATCGCACGCGTGGACGGAACCTTCGGGCTTTGGGCGCGGCAAGTGGCCGAAGAGCAAGGCATACCCTTCGTAGACCTGAACGAAATATCGGCCTCGAAATACGACCGGTTCTCGGCATGGAAGGTGGATTACCACTTCTATCGGGACCGCATCCACACCAGTGCGTTCGGCGCACGCCTGAACGCCCGTTCGGCCGCCGAAGGACTGGCCGCTTCCACGCACCCCGCGCTGAAAGCCTTGCAGGCTTGCCTGACGAACCTCGAACCGCCCGCCGCGCAAGTGAAACGCGAGAAAGGCAAACCCGTGGTCTTCATCACGGGAGATTCCACCGTAAAGAACGAGGACAAAGACCCGGATGGCATGTGGGGTTGGGGCAGTCAGGCGGGAACCATCTTCGACACGGACAAAATCACCGTGGCGAACGAAGCCAAAGCCGGACGGAGCACACGCACTTATCTGGAAGAAAACCGCTGGGAACGTGTCTACAACGCCCTTCAACCGGGCGACTTCGTGTTGATACAGTTCGGCCATAACGACATCGGTGACATCGACCGGGGCAAGGCTCGCGGTGTCATTGCCTGCGCGCAGGATACCAGTCATGTTTACAGGGTCAACAAAGGAGATAAAATTTACAACGAAGTCATTTACTCCTTCGGATGGTACCTGAAAAAATTCATCGACGACGTGCGCGAAAAAGGTGCCACGCCTATTCTGGTGTCCCTCACGCCCCGCAACGAATGGCCCGGCGGAAAGATAGAACGCCGCAACGACAGTTACGGCAAATGGTATCGGGAGGTAGTGGCCCAAACCGCCGTAGAGTTCGTGGACTTGCACAACATCTCGGCCGATGCCCTCGACCGGATAGGCCAAGAAGGCGCCAAAGCTTATTATAACCGCGACCACACGCACACCTCGCTCAAGGGTGCGCAACTCAACGCGCAAGGCATAGCCGAAGGTCTGCGTGCCACAGACAGCCCGCTGGCCCGGTACTTGAAATAAACACACGCCCAAAGTAAGGTCGGACAATCGGATTTGTCCGACCTTTTTCATGACTTCCTACGAGAAAAACAGGAAAAAACGCCTCCGGATAGCGCGACAAAATGAATAAATATACGGTATATACGGAGTTTATGCACTCCAAAACCGTATATTTAACATTTAATCTCAAGCAAATGATTTTTCAATCTCTTGAAAGCGAAAAAAGTTTCTCCGCACAAAAACGGACAAAGCTCGTGAAAAACGTTTTTCGGACGGCTAAAAGACGGGAACGGAAGGCCAGAAAACGGCTTTTCTGAATTATCTGGTGAAAATCCGGTTCCGAAACCGTCCGGCAAATGGATACAAGAACCTTGCTTTTTCCTGACAGCCACCCCATATTCCATGCACGGCATGAAGCGGAAACGTGCATTTTGACACCTTACTTCCATTTCCGGATAACACTTTGCCCAAAAGCCGACGCGCGAGAATCGCGTATTTCCCATCGACGGGACAACCGGATGCATATACGCCGGTCTCATGAAACATTAAGTCAGGGGTTGTCCGGCATTTTTCACATTTCTTCTGCATGCCCTATAAAAATTAACGCGTGCGCACAATAAAGAGGTGGCGGACACGTTTTCTTAAAGTATATTTAGCAAAAAAAGACATGATAGAATACGTGAAGGGCCAGATTGCCGAACTCACTCCGGCCATCGCCGTCATAGATTGCCACGGCGTGGGATACGGTCTCAACATCTCTTTGAACACATTTTCAGCCCTGCAAGGCAAGCAGGAAGCCAAACTATACGTTTACGAAGCCATCCGCGAAGACGCCTACGTGCTTTACGGTTTTTCCACCCGCCAGGAACGTGCCCTCTTCCTGCTGCTCATCAGCGTGTCGGGCATCGGGGGCAACACGGCACGCATGATTCTCTCCGCCCTCACACCGGCAGAATTGGTCAACGTCATCAGTTCCGGCAACGACAAGCTGCTCAAGACCGTGAAAGGCATCGGGCTGAAAACCGCCCAACGCATCATCGTGGACCTGAAAGACAAAATCGCATCGATGGAAATCGAAGGGACGGCAGCCCCCGGCACTTCCGCGACCGCGGCAACCGGACATTCCGAAATACTGGAAGAGGCCGTGGCCGCCCTTACCATGCTGGGCTTCCCGCCCGCCCCCTCGCAAAAGGTCGCATTGGCCATCCTGAAAGAAGAACCGGAGGCCGCCGTGGAGCGTGTCATCAAACTTGCCCTCAAAAGATTATAGGAAGCCGAAAGCTTCATAGCCCAACGGAACAGCATGAAAAGAAACTTGAAAATCGCGATTAAGCGAGCGCAGACCGAGCTTGCTCGAAGAATGCCGAGCGTGAGCGATTTACGCAAAAAGTGGCTCTACCTCATCTTTCTGGCCATCAGTGCCAACGCACTGGCGGACATGGGAGGTGCCGCTTTCTTGCATATACCCTGGAACGAGATCCCGGCTCCGGCCGAACCGGACACCATCCGGCCACGTTTCAGCGTGAAGCGGACGGCGCCCCGCGACGAAGACGATCTGAAAAAACGAAGCTTGGACCTGAAAGACCCGGACAATCTGAAAACGGATACCGTTTACGACCCGGCGACAGGCAATTACACCATCGGTACCAAAGTGGGCGACAGTTACCTGAACGCCCCTTTGCTGATGTCGCCGGAAGAATATCAGGAATGGAGCCTGCAAAAGTCCTTGCAGAACTACTACCGGCAAAAGAACAGCGAAGCTTTCGAGAATGAAGGCAAAAACAAATTCGACTTCACGGACATGCAGTTCGACCTGGGACCGGCCGAGAAAATATTCGGTCCCGGTGGCGTGCGTATCAAAACCCAGGGTTCCGCCGAACTGAAAATCGGGGGTAACCTGAAGAAGACGGACAACCCGAGCCTCTCGGAAAACCGCCGGAAGACCTTCGGATTCGATTTCGAAGAGAAAATCAACATGAGCATGAACGGCAGCGTAGGCGACAAAATCAACATGAACCTGAACTACAACACCGACGCCACGTTCGACTTCGACGCGCAAAGCATGAAACTGCGCTACGAAGGCAAGGAAGACGAAATCATCAAGTTGATAGAAGGGGGTAACGTGTCGCTTCCCACCAATTCCTCGCTCATCAAAGGCGCTTCCTCGCTGTTCGGCCTGCGGGCTGACCTGCAATTCGGCAAACTGAAACTGCAAACGGTCGTTTCCCAAAAGAAATCGGCCTCGAAAAGCGTGTCGTCCAAGGGAGGCACACAAACGCACAATTACGAATTCTCGGCTACCGAATACGAAGAAAACCGACATTTCTTTCTCGCCCACTTCTTCCGCGAACATTATGACCAGAACATGAGCAAGCTGCCCACCGTCATGTCCGGCGTCACCATCAAGCGTATCGAGCTTTGGGTGACGAACAAGTCGGGAAGTTATGAAAGCAACCGCAATATCGTGGCCTTCACCGACCTGGGCGAACATGACCATATTTCCAACCCGATCTGGAGCAAAGGCAGCGTGCAAGTGGCTGCCAATGCCGCCAACACCCTCTATTCGACCATGACCACACAGCATGCCGCCGCACGCGACATCAGTCAGACGTCGAGCGACCTGGACGCCATCGCGGGCTTTGAAGGCAGCGTGGACTACGAGAAGCTGCAAAGCGCACGCCTGTTGTCTTCTTCGGAATACACCGTAAACAATTCATTGGGCTACGTGTCGCTCAACTTTACCCTGCAACCGGACGAAGTCCTGGCCGTAGCCTTCGAATACACCTACAACGGCACAACCTACCAAGTGGGCGAGTTCTCGGCCGACCTGACCGACAATACCCAAGCCCTGTTCGTCAAGGCCCTGAAAAACACATCGAACACACCGCAGATGGGCAACTGGGACTTGATGATGAAAAACGTGTATAGCCTGGGAGCTACCACCACGCAAAAGGACAAATTCAAGCTGGACATCCAATACCAAAGCGACTCTGCCGGGGTGTACGTGTCCTACATTCCCGAAGCCAAATACAAAAACACCAAGCTCCTGCGGGTAATGAACTTAGACCGTCTGGATGCCAACAACCGTCCGAATCCGAACGGACAGTTCGACTATGTGGAAGGATACACCATCAATAAAGGACGCATCTACTTCCCCGTGACCGAACCTTTCGGAAGCCACCTGCGCCAATACCTGAATGATGAAGTCTTGGCCGAGAAATATTGTTTCGACGCACTGTACGACTCCACCAAGACCATGGCCAAACAGATAGCGGAAAAGAACAAATTCCTGCTCTCCGGAGAGTACAAGGGAAACAACGGTGCCGAAATCAGCCTCGGCGCCATGAACGTGCCGCAAGGCTCCGTGACCGTGACGGCGGGAGGCGTGACGCTGACGGAAAACACGGACTATACGGTGGACTACTCGATGGGCGTGGTGACCATCATCAACCAAAGCATCATCGATGCCGGCACGAACGTGAGCGTGGACTTCGAAAGCAACGACAACTACGGCATGCAGCGCAAAACGCTCGTAGGATTCAACCTGCAATACGACGTGAGCAAGGACTTCACGTTCGGCGGAACGTTCATGTTCCTGAACGAACAGCCGCTCACCACAAAAGTAAACATGGGAGAAGAACCTTTGAAAAACACCCTGTGGGGCGTCAACCTCTCGTGGAAGAAAGAAAGCCAATGGCTGACCAACCTGATAGACAAAATACCGCTCATCGACGTGACCGAGCCTTCGCAAATCAGCTTTACCGGAGAGTTCGCCCAACTCATTGCCGGGCAAAACAAGAAGATACAGGGGTCGGCTTCCTACATCGACGACTTCGAGAACACGAAAAACGGCATCAGCGTGATGCAGCCCACCAACTGGATGATTTCCAGCGTGCCGTCCGACTTTGAAGAAAGTAAGCTCGTCAACGACGTGCGCGGAGGCTACAACCGCGCCCTGCTGAGCTGGTACACCGTGGATCCGCTCTTCACGCGTCAAAGTTCCTCGCTCACGCCCGCCCATATCAAGAGCGACCTGAACCAACTCTCCAACCACTATGTACGCGAAGTGTATGAACGGGAACTCTATCCCAACAAGACGCAGACCAGTTACAACTCGGCCGCCTCGCTCCCGGTAATGAACCTCGCTTTCTACCCTACCGAACGGGGAGCCTACAACCTGGATCCGAACTTGGACTACAACGGAAGACTCACCAACCCCAAAACCCGTTGGGGTGGCATGATGCGTAAATTGGACACCAACGATTTCGAGACGGCCAACATCGAATACGTAGAATTCTGGTTGCTCGACCCGTTCATCTACACCCGTGACAAGGGCGGCGATTACGGAGGTGACTTCTATTTGAACTTAGGAGAAGTGAGCGAAGACATTCTCCACGACGGAAAGAAATTCTTCGAAAGCGGAATGCCCATCGACGGAAACTCCAACTATTACACGGAAACGGCGTGGGGACGCGTACCCAACACCACCAGCGTGGTCTATGCCTTCAACAACGAATCCGGAGCACGCGAACGACAGGACATCGGATTGAACGGACTCAACAGCGAAGAAGAACGTACATTCGGCGCCTACCGTGAGTTTCTCATGGCCGTACAAGGGAAAGTGAGCCCGCAAGTGTACGATTCGTTGATGAACGACCCGGCCGGAGACGATTACCACTACTTCCGAGGGTCGGACTACGACGCCCAGCAACGCAGCATCCTCGACCGTTACAAGTATATCAACCTGCCGGAAGGCAACTCGCGGTCGAACGAAAACGCGAACGAGTCGTACGACACTTCATACAAGACCACACCCGACGTGGAAGACATCAATCAGGACTACACATTGAACGAGTACGAGAAATATTACCAATATAAAATCAGCATCCGTCCGGAAGACTTCATTGTGGGGCAAAACCATATCGTGGACAAACGTACGGCAAGCGTCAAGCTCCGCAACGGCAACACGGAAGAGGTGAATTGGTATCAGTTCCGCATACCGCTTACCGAATACCAAAAGAAAGTGGGCAACATCAACGATTTCACGAGCATACGGTTCATGCGTATGTTCCTGACCGGTTTCGAACAGCCCGTCATCCTTCGTTTCGCCACACTGGATCTGGTGAAAGCCGAATGGCGTTCCTACGAACAGGCTCTTTATGCCGGCGAAATGCCCACCACGAACGGAAGCATGGAAATATCGGCTGTCAACATCGAAGAAAACAACGACAAGACACCGGTGAACTACGTACTGCCTCCGGGCATCAGCCGCGTAGTGGATCCGGCACAAAGCCAACTAGCCGAAGACAACGAACAGGCCCTCTCGCTGACGGTACGTAACCTGGCCACGGGAGACGCCCGCGCCGTGTACAAGAACACCAACCTGGACATGCGCCAGTACAAACACCTCCAAATGTTCGTCCATGCCAACGCGCTGGCCGAGAATGTAACCGAAACGGAAGACAATCAGACCAGTATCTTCATCCGGCTCGGCTCGGACTACAAGAACAACTTCTACGAATACGAAATTCCCTTGAAGCTGACGGCAGCCGGACGCTACGACACTTATTCCGCCGAACAGTGCCGAGCCGTATGGCCTGAAGAGAATATGCTGGACATCGACCTCTCGGTGTTCACCAAAGTGAAACAGGCACGCAACCGCGAGAAGAGCCTCGGCAATACCAACCTGACCACACTCTTCTCCGTCTACGACGACAACCGGCCGAACAACAAGGTAAGCGTCATGGGTAACCCGACCTTGGGCGAGGTGAAGACCATCATGATCGGCGTGCGCAACAATGCCCGTGCAACCAAGTCGGTGGAAGTATGGGCCAACGAGCTTCGCCTGCAGGAATACAGCAATGATGGCGGTTGGGCCGCACAGGGTACCCTGAATATACAATTCTCCGACCTGGGTTCCGTCAATCTGACCGGACACATGGAAACAGCCGGATTCGGAGGCATAGAAGACAAAGTGAGCGAACGCAACCAGGAAGACATGTACAATTACAGCATCACGACCAGCTTCGAACTGGGCAAGCTGCTGCCGGAGAAAGTACGCTTCACGGCGCCCATTTACTATTCGTTCAACAAAGAGGTCATCAAACCGAAATATAATCCGCTCGACACGGACATGTTGCTGGAAGACGCTCTCGACGCTTGCACCACGGAGCACGAAAAAGACTCGTTGAGAAGCCTGACCACCACGGAGACCACGAATAAGAACTTCAGCCTGAGCAACGTGAAGTTCAACATCGCCACGCCCAAACACCCCATGCCATACGACCCCGCCAACTTCTCGTTCAGCTATTCGCACAGCGAGTCCAACAAAACGGGAGAAACCACGGCTTGGGAAACGGAAAAAAACTGGAACGGAGCGTTCAACTACAACTATTCTCCCGAATACAAGCCTTTCGAGCCATTCAAGAAGATGATTAAAAGCAAGAGCAAATGGTGGGACATCATCCGCGACCAGAACTTCAACTACTTGCCGCAAAACATCAGCTTCAACACGAACATCCTGCGCAACTATTACGAGTACCAGGAACGGGACATCGAGAATCTGGAAGACCCGACGTCGCTCCCTCTCTCCTTCTCCAAAGAGTTTTTGTGGAACCGCGATTTCAGTCTGAAGTGGGACTTGACCAAAAACCTTCACTTCTCGTTCAACTCCGCCACCCATGCGGAAATCGAAGAGCCGAACGTTCCGGTCAACAAGGATCTCTATGCAGACCAGTACCAAGTATGGAAAGATTCCGTATGGCACAGCATCAAAGGATTCGGAACTCCGCTCGACTACCAACAGGACTTCACGGCCTCGTACAAAGTACCGCTCGAAAAAATACCGTGCTTCTCGTGGATTTCCCTCGACGGCAATTACACGGCCAACTATTCCTGGGAACGCGGCATGGAACTGGAAGACGGAACTTCTTACGGCAATACCATCAACAACCAGCGTTCGGCTACGATAAACGGACGCTTCAACCTGGAAACGCTGTACAATTTCTCTTCTTTCCTGAAAGAGGTCAACAAGAAATTCTCGGCCAGCGAACGGAAGAAAGCCAAGGACAAAAGCAACCGTGAACGGGAGAAGGCCAAGGCACAAAAAGAAAAAGAGAAGGAAGCCGCCGCCAACGGGAAGGACGGGCAAAACAAGGACGGGAAGGACAAAACGGACGGCAAAACGGCGGACAACGCCAAAGGCACGGCCAACGCCAAGGTGAAAAACCCGAAATTCAAGGGATTTGCCGGTGAAATCACCCTGAAACCCGATACGACCGTGGAACTGGCGCACAACCAAAAGAGCCGCCGCATACGCGTCACCGCCGTAACCGCTGCCGGACGCCGCTACCCCATCAAGTTCAAGAAACTGGATAAGAACAAGATTCGCATCCTGAACATGGACTCCGTAAAACTGCGTGTCAACGTCATAGCCAAGACACCGGCAAAGGAAAAGCCCTGGTACCCCTACTTACAAGGGGCCACACGCTTCCTGATGATGGTGCGCAACGTCAGTGTCAGCTACCGTAACACGTTCGCCATGTCCTTACCGGGGTTCCTGCCCAACGTGGGCGACATGCTCGGACAACGTACGGGCGGAGGCATGCAACCGGGATTGGATTTTGCGTTCGGCCTCACCGGCGAAAGCTATATCGACAAAGCCAACGAGCGGGGATGGCTGCTCAACAATGACAGTATCAGTACGCCGGCCACCACCAACGCCATGGAGGACCTCCAACTTAAAGCCACGTTGGAACCTATCCCGGACTTGAAGATTGACTTGAATGCCAGCCGGACGGTGAACAGTAACAAGAGCATACAATATATGTATGCGGGTATGCCCACCACGCAAAGCGGTAGCTTCACGATGACCACCATTTCCATCAAATCGGCCTTCGAAAGCAGGGGCGACGCCGGAAACGGATACAGCAGCAAGACATTCGCCCGTTTCCAACAATACCTCAACACGTTCCAAAGCCGTGTGGAAGCCCGCTATGCCAATGCCACCTATCCGGCTGCTACCGGACTACAGGGCAAGTTCGACCCGGCCAACGGTACGGTAGACAA
>OHJS01000888.1_pt1 | contig 17386 bp, 9 predicted proteins | sample 1568661 | NCBI WGS metagenome assembly OHJS01 (sample SAMEA3879603, study PRJEB24766) | human gut metagenome | biome: human-associated habitat; feature: feces | place: USA | collected 1985/1987 | reverse complement strand
CGATGAACACGCCCAAAGGAAAGTCTATATCAATGTCTTTCAGGTTGTTGCCGCTCGCCCCGCGAATCCCCAACGCATTCCCGGTTCCACGCCTGCGCGTCGGCGGCACATCTATCTTCCGCACCCCTCGCAGGTAATCCAGGGTCAATGATTCCCCTACCACGACGTGTTTCAATGTTTCCGCATCGGGCTCGACGCCCTGGAGCAGCATCGGCACAGGAGCATTGAGACAGATACATCCGCCGTTCAGGCCCGCACCGGGTCCCACATCCACGAGCCAGTCCGCGTTATACATGGTCTCGGCATCATGCTCCACTACCATGACGGAGTTTCCCTCGTCACGCAATTCTTTCAGGGAATTTATCAGCTTGCGGTTGTCGCGCTGGTGGAGACCGATACTCGGCTCGTCCAGGATATAAAGGACATTGACCAGCTTGGAACCGATCTGCGTAGCGAGGCGGATGCGCTGGCTCTCACCTCCTGACAATGAAGCCGTAGCCCTGTCAAGCGACAGATAATCCAGACCGACATCCAGCATGAATCCGGTGCGTTCTTTCAGTTCCTTGAGTATATCCCGCGCTATAATGTTCTCTCTGTCAGTTAGTTTCGACGGAAGTTCAGCAAACCATTCCGCCAGGGTGGACATCTCCATGGCCGCCACTTCCGATATGGTTTTCCCGTCGATGCGGAAACAGTTCGTCTGTTCATTCAGCCTCGTTCCATGACAGACCGGGCAGACGATTTTATCCTCTATGTCATCCACGATTCCCGGAAACGCCACCATTTCCGAAAGCGTCCCGTCGCCAACGCGGAACAATTCATCCGAACCATATACGATAAGCGAAACGGCTTCCTCCGGAATATCCTCTATCGGGTCATAGAGCGAAAAATCATATCTTCTTGCTATTGAGCGGATTATATCGAACTTCTTGGTCTCCCTGATCTTGCCTAGAGGAATAATGCCCCCATCCGCGATAGAAACCGACCTGTCAGGAATGATGGCATCGATATCCACATTCACAATCTTTCCAAGTCCCTTGCAATGAGGGCAATACCCCTCGGGCGAATTGAATGAAAATGAATGCGGGGCAGGTTCCTGAAGCGAGATGCCGGAATCCGGGTCCACGAGATGCTTCGAATAATGCTGAAGCTCCCCGGTTTCCAGATCCATTACCGCCACAGAGCCCTTTCCGCGCCCCAGCGCAATGGTCACAGAATCCTTCACACGCTTGTCGTCCCCAGGCATTGGCTTCAGCCTATCTACCACCAGTTCAATGAAATGCGCCTTGTATCTGTCCAATGCCGTGACTGTCGAGAGGTCATGCAGTTCGCCATCGATGCGCACCTGCGTGAAGCCACGTTTACGCAATTGGTCGAACAGCTCCCTGTAATGTCCCTTCCTGCCCCGGACCAGCGGCGCCAGAAGGTAGCATTTCCTGCCATTGTAATTGTGCATTATCAGACTGACAATCTGCTCGTCAGTATAGCGCACCATTTCCTTCCCCGTCACCGGCGAGTACGCCCTGGACGCCCTGGCATAAAGCAGACGCAGGAAGTCGAAAATTTCGGTGATGGTCCCCACCGTGGAACGCGGATTGTTTCCGGTGGTCTTCTGCTCAATGGCGATGATAGGGCTAAGGCCGTTGATTTCATCGACTTCCGGCTTTTCCAGAACGCCCATGAAATGCTTGGCGTAAGTGGACAACGTATCCATATAACGCCTCTGGCCTTCGGCATATATCGTGTCGAAAGCCAATGATGATTTACCGCTGCCGCTCAGGCCCGTAACCACCACGAATTCTCCCCGCGGGATATCCAGGCTTACGCCCTTGAGGTTGTGAGCCTTCGCTCCCCTGATTTCTATATATCCGGTTTTCTTCATTATTTGCTCTCCTTCACTGATGAAGGAATTTTCTCTCTCTTATAAGTCGTCACCTCGCCCGAACCGTTGTTCGCGGTGAGTTTCAATGTTTTAGAGGACAATGACACCGCATAGCTGCCCGCGCCCCAAGGCGTGCCGTCTGCGTAGAAACCATAGAGCTGGCCATCCACCATTTCCCAGTTCCCGGCATAATGGACATACTTTCCGTCCTGCAGCTTCTGATACAAGTCGAAGCCGCCGGTCTTGGAGAATGCCAGGTAAACAGACACCTCATACGGCTCCTGTGCCTTGGTAACTACACTTATATCAGACAGATGCCACTCCCCGCAGATATCCTTGTCTTCTTTCGCGCAGCCCGACATTACCACGGCCAGAGCTGCCGCCATCATAATTTTCCAAAGTTTCATGATTTCAACTCATTAAATTGACCTACAACCAGCCTCCGTTGGAAGCCTTCACACCTCTTGCAAGCACGGAAATTGTCCTGGAAATTTCCATGCCGCCCATCGTCGAACCGGTGCCGACGTTCTGACCGCCCGCCACGGCCTTCACTGTAATCTTCACATTGCCCGATTTCACCGGTTTCAATGTCAGTTTACCGCCCGCAACCTGCGGTGCCGATTTCAGCCCGAGCACCTCCAGATCCTCCGACGAGATTTCCACGCCGGTATATGTCAATGACTTATAGGCGTTCCCGAAATATTTCCCGAGGTCCAATGTCTGCTCGTCTCCCACCGTCATCACTTCGCAAGGTGTTCCTTCCAGGTTCATCAGCAGTTTCCATGCATCGACGGCACCTGTTCCCATCTTGCCCTTATATCCGCTGTAATTAACCGAGTTAACCTCGCCTTTATCATTATAAAAGTATGTGCTTCCGGTGCAATACTTGTCAATCTCATCCACTGAAGTGAGAAGCATTGACTTGAACTCATCTACGGTGCAGGTCTTTCCGAGCGCCTTCATATATGACAGTCCGAGAGCCGCCACTCCTGACACATGAGGGCAAGCCATCGAAGTTCCTTCCATATAATCGTAACCGGAACCGTCATAATGGTCGTTTTCCAATTCGAGCGGCATCGTGGAAAGGATGCTCGAACTCAATGTCGCATATTTGAGATTCGACCTTGTAGTGCAGGCAGAGTAAGAATCTCCTCCAGGTGCGGCAATATTACAGCCCGGGCCGTAATTCGTATAAGATGTAGGCCTGTTGTCGCATCCGATGGCAGTCACGGAAATGAATTCCGTCATGCCTCCCGGATAGCCGGACATCGGATAAGTTTCATTGCCGGCAGCGAAAATCACCAGGCCTCCGCCTATCGGATTGTCTCGCTTCAGGCCGGCAAAATATCTGTAGGCTGCAACCTCCGCACTAGCATCATCGTCAGACATATAATCATTGTCAGAGGTAACTTCGCCGCCATTTATACCGAACGAGCACTGGAGAATGCTCGCGCCATGGTCAGCCGCATATTTCGCTGCAGCGGCGATCATCGAAGCCTCTCCACCTTTATCTCCCGAGAAGATCTGGCATGACATGATCCTTACGCCATCACCTTTCCCGGTACCGCCGGCAACACCGCAAACACCTATGCCATTGTTGTTTACAGCCGCAATAGTTCCCGCGACATGGGTTCCGTGACCAGAATCGTTCGCATCTGTCCACGTAATCCTGTCCGTATCGGTGACGAAGTTGTAGCCATGTTTTCCGGTCTTCGGATCAGACCACATATTCGCGGCAAGGTCAGGATGGCTGTAAGCCACGCCCTCATCCACGACCGCCACGATGACCGAAGGGTCGCCTCCCGTAATCTTCCACGCGTCCACGACATTGACATCAGCCCCCGCCACGGAATTCCACACCGGATTCCCATTGCCGGCATTATGATAACTCCATTGCTTCGAAAGCATCGGGTCATTGAACGCGGCATTCGAGTTCTGCACCGCTTTCGTCTGGATATTGGAGACATACGGGTGCGGCCTGCGCGTCACGACATTGCGCATGCGGGTATTGTACTGCACACGCTCGATCTTTTTCTGCGAGGACAATGCCGTCGCCACCATTTCCAGCGGAGTTCCTTTCTTCAAATCCAGCTTGTACCAGCGGTCAAGACCGAATCTCCGCTCGTCCTCCTCATGTCCCGGATAGGACTCGAAAAGAGGTTTGCATGCCAATGCTCCCGCCGCCTTGGCGATGGAGTCAACAGTTTCCGTACCGGCCACGCCATCTGCCACATATATAAGAATTGACTCGGCATCAGCGTTTTCCGGCGTATTTATCACCTTCGAAGCTGCCGGTTTCGGGCCTCCTTCATTTACAATGTTCTCCTTGGCACAGCCGCAAGTCAACGCAGCCAACGCCACCATCAATATTAACTTTTTCGTTTTCATAAATTTATATGTTGTCACGTTTATAGCCATCCTCCATTACCGCTGCGATGAGTCCTCACGATGATGGACACCGTCCTGCTGAACGCCATGCCACCCATGGCCGAGTCATCGCCGACACGGCTGCCGCCACCCACGGCATTGATCTTTATTTTCATTGACCCGCACTTGGTGGGGTGCAGGTAGAGTTTCCCGCGATTTATGTATGGGGCTTCTTTCAGGCCCAGGCTCTGCATATCTTCCTCGGAATATTCCAGTTTTCCATAAGTCAGCTGCGATGATGACGCGCCGAACCATTCCGACAGGTCAATGCCCTGCGACTTGCCGCAAACCGCTTCCGAGCAAGGCGTGCCCTCGATATTCATCATGAAACGCCATGCGTCGACAGCGCCCGTGCCCATCTTCCCCTTATAGACTCCCGGCTGAGGTGCCACGACTGTCGTGCCCTCGCCATAGTCCTTGATAGCGCCCAAAAGGCCCGAGTCAATGTCATTTACAGATGAAAGCAGCAGGCTCTTGAACTCCTTGACAGTATATTTCTTACCGAGCTTCGTCGCGTATGCCAGACCCAGAGCGGCGACACCGCTGACATGAGGACACGCCATGGAGGTGCCGTACATGTAGCCATAACCGGAGTCATATTTTTCGGTAGGCAGTGTGGAGAGCACCCATGACCTCGGCGAAACCGGCTTCAGATATGGTTCCCCTCCCGGAGCCGCGATATTGCATCCCGCGCCATAGTTCGTATAATACGACGGCAGAAAGTCCGGGCCGAATGCCGTCACGCATATCACGTCGCTCAATGCGCCCGGGTACGAAGCATAGGCCTTCGTCTTGTTTCCTGCCGCGAAAATCGCGATTCCGCCATCCAGAACATCATTGTTCCGTGTCGCCTCGAAATCCATAAGCGCTTCATATTCAATGGTATTAAGCCCCGAATTTCCTCTTTTGTAGGCGCCGTCGGAATAATATGCCGCGTCTTGGTAGCCGAACGAGCAGGATATTATGGATGCACCTTTGTCCGCAGCATAGCGTATGGCTTTCGCCACCACCGACGGCGTGCCTCCGGTGCTGTTGTCCAATATCTGGCAGGACATTATCCTGACGCCGTCGCCTTTTCCGGTTCCTCCCGCGACACCGCAGACTCCCCTGTCGTTATTGTTCACGGCTGCAATGGTTCCGGCGCAATGCGTCCCATGTCCCTGGTCCTTCTCCTTGTCCCATGTGAGAGGTCCGTTGGTAACAAAGTTAAAGCCATGGATATCATCCACATAGCCATTTCCGTCCGTGTCCGTGCCGTCTTCTCTCTCATCATGATTCGTCCACATATTGGCTGCAAGGTCAGGATGATTGTATTTCACGCCTTCGTCGATTACCGCGACAATGATGGTATTGTCACCGCCCGTTATCTTCCGCCAGACATCGGCAACATTGATATCAGCCCCCGCAACTGCGGATTCCGCAACGGACTTGTCGCCGGTATTGCGGTAATGCCATTGTCTTGCGAGCAGCGGGTCATCGAAAACCTGCTGGGAAGATGCCGCTTTGGTCGCCACTTCTTCGCACGGATAGCATTCACAGTCAGACACTTTCAGAAACGGGGCATCGTATTCTATGGTTTCGATGTTCTCCATTGCCGCAAGTTTCCTGGCAACATCTGAAGCGGAGTGGCCTTTTTCCGGCATCACGTGATACCACCTTTCCAGCCCGTAAATGCTCTTCCTTCCGTTTTCAGGGAAGACGCTGCCAGCGATTTCCGCCCCGGCTCCGCGTACTTTATCCGCGTCGATTTCGTCAGGCAAGTCTTTGAATTTCACCAGGATACCATCCACATTATCACAACAAAGCGGAGCATTGACTATCTTGGCCAATGTTCCGTCTTCATTATAGTCTGTCTCCGGAGTCCCGACCGTACATGAGACGGCGAGCACTCCAAGAGCCAGCATATTGACATATCCCTTTTTAGCAATCACTGCGCAATCAAAATTAAGCGCGTTAAGTTACGACATCTCGCCGAAATGACAAAGCCGGGCTACAAATTTTTCAATGCAGAATCAGGAATCTGCACTTCTTTTATGAGTATTGATGACTGTCTGTTCTTTCAGAAACCGCTTTAGAAACGGTGTGAGAAAATAAGGGAACGTGAAGAACTTTCCATTCCAACCGATATTCTTGTAGCCCAACTTTATACCATAACTGATATCAGGATAGGACTTCCAATCAATCAAATTGTTAAGCGATTTCGTAGCAGCGTCGTCTGACTTGACTTCTACCGGAACAAGAGAGTTTCGATCCCGGACGAAAAAGTCCATCTCGACAGCAGGATTGTCGCGCTTATAAAAATACAACTGTTCATATCCGGACTTGATCAGCATCTCGCCGACAACATTTTCATATATAGCACCTTTGTAGGTCCCGAAGTTCTTATTCGCCCGTAAATCTTCCTGCGCTTCTTCGTCTAGCGAAGCTATCAAGAGCCCCGTATCGTGATAGTATAATTTGTAATAATATGCGTCGTAATTCCCTTTCAGCGGAAGTTCCGCATTGCCAAGACAATATGCGATATTGATAACACCGGCTTCTTTCAACCATTCAACACAACCGATGTAATCACGACTTCTGGCGTTTCGTGCGACCTTGGATATTTGGAATTTCTTGTTCTCTTTCGCCAAAAATGTAGAAATATGCTTATATACGGCCAATATTTTGGCTTTTTCCGCATTCTTCGCATATTTCGTGATATCCTCCTCATAATCCCGAAGAAGTTGTCGCTGTAGCCCAAGAGTCCCGCTGAAATTTCCGCTTGCTATATATTTTTTCACGACTTCCGGCATTCCTCCTATGGTCATATAGTCTCTGAACACACCCATCATCGTCTCTAACTCCAACTGGGTAAACGGCTTGATAGAAATCATATTGACATAAAGGCTCTCAATCTGTTCCGCCGAATATCCTTTTGCCCATAAGAACTCCTCGAAATCCATGGAGTGCATATCGTAGTCATCCTTATATCCGACAGCATTGGACTCTATCTCCTCATAGTATATACCCATAAGCGAGCCGGAACAAATTACATCATATTTTCCATCCAGGCAGAAAGACTTGAGCGACGTGGCGCAATCCGGACATTTTTGAAGCTCATCGAAAAAAAACAATGTCCTGCCCGGAATGAATTTCCAAGAAGGTTCCAAAAGCGATATGTTTTTAACTATGGTTTCGACTTCATAGCCATCATCGAAGATTGCGCGGAACTTCTTCTGCAGCACGAAGTTGATTTCGATTACAGATTCATAATTAGATTCTCCAAAAGCACGTATAGACCGGGTTTTACCAATCTGCCGAGCGCCCTTCACTATCAAAGGTTTTCTTTCCGGATCAGCTTTCCAAGCCTTCAAAAAGCTATCTATCTTTCTTTTAAGTAGTTCCATGACTAATTTCACATTTTCCGACGGAAATATAAGCATTTTTTCACATTTTCCGACGGAAACATGAGCCATTTTTCACATTTTCAGAAAACAAAGCTACAAATTTTTCTTGACTTCTTCAGGAATAGTGCATTCACGATAAGTATAGGAGTCTTTCCCGTCAGGAGATGATACCATCACAAGCGTATCTCCGTCACGGGACACCTTATATGGACAGCCCCAATTCTTGCCATCCGAGTAGGTCCCGTTCAGAAGGCCGTTCGAACAAGACCATGTGCCGGAGAACTTTCTGAAGCGTCCTTCGCCCAGCTTCTGATACATCACGAATGTCCCTTTCGCGTCGAAATTTATATAGACAAACACCGTTTCGGAGCCTACGACAGCGCTCTTGGTGGCAAATTCGACATCCACCAGTTCCCATTCGCCTTCCACGCTCGCCGCCTTGTCTTCCTTACTGCCGCACGCCACCGCGAACGCCGCAGCCACCGCCACGGCAACCGTCATTGCCAATTTTTTGATCATAACCAGCCTCCATTTCCACTTTTATGAGATCTTACAATTATCGAACACGTGCGGCTGAACGCCATACCTCCGATGGACGTTTCTCCGCCAAGCGTTTCACCTCCGCCGATCGCATTGATTTTAACCTTGATGGAACCACACTTGGTCGGATGGACATAAAGTCTTCCGAACTCAATATACGGCTTCTCCTCCAATCCGACGGCCCGGGCATCATCTTCAGAATATTCGACATCAATATATTTCAAATTTATCGAGGACGTCCCGAAAAGACTAGAAAGGTCAAGCCATTGATTTCGTCCGGTTTCCGCGGTAAGACATGGCGTTCCCTCGATGTTCATCATAAGTTTCCATGCGTCGACAGCTCCGGTTCCCATCTGTTTCCTATATGCTCCCATGCTGCCGGGGCCCTCTCCAGGGTCGCTCACATAGTCCTTGGTCGCATATGAAAGGCGGGACTCGAAATCATTGGTAGAAGCGAGCAACAAGTTCTTGAACTCGCTGACAGTAAATGTCTTGCCAAGCTTTTTCGCATACGAAAGTCCTAATGCCACTATTCCGCTGACATGAGGGCAAGCCATAGAAGTCCCCTGCATATAACCATAATCGGCAGAACCCTTGCTTGTTTCTGAGACCAATGTCGAAAGTACTTCGGACTTGCGTGAAGTCCAAGGAGCGAGCAATGCCTCTCCTCCTGGAGCGGTAATATTGCAGCCAGGCCCATAATTGGTATAATACGCCGGCAGATAGTCCGGTCCGAATGCAGACACGCTGATTACATCACTGAGCGCCCCCGGGTATGCACAGTACGGCTTGGCATCATTCCCCGCCGCGAATATCGCGATGCCGCCGTTCAGGACGTCATTGTTCTTGGTAGCCTCGAAATAATGGATCGCATCGCTTTCCAACGAGCCATTGTTGTTTATATAGTCCGTATCGGAGAAGAAATCTCCTGCATTATATCCGAAAGAGCATGATATTATCGACGCTCCATTATCTGCCGCATAAGTTATAGCCTCGGCTATGGTTCTCGAATCTCCGCCCAACTTACCGTCAAAAATCTGGCAGGACATTATCCGCACGCCATCGCCCTTTCCTGTTCCTCCGGCGATGCCACAGACACCCTGCCCGTTATTATTCACTGCGGCAATCGTTCCTGCACAATGAGTCCCGTGCCCAGAATTGCCCTCGGCGGTCCATGCGACAGGCCCTTTGGATATGAAATTATATCCATGGATATCATCCACATAACCATTTCCATCCGTATCCGTGCCATCTGCCGATTCTTCAGGATTCGTCCACATATTTGCGGCAAGATCAGGGTGGGTATATTTGACGCCTTCATCAACGACAGCCACGACTATGGAATTGTCTCCAGCCGTCAATGTCCTCCAGACATCTTTCACATTGATATCCGCTCCTTTATATGCCGACCTGGCAACAGATTGGTCACCATTGTTCACATAATGCCATTGGTCTCCGAGAGAAGGGTCATTGAAAATTTTGTCGGATGCCGCTGCCAATGAGATGCTATTTGAAGGATAATATGGATGCGAGACCTCATCAGAGGCCTTTCTATACATCTGACTATATTCAATAGTCCCGACGGCGGAAAGCACTGCGCACTCGCGGACAATCTTTTCCAGGGATTCGGCATTGTCCAATTTCACAGAATACCATCTGTCCAGACCGAACCTGGCTCTCAATGTTTCTTTCCCCGGCATCGGCAAAAATACCGGCTCCACGGAAACCGCCCCCATAGCGCATATGCTGTCAAGCAATTCCACGCCCGGCACCTTGTCAAACTTGAGAAGGAATTCATCATCAGCAGTTTGACGGGATTTCGTATTTACGACCTTTCTGGACAATGCAAGGGAAGCTTCCCTCACCGCATCCGTACCGGTATCCAATTCCGCTGTGCACGACACGGCAAGAGCAGCGGCAATCATCAAATATTTATATTTCATATTGAAGTCAATACGACAAAACCCGCAGCCGAGCATTCATCGGCCACAGGTTCTGTCTTTCAGCATTTTATCTATTTTTACATAGCATTATTTCACCAGTTCGGCAGACTTTTTTGCAAATTCAATCTTCTTGACAACAGAATTGGCAGGAATTTCCCTTGCTACGAAGTTTGCTGTCACGTTTTCCCTTTCAGCACAGAGGCCCGCAGACTTGAATACTCTTCCGGTATTTCTGGAAGATATCGAGCCGGACTCAACGGCGCCATCCAACTTAAATGTTTCTACTCCAGCGTTATATAAACCACCTTCATCAAAATATGCAAGGGCAAAACTGTAAGTACCATCTGCATAACTGCTGGAAGGAAGCTTATCATAGTCCTTGTAAGTCTCCGGAGTGAAATAATCCTTCGCTTCCTGGATGAAAATCACACCAGCTGCTCCTGCTGCACCTGTCGTTTGAAGCGGAACCTTTATTTCACCGGATTTGGCATCATAAGTAAACTTCAACTCTACACCATTTCCCCAATTTTCGATCACATAAGCGTTTTCATAATTAGGATCCGCATACAGGCCCAGACCTTTGACTGCCTGAGGCTTTTTGTCTTCATCCAAAAAGACTAGCGAATAGGTATACGTTCCCGTTCCTTTCTTTACTCTAGCTAGTCCTTCAGTCGTGATTTCCGAGGTAACGACTTTAGACCGATAACCATTTGAAGCCCAAACGATAAGAGTATAATCAGTAACAGGTGCCAATTCTGTGAAAAGGTCAGTCCATCCTGTCGTATTTACAAGATTCAGGATACTGTCACTGACAGACTTCGGCTCGCGAGCAAGACTATCCAACTTCGCAGGATCCAACTTGGCTGTAGGGATAAGGCTTGCCTTGACTTCCGTCAAATTCTTACCATAGACATAGAACAATGCAGAGTTAACCTTAGTATATCCTTCCGGCTCATACCTTGATGTGAGTTCAAGTCCGGCCGATACAGTAACAGGATACTTTTCTTCGTCTCCTTTGGCGACATAGTTGAATGTACTTACAGCACTTTTCTGGAACTCGTTCTTGTCGTCAAGCGACACAGCCACCAACGAATAGACGCCGGACTTATCAAGTGTCAACGAAACGGCTCCTGTCTCAGGCACAACCTTGGATTCCTCATCTCCCTTGACGATGGCATTTGCATGCCTTTCAGCGGCAGCCTTGCTGAGTTCTCCCTCGTAAACTGCATACTTGGCAGTGGCGACATCCGCACCAAGAGCAAACTCAACCGGAATTTCACCGTCAACGGTCTCGCCTACCGAGACATTTATAGTATAATCTGTAAGAACCGCACCAGGGAACACAATTGTAATAATACCATCTTCCTGTGATCTGTCAATAGCTCCAACACCATTAATATAGTAATTTGGAGCGAGCTGGATTCCGGCCGGAGTAACTCCATCATCTTGATAAGAAATCACCTTGTTATAGTACCACAAATTCACAGGATCACTAAAGTTGAACGGATGAACGAACCAAATATTCGGCGCTCCCGTGTCATAAGGTATACCGGTATCGAAAATGTCGAACAGCACAAGGTCATCCTTATCCACTTTGAACTCTGCCTTTGTCGATTTCAAAACCTCGCCTGATTTAAGGAGGCGCAAAGACAAATATTCATCACTCTTCGGGCTATACAAAGCATATTCCTCACCCTCTTTCTCCGGATCAGGATACCTCATATAAATTCTATATTTCGTCTTGTCCAGATCATTCTGATGTATGATCACATTCTCAGGAGCATCGAAATTAAAGACCCCATGTTCCACCCAAGTTCCAACACCAAGGTTATTCCACTTTTCACGGAGAACCTTTACGTCGATGGATATAGGATTACTGTTATACTTGGACGCATATGCAGGATCTTCGATAGTCAAAGATGCAAGATAAGTATTACCGATACCTATTCCGTCGAAAGTAACGTCAATGGTGGTTTCAGCCTGTCCATCCTTGAACGTAATAGGAGCAAACTTGAAAAGCTTGCTTGTATCAGCCACGGTCACCGGCACCGTTATCTCACCTTCAGAATTCTTACGCATTACGGTGATTTTCGTGGAAGTCGGATCCGCAGGGTCCAAGACCAGTTTTACCGCTTTGTCCTGCGCAGGGAAATATACCCCATAGCATCCGTCCAAATCTTTTTCACCCGGTTCGACCTTCTCCTCCTGACATGCAGCCAGGACAAGAGTCAAAGATGAAAGAAAAAGTATGTTTCTAAATAACTTGTTCATAATGTCAGAATTTTAATATTAATCCGTAACGCCATCTCTAAGTTCAGGATTCTGGTCCTGTACAGGAAGAGAGCCTTCATTGTTGTCCACAACCGCAAAGTTCGTATTGAGTTCACTGGTCGTAAACCTGAGAAGAAGCCACCCGTCGTCAGCTTTCATATTAAACCTGAACTTCGCAGGCATATTGGTGCTTTCGGCATTATCATGGAATCTTACGAGAGGTTTATTGAGACGTCTCGCATCTGAGCAGGCGAAGCCTTCTCCCCAGAGTTCCACACGGCGCTGGAACCAAACCTCATCCTCGAATTTGCGGCCAGTCGCATTTACATTATAGTCCGTGTCCCTGTATGTCTTCACAAAGTCGCTGAGCACCTTCTTACCCTCTTCCTGCTGTCCGCTTCTGTAGAGTGCTTCCGCACGGATCAGCAACATCTCCTCGACACGCATAAACGGCCAATCCTCTTCATTAGTAGTTCCGCCGACAGTGTACATGCCGAATTTCACATTGGTATATGGCAGGAACGCTAATTTGGTATTAGAGATTTCCAAATTAGCCAAGTCTTTTCCGGATTTGCCATCCCAAGAAATCTTGTCCAAAAGAGGAGAATAGAGGTCCTCATCTACCCACCAATTTTTACGCACGTCGGTGGCAGGGATCTTATTATAAAGCAACGTATTGCACCGCGCATAATTCTGAGTGGCCGCCGCATAAGAGTCTCCCGACAAAGAACGGAGCCAAGCGCTGGAAGTCGCGGCAGTAGACCTTTGTGCCTGAGCTACCGTCATATCATATCCCCAAATCCAGTTATGCTCCGCAATGTTGTAAAAAGACGGAACAGAAACCTCCTCGATGGTAGCCGGAGTATATCCTACAGCTGCCTTTTCTGCATCAGATGCAGCTTCAGCCCACATTCCCATATCCAGATATGCTCTTGCACGAAGGCCATAGGCAACCTGCTGGTCAATCTTCGATTTGTCCGGTCTCTTATATCCATCGAGCTTTTCAATTGCGTATGTAAGATCATCCACAATAAGTTTATATACCTTTTCCACGGTTGCTCTCGGATTGTTTGCAAAATCCGTAGTCGCTTCAGTTACAATCGGAACGCAAGGCTTATCTTTTGCTATCTGATAATTGAACTGATAATACGGAGCAAGGTTCAAATACGTGAATGCCCTCACGGCTTTAGCCTGTGCGATATTGTAGTAAACTTCTTTCGGGGTATTCTCAGTTACAGCATACGAAGAAATGACGGTATTGGCAAGAGCAATTTCATTATATGCAGCAGAATATCTGATGAACGGATTGGCATAGTCCGCATTTCGGGAAGTGTATTCCCCACAAACGCGGAACCAGTTATAACCGGTATCAGAAAGCACCAGGTCTGCTCCCTCGGCATCATTGGAAAACGCCATCATGATGAATCCAAAATCATCAGGACGCGCACTCATCCACAAGTCCAAACTAAGTGGCTGTCCAAGCTTCACATACATTCCGGAGAAAGAAGCTTCTGCTCTTTCCGGAAGGATGGTGTTGATTTCCTTCACCTGTTCAGACAAGAGGGTCCCGCCCTGCGGCTGCAGGTTGTCAATATCCGAGCAGGAAGCCAATGTCAATGCTGCGGCCGTAAATATTGTATATCTAAAGATTTTCATATTACTTCTCCTTTTTTTAGAATGTAAGTGTAATACCTCCGGTGATATTCCTCATTGCAGAGTATGAACCGCTGTTAAGACCCGATCCCGAAGTGAAACTGCCAAGCCCCATAGAGTAGCGTGGGTCGACACCCTTACGGGCCGCAAACACCGCAAGATTGTCACCGGTAACATAAATACGGAGACTTTCAATCTTGATGGCATTTGTCCATTTCTTAGGGAATGTGTATCCGAGAGTAACATTATTTATGCTCAGATAATTTGAGCTGATAAGATACTTGTCGATAGCGGATTGACCTTCAGCTGTACTGCCGTCAAGACGAGGAATGTCAGTGTCGGTGTTTTCAGGTGTCCATGCTTTCAGAGCATCTTTGTGCCATGCCATGCCGGCACCTGAAGATGTATGCATGAGTGCCTGATATGTACCATCATAGTACCTTCCTCCCAACTGATAAGACAACTGCACAGAGAAATCAAAGCCAAAAGCATTCAATGAAGTACCGATTCCGCCGTAGAGTTTAGGAAGAACGGTGCCGCACTCCAGCTGAGTTGCCTTATCGAAATCTGTAGTAGTCTGCATTGTCTCATTTCCATCTTTGTCAGTAACGGTCTGGTAATACATTGACTTACCCGTTTCCTTATCGATACCGGCAAATTTGTACATATATGCGTCATACAGAGAACCACCGATTTTATAGATAAAGTTACTTCCTTTGATGCCTTCCTCTGAAACGCTGTCATCCAAAGAAAGAATCTTGTTCTTATAGTGGCTGAAGTTGGCATTCCATGTCCAGGACACGTTCTTGGTATTGATAATCTTGCCGTCGAGAGATATTTCCGCACCATAGTTTCTGATAGAACCTACGTTGACCGGATAAGAACCTGTAGGGTTACCCGCAGAAAGCGGCACGTCCTTGTTATAAAGGAGATCCGAGGTCTTGCGGTTGAAGTATTCTATGGTACCGTTCAAATAGCCATTGAAAAGTTCGAAATCAAAACCTATGTTAAAAGAGTGTGAAGACTCCCAAGTAAGTTCTTCATTACCCTTGTACGAGAGGGACAATGAGTACTCTTTGGTTTCTTCATTATAAGAGTGGGCGTACTGGTCCGAATAAGGGAAATATGAACCAAGGTCGTCATTTCCTTGAATACCGTAACTAGCCTTGAATTTCAGCATGTTGACCCATGACGCATCGCTCATAAAAGACTCCTTGGAGATAAGCCATGCAGCACCTACGCTGCCGAAGTTACCCCAGCGATGTCCCGGAGCGAAACGGGAAGAAGCGTCACGTCTGTAAGATGCGCTGAGGAAATAACGTCCGTCATAATCGTACTGCGCACGTGACAGGACACCTTCAGTCATATAATCAGAAGTCGATGAATTGACTATACGATTTTTGGTACCGTCAGCATTGTCCAACTCACCGATGAGCGGGCTGAAGAGATGGTCATTTGAACCAGAGAAAGATTGAGATTTGAGTTTGTACATTTCAAATCCGGCAAGAATATTGAAATTATGCCTGCTTCCTCCGAAATCCGTCTTATATTCAGCAAGATACTGAGTATTGACAGTGAACAATCTGACATTTTTCACATATACCGCACCGTCAACAGAGCTTGAAGAGCCAAATGGACTGTAAAGAGTATTCGCTCTGGAATTATCGCTCATGAAACCGATATTTGCAGTCAGTGAGAGACCTTTCACAGGGGTTATAACGCCACCGATCTTACCGTTCAGCACATCATTGTAGATTTTTCTCTTGTCTACCTCGTTGTCACGTACTGCATTTCCGACGAATGCAGGACGACTGAAATTGGTCTGATTCGCATCATATACGGTGCGGCCATCCTGTTTCATAATCTCGTGAGTTTCAGCATCACGGACATAGAGAGGATAAATAGGAGCCATCATGTTTGCGTAATAGAATACGTTGCCGGAAGAACCAAAGGTTGATGTGTAACCGGCGACCTGAGAGTCTGAGTGGGTAAAACTAAGATTGGTCGTGAATTTCAGCCATTTCTTAGCCTGATAGTCAGTATTGACACGCGCTGTGTAGCGTTTGAATCCTGAATTGCTTACGACACCTCCGTCATTCAAGTAACCGATGCTTCCGAAATACGAAAAGCGGTCTTTCGAACCTGATACGGAAAGGTTGTATTCCTGACGGAAAGAGTTGTGATATACTTCATCATACCAATCGTCAGGTGTATACCAATATTTGCCGTCAGAATATCCCAATGTCGCATTAGGGTTCAACTTGAAGTTGGTACCGATAAGCTTTTCCCCGTCCGGAACAGTGTACACAAGATAACCGAGTCCACCATTGCCCTTGTCAAGAAGATACTTGTCAGCATATGCATAGGCCTCCGCCGTGGTCTTGCCTGCGTAAATCTGAGAATTGTACATCATCCGGTAATGTGTCTCATAATACTGACCAGGGTCACTGATGACGTCATACTGAGGTATGAGACGAGAGTTCGATCCGAATCTTGCATCGAATTTAATGACTGCGTCACCGGCTTTGGCTTTCTTGGTGGTGATGATGATTACACCATTGGCACCACGTGCACCATATAACGCATTTGATGCTGCATCTTTTAAAACGGACACTGATTCAACATCAGATGGGTTGATATTGTTCCATCCTCCCTCATAGGGCATACCATCTACAATAATAAGTGGATCATTATCCGCATTGATAGAACCAATACCACGAATTATCAATGTTGGAGCATCTCCTCCCGGCTGCCCAGATCCACTTGTCATTTGTAAGCCTGCCACTTGTCCAGCAAGTGCCTGAACGACGTTCGTTGTCTGTCTTTTAGAAAGTTTCTCAGCATTTACAACTGAAGCCGATCCAGTAAATGCCGACCTTTTGGCTGTACCATAAGCAACAACCATCACTTCATCCATCATTTCAGACTCTGTAACCAATACTACCTTGACAAAAGATTTAACATCAACCACTTGGGTCTTCATACCAATAAATGAAACCATTACTTTCTTATCAGTTGGTTTAATATTATCCAACACAAATTTACCATCCACATCTGTTATCGTACCATGTGTAGTTTCCTGTATCAACACAGAAGCTCCTACTACCGGCAATCCATCATCCTTGGAAAGAACAATTCCCGACATTTTGGTTACTTGAGCCGATAAATGGCCTATTACAACTAATAAGCACATTAAAAACAGAACAATGCGTTTTCCCATACCATTTAGATTTTTTTTAATAGGTTTAATATGATGGAAACAAATATATTAAATATAATCGATG
>OHJS01000885.1_pt1 | contig 17449 bp, 17 predicted proteins | sample 1568661 | NCBI WGS metagenome assembly OHJS01 (sample SAMEA3879603, study PRJEB24766) | human gut metagenome | biome: human-associated habitat; feature: feces | place: USA | collected 1985/1987 | reverse complement strand
TGGTTGCCCGCAGAGCAGGCAATGACGCCCTTGGCGCTCTCCTCCTCAGAAAGCTGGCTGATTTTATAGTAAGCGCCTCGCACCTTAAAGCTGCCGGTGGCCTGCAGGTTCTCGGTCTTAAGGTACAGCTGGCAGTCCTTGGACAGCTTGGGGGCTTCGATGAGGTCGGTCTTGCGCGCTACGTCCTTCAGTACAAAGGCGGCGTGGTAGATCTTATCCAGAGTCAGCATGACAGATACTTCCTTTATTTTTCGTGATGTCATCCAGTATAAGTTACAAAAATTGTTTTGTCAAATGAATTCCATTCACGATAAAAGGCGTAAAAAAGAGAAAGGCAGTGGTAAAGCCACCGCCTTTCTCTTTTTATTCTCATTACCGCCCACGGCCACCACCGCCGCCATGGCTGGAACCGCTGCCCATGCCACCGAAGCCGCCGCCAAAGCTGCCGCCGCCGAAACCGCCGCGCCCGGCACCGCCCCCGAAGGAGCCGCCGCCCATGCCGCCAAAGCCGCCGTAGAAGCCGCCCGGCGGGGGCGGGTTATGCGGGCCGCGCCGCCGTCCACGGGGAGGCCGGGGCCCACCGAAGCACCACAGCCAGCCGCAGGGGCTGGCAAAAACATAGGCCACCGACCGGATGATGACAATAAGCAGCACAATGCTGACCACAAGGGTCAGGATGTCGGTCAGGGTGCTGCCGCCGCTGCTCTGCCCGCCCTGATAGCTGGGCTGCACGGTGCTGCCGTTGCCGGTGCCGCCGGAAAGGCTGACCCCGTAAATATCCGCGATGGTGTTTGCCACGTTCCGGGCACAGGTGGTCACTGCGCCGTCATAATTCTTTGCGGCAAACTGATCCTCCATCGTCTGGGCGATGGCGCTGGACTGCTTTGCCAGCGTGGTGTTGCGGAAGCCGTCGCCATAGGTCAGGTAGTAGTCGCCGTCCGCATACTGTGCCGACTCCATCACAAGCAGGATCAGAACACCGTTATTGTTGGAGGACGAACCGATACCCCAGGCGTTGAAAGCCTGTGTGGCGTAATCCTCTGTGGAATCATTGCCTGTGTATTCTACTGTCAGTACACCGATCTGCGCGCCGCTGCAGCTGGATTCCAACTGGGCGTTCAGTTCGGTGATGGTCTGCACGGTGCTGCTGCTCAGCACACCAGCACCATCCACCACGCACTGATCTTTGGGCAGGCTGGGCAGCTGGGCGGCAAAGGCCGCCGGGCACAGCACCGCCGCGCTGAGCACCACGGCCAGCACCAGTGCGCTGATACGTTTTGCAAAGTTTTTCATGCGAAGGGTTCAACCTCCTTCACGCCGGACAAAGCGCCCAGCACACTGGCCGGGAAGCCGCCGACTTCCTTCTGATATTCATACACCGCCGTATTGTACTGCAAAGTACCAATGATGGTGGCTGCGCTGTTGAACTGACCGTACTGCCCCTGCACCGCGCCCATCTTCATGGGGTCGGCGGCCTGCTCCTGCAACTTTGCATACAGCTGGTCGATGGCAGCGCCCAGTGCCTGATCGGCCTGATACAGCGCGTGCATCGCGCTGCCCTGATAATAGGGCAGCGAGGTCAGCGACTGGCTTTTACCGCCGTTCTGCACCGCCTGCAGACAAGCGGAGAAATCGTTCAGCGCCGTCTGTGCAGCCAGCACCTCGGCGCTGTCTGCGCCAAGGGTGTTGGAGGCAGTGGTCAGAATATTCGCCGCCGTATTCTCCCGGGTGGTCAGCTCCTCGCTCAGGTTATAACCGTTGTCGGCGGCGACCCCTGCGGTGAACCACTGACGGGCAGTGTTGTACTTGCCGCGCAGCTTGGCGCTGCCAAAGCCGAAAAAGGCGGCCAGCATCACCACTACGCTCAAGGCCAGCGCCGCCGCCCGGGTGGAAAGCGCAGCGGGCAGCTTTGCTTCCAGTGCGGCCAGCTTCTGCTGGCGCGGGGTCAGCGTTACGGCCTGCTCCGGCTTTGCTTTTTCGCGGTAGCTGCCCGCGTCAAAGCCGCCGGGAGCGGTTTGTTTGTTCTGAGAAAAATCAGCGTTTGCCATTTCAGCTCCGGATCTCCATCATCTTCTGTTTCAGCTCGTCCTCGATGCGGGTCAGCTCCTGCTCGGCGGCGGCGCGCTTTGCGCGGCCCTCGCTCTGGATCTTGTTCAGTTCGTCCAGCGTCTCGATTAGGCTCTTGTTGGTCTGCTGTAGCGTCTCGATATCCACGATGCCGCGCTGGCTCTCCTTGGCAGTCTCAATGGTGCCCAGCTTCAGCGCCTCGGCGTTCTTCTTCAGCAGGTCGTTGGTCATGTTGGTCACGGCGCGCTCGGCCTGCATGGCCTGCTGGCTGTGTGCCAGCCCCAGTGCCAGCACCATCTGGTTCTTCCACAGCGGGATGGTGTTCACGATGGTGGACTGGATCTTTTCCGCCATCATGGTGTTGTTGTTCTGCAGCAGACGGATCTGTGGGCCCATCTGCAAACTGATGTTGCGGGTCAGCTCCAGATCATACAGCTTTTTCTCAAAGCGCTCGCACTGGTCGGCAAGGTCGCGGGCGGCCTGTGCATCCTCCGGCAGACCGGAGACCTTGGCCTTGTCCATAGCCTGCTGCAATTCGTTGGCACGCACATCAGCCAGCTTTTTCTTGCCGGCAAGGATATACATGCTCAGTTCCTTGAAGTAGGCCATGTTCAGCTCGTACATCTTGTCCAGCATAGCGATATCCTTGAGCAGCTGCACCTGATGGGCTTCCAGCATGGACTGGATCTTTTCCACGTTGGTCTCGGTCTTGTCGTACTTGGTCTTGAGGGCATCCAGCTGGCTGGTTTTCTTCTTGAAGAAGCCCATAATGCCCTTCTGCTGCTCCTCGTTGGCATCAAAGCTCTTCAGCTCGCCAATGAGGTTGGTGATCATATCGCCCACCTCGCCCAGATCCTTGGTGGACACCTTGGACAGAGCAGCCTCGGAGAAATCGCCGATCTTCTTCTGGCAGGCGGAGCCATACTGCAGCACCTGCTGGCTGTTGGTGATATCGATCTTCTGGGCAAACTGATCCACCATGGCCTGCTCCTCGGGGCTCAGGTTCACCTGTGCCTCCGGGGCAGGGGCAGCGGCGGGCTTTTCCTCCTGCGGCACAGCGGCGGGGGTGGGGTCCAGCGTCAGGGTGGGCACTGCGGGGGCATCCAGATCAAAATTCAGAGTATTGTCAGCCATAAGTGATTCCTTCCTTTCAAAATCCCGAGGGGATATTCTGGTTTTACTTGCTCAGGCCCTGCCCTTTCAGCATATTCTGCAAAACGGTCAGGTCTGCGGACAGGTCCATGCTCTCTGCCGCATACAGGGCATCCAGCTGGTTTTCAAAAGCCGTGGCAATGGAGGCGGCGTTGTGCTCCACCTCGGCGCGGATGGCGGCGGCGTTCTCGCCCCGCACACCCTGCTTTGCAAGCTTTGCATACTGCTGCAGAACGTTTACGGCGTCCGGCAGATAGTAGTTGGCAAACCGGCGCACCTGCTTTGCCTTGGCAGGGTTTGCCTCCACCGCCTCCACGATGGATTGTCCCGCCTTTTCCATACGGGTCATGGCGGCGGACAGCTGCGGGTCGGGCAAAGCCTCGTTCAGTGCGTGCAGGGTGTCCAGCTTCTGCTGGATATCGGTCAGCATCTGGTCCACATCCTCCACACCGGTGTGGAAGGGTACCTCGTGCTCCACCACCCGGGGCGGGCAGGTCTTTTTTGCCACGCCAAAGGCCACGGCGGCACCGCCCAGCGCCACCAGCAGCGCCCATAATTTATACACCGGCAGCACCGCGCACAGCACCACAAACACCAGCGCCATAGCGTAAAAAGGCAGCACGCTGGGCTTTTGGGTGCGGATGATCTTGCTCATGGTCATTTCTCCTTGTCCGGGGCAGTGCGCCCCTTATGATATCCATAATACAACGTCCGCAAAAAAACGCAAGTATCCCGCAAAAGAATTTACAGCCTTGTCATCATTTTACGATCCAGTCCGCCAGCGCAGCGCCCCAAAGCTCCTCCAGCCGGGCGGGGCTGCAGGCGGCGTTGGCGGGGCTTGTACTGGGCAGACGGACAGCCGGGATGCCGGTAAGCGGCTGCTGATATTTTGTGTAGATACGGTAAGCTGTGGCACCGTTGCAGAACACCGCCCGGATGGGTGCTTTGCGCAGCAGCCTGGCGATATCGTTGGGCACCACATCCCGGATGGAGGCATCCGATGCGCCGGTGATGGTGCAGCTTTCCAGCGTATCCCACAGCGCCAGCCCGTGGCGCAAAAGCAGCTGCTTTTTGGCGGCGATATCCTCCCGCACGGGCAGCGGCTCCCCGGTCAACGCCGCCAGCAGCGGCCAGAACCGGTTTTGCGGATGGCCGTAGTAAAAGGCCATCTCCCGGCTTTTGGGGCTGGGCCATGTGCCCAAGATCAGCGCCCGGCTGCGGTCATCGTACACCGGTGCAAAGCTCATAAGCTGCCGCCTGCACTTTCAATATTGCCCCATGCGGAGCCAAAATCTTTGCCGGAGGGCTCCGCGCGGGGGCCGTCGAACCACAGTTCCTCGATCAGCGCCGCCACGCCGTCCTCCCGCACGTCCCCGATGATCCGGTCGGCAGCGGCCTTGGCGTCCGGGGTGCCGTTTGCCATGCAGGCACTCAGGCCCGCGACTTTCAGCATCCCCACATCGTTGGCAGAATCGCCCACAGCCACGGCATCCGCCAGCGTAAGCCCCATCTGTGCACACAGGTCGGCAAGCCCTACGCCCTTATCCATGCCGCCGCGCACGATATCGTAGTAGCAGTAGCCGTCCGCGTTCTGCGCGCCCGTCTGCATCCAGTGCAGGCCAAGGTAGCCGTATTTTTCGTGGAAGCGCTCCACTTCCTGCGGCGGCATGGCGGCAAAGGCGGCGTGGGGCATATCCACCAGATGCCGGTCCTGATCCTCGCCGTCCACGCAGTCCAGCCCGGGGCTGTTCATCATCTGGTAGCCGGTGTGCAGATACTCGTACTCGCAGTAGGCGTAATAGGCATCCCGGAAGTTGAATTGCAGCGGGTAGTTATAATCCTCGCAAAAATCCACCAGCACATACATCTCCTCGCTGGTAAGCGGATGCTCGGCTATTACGTTGCCCTGCCCGTCCACCACGCAGGCACCGTTGCAGGTAATGGCGTAGTCGTACCGGATGCCGCCCAGCTGGTTTTTATCCCGGATGCCCGGGTAGGAGCGGCCGGTGCTGAGCACAAACTTACCCCCGGCGGCTTGCAGCTTTTTTACCGCCTTTACCACCGCCGGGCGGGGCTTTGCTTCGCCAAAGGGCATCAGCGTGTTGTCGTAATCGCTTGCCAGAATCTTATATTGCATGGTCATCTCTCCTGTGTGCATCGTTTTCTCCCAGTATAACACATTTCAAAGTCCAGCGGGAGAGGGGGAAAAGAAAAATGGGACAGCAGAATGTCCGCAGGCATTCCACTGTCCCGAAATCCAAAATATTTTCCTTATCAGGCAAACACCGCCACGACCACCTGCATGGCCACGCCCACAAAGGCACCGGCGGCCCATGTCAGGCCGGTGATGAAGAGGTTCTGCTTCCACGAGGGGTTGGCGCGCCACAGCACAGCCAAGCCCACACCCGCACCGGTGCACAGCCCCGCCACAAGGCTGGAAAAGCGCAGCGCACCTTCCACATACAGCTGTGTCAGCAGCACGCTGGCGGCGCAGTTGGGGATCAGCCCCACCAGAGCCGCCACCACCGGCTGGAAGAAGCCCATGCCGCCCAGCATCTCGGCAAACACGTCCTCGCCCACGCCTTCCACGATCATGCCGAACACCAGACTGAAAGCGAAGATGAACACAAAGATCTCCAGCGTGTGGCGCAGCGCCGCCTGCCAGATGGGCTTTTCGTTGCCCTCGGCATCGCTGTGCTCCTCGTGGCAGTCCACCTCGTCCGCATGGCCGGTGTAGCCGCCCCGCAGCCCCTTGGGCAGCACGCCCCGCAGCACAAAATCCAGCACAAAGCCCACCACGATGGCGTACACCACCTTGATGACCATCAGGACGGCCAGCTTATCCCAGTAGGTCGGCATGGAGACCAGCAGCGGGATCGCTTCGTCGCTGGTGGCAAGGTACACCGCCATCAGCGTGCCCAGCGTGATGACCCGGGAGGCGTAGAAGTTGGACGCAATGGCGGAGAAGCCGCACTGCGGCACACAGCCCAGTACCGCGCCCGGCACAGCGCCCCAGCGCCCGCTGCCCGCCAGCAGCGCCTCGATGCGCTCACCGTGGCGGTGCTCGATATACTCGATCAGCAGGTAGGCCAGAAACAGAAAGGGCAGCATCTTGGCGGTATCCACCAAGGTTTCGCCCAGAACACCCAAAAACAATTCCATAAATAATCGCTCCAAAGACCCGCAGGGGGTCGTCTCTCAACAATTTGCAATCAGTTTGCATTTTCGTGCAGGGAAGATTATACACGATATCCTTTCCAATTGCAATACCAAATTGCAAATTGGTTGCAATTTTATGTTATGGAACATTGCAGCGCGTAAAAAGCGTGAAAAAGAGGTTCTGAAAAGCCCGCGGGCTTTTCAGAACCTCAAAATTTCAAATCATTCTTCCGCTGATGATGCGCAGAGCAACGCGGAGCGCATTCCAAATCGTCCCACGCGGCAAGGAAGCTGCGGTCTGTTTTACCCCTTCAGCGGTACAAAGCCCACAAGGTCCTTGACCACCTCGCCGCCGATGATCAGACCGGCCACTGAGGGCACAAAGGCGTTGGAGCCCGGCACGGTGCGCCGTGCAGTGCACTTGCGCTGAGTGCCCGGGGGACAGATGCAGTGGTCCTTGCAGCTGATGGAGTCATCCTCGATGGGAGTCATGACAGGCTCCTTGGAGTAGACCACCTTCAGGTGCTTGATCTTGCGCTTGCGGCACTCGATACGCATCACCTTGGCAAGCGGGCAGACCGAGGTCTTATAGATGTCAGTCACCTCAAAGCGGGTGGGGTCCATCTTGTTACCTGCGCCCATGGAGCAGATGATGGGGGTGCCCGCCTCCTTGCATTTCATCACCAGCGCCAGCTTGCCGGTAACGGTGTCGATGGCGTCCACCACATAGTCGTACTGGGTAAAGTCGAAGTCGTCCTGCGTCTCCGGGCCAAAGAAGCACCGGTGGGTGGTCACCTTGATGTTGGGGTCGATATCGTGGATGCGCTGTTCTGCCACATCCACCTTATACTGCCCTACCGTGCTGCGGGTGGCGATGATCTGACGGTTGAGATTGGTCAGGCAGACCTTATCGTCATCGATCAGATCCAGTGCGCCCACGCCGCTGCGTGCCAGTGCCTCCACCGTATAGCCGCCCACACCGCCAATGCCAAACACTGCCACCCGGGCGTGGTGCAGCTTTTCCATAGCCTCTGCACCCAGCAGCAGCTGGGTACGGGAATATTGATCCTGCATTTTGTTCTCCTTACTTTTCTACGCGGGTGATGGTGCCGCCGCCCAGCACCACATCACCCTGATACAGCACGGCAGCCTGTCCCGGGGTGGGGGCACGCTGGGGCTGGTCGAATTCCAGCCGGAAGCCGTTTTCTGCGGGGTAAACGGTGGCCTGCTGCTCGGCCTGATGATACCGGGTGCGGGCGGTGACCCGCAGCGGCCCGGTCAGCGCCGGAATGGCGATCCAGTTCACATCCTCTGCGTAAACGATGCTGTCAAACAGTTCGCTTTCCGGCCCGACGGTGACGGTATTGGCCTGCATATCCTTGCCGCAGACGTACACCGGCGCACCCAGTGCGAGGCCAAGCCCCTTGCGCTGCCCCAGCGTGTAGCGCACTGCGCCGCTGTGGGTGCCCACCACCTTGCCGCTCCGATCCAGAAAATCCCCGGCAGGGTAGTGCTTGCCGGTAAACTGCTCCATAAAGCGGGCATAGTCGCCGTCCGGCACAAAGCAGATATCCTGACTGTCGTGCTTTTGGGCGTTGATAAAGCTGTGCTCCTGCGCGATCTCTCGTACCTCAGTCTTGTGCAGCGCACCCAGCGGCAGGCGGATATGTGCCAGCTGCTCCTGCGTAAGGTTATACAGCACATAGCTCTGATCCTTGCCCTCGTCCAAGCCCTTTTTCAGCAGCCAGCGGCCGGTGGCTGCATCCTGCTCCACCCGGGCGTAGTGGCCGGTAACCACATACTCCATGCCGTGTTCTTCCGCCCAGTCCAGCAGGTGGCGGAACTTCATATATTTATTGCAGTCGATGCAGGGGTTGGGGGTACCGCCCGCCTCGTAGACGCGGATAAATTTTTCAATGATCTGCGCCCGGAAATCGGCGGTGAAATCCAGCACCTGATACGGCATATCCAGTGCAAAGGCCACCTCGGCGGCGTCCTCGATATCCTTTTCCGAGCAGCAGGTCTGGTAGCCGGACTGTCCCAGCGTTTCGTTGTGGGTGAGCCGCATGGTGATGCCGGTGCAGTCGTAGCCTGCCTGCTGCATCAGACAGGCCGCCACCGAGCTGTCCACGCCGCCGCTCATGGCAATGAGGGCGCGGGGACGGTTTGCAGGGTTCTGTGTGGTCATAGGTTCTCCTTTTATGGGTTCAACATACTAAAGCAGTAGTATAATACTACCGCAGCATAAACCGCTTGTCAAGACGCTATAATTTTCTGCGCCGCAGCCAGCAGTGCCGGTTTTTCGTTGGGGTACTCTGCGCGTATCACGCCGTCCAGCAGCGCTTCCAGCACCCGGCGCAGCGCAGGCCCTGCCGGGATGCCCGCCGCCATCAGGTCGCGTCCGTTCACCGCCAGCTGGCGCACCCGGCAGCATACGCCGTCAGCCTCCAGCTGCCGTGCCCGCTGCGCCGCAAGGGCGCAAGCCGGGGCAGCTTGCGGGCGCAACGCCGCGCACAGCGCACACAGCCGCTCCACGGTGCACAGCCCGTATCGGCCTAAAAGCCGCCGAAGGTGGATATCACTGGCGCGTTCCGGGGCGTGTGCGGGAGTTTCTCCGAGGACCGTCCGCTGGGGTGGGACCCTGCTGCCGCAGGCAGTAGGGCGGGCGATGGAATGGCCCGATTCGTGTCCGAGGAGAAAGCTCCCGCACACGCCCTCCCCTGCCGTTTCCCGCACCAGCACGGCGGTCTCCTCGATGCAGGCGTTGGAGCAGCGCAGCCGCTTGAGCACCCGGCGGGTGTCGGCCTCGCCCAGAGTGCCCAGCAGCGCAGCCCAGCGTACCGGCAGGTTCTCCTCCCCCGCCGGGCAGGCATCCACCACCGGCTTTGCGGCTTCAAGCGCCGCCGGGGTCAACTCCGGCAGCACCACCGCCAGCACGGCGGGTTCCAGATACGCCCCCGGCTGCGGGGCAACCAGCAGCTTTGCCAGTTCCTCCTGAATGCGCTCGGCAGAGATGCAGTCCAAATGCGGTGCCAGCTGCCGCGCCGCCCGGGCTGTGGCTGCGTCCAGCGTAAAGCCGAATCTTGCGGCAAAGCGGTACAGCCGCAGGATGCGCAGCGCGTCCTCGGTAAACCGCTGCTGCGGCTCGCCCACCGCACGCAGCAGACCGTTTTGCAGGTCTTTTTGCCCGCCAAAGGGGTCTACCAGCCCCTCGGCTGCATTATACGCCATGGCGTTGATGGTAAAATCCCGCCGGGCAAGATCCTCCCGCACGTCCGGTACGAACTGCACCGCGTCCGGGTGACGGCCATCGGTATAGCTGCCCTCGGTGCGGAAGGTGGTAGTTTCGTACAGCTGCCCGCCGTATTTGATGGTGACCGTGCCGTGCTGCAAACCGGTGGGGATGCACTGCTCTGTCCCGAACAGTTCCATCACCTGCTGCGGCAGGGCACTGGTGCACAGGTCCCAGTCGTGGGCGGTGCGCCCCAAAAGGCTGTCCCGCACGCAGCCGCCTACGGCATAGGCTGCGTAGCCCGCCGCGTGCAGGGCGTCCAGCAGGGCAGCTGCCCCGGGGTCAAGTGTCAGCTTCATTCCTCGTTCTCCTCGTAATGCAGGGTGATGCGTTTGCCGTCAAAGCCGCATTCTGCCGCCGGGAAGATGCTTTGCGCCTGTGCAAGATGCTCCTCCGGGTCGGTGACCATGGGGGAATAGTGCACCAGCCACAGCCGCTTTGCCCCGGCTTTTGCCGCCAGCGCTGCGCTTTGGCCAAAGGTGCTGTGCCCCCACTGCGCGGCCTGCTCCTGCTGCTCCGGCAGGGCATAGGTGGCATCGCAGAGCAGCAGGTCTGCCCCCTGCGCCGCCTGTTCCAGCGCCGGGCAGGGCGCACTGTCGCCGGAAAAGACGAACCGCAGCCCCTTGCGGGGCGCGCCCAGCACCTCGGCGGGCTGCACCATACGCTCTGCCAGCGGGACAGCCTGTCCCCGCTGCAAAAGCCGCCACTGGGTCACCGGTACGCCCAGTGCCCGCGCCTTTTCCGGGTCGAACCTGCCCGCCCGGGGCAAGTCCAGCCGATAGCCCAGACTGCGCACCCGGTGCTTTGTTGCCACCGGCAGCAGCGTTGCCCCGGCGGGCCATCCATCCGAAAGAGCATCCAGCGCCACAGGCTGCCCGGCGCGGCAGACCAGCGGTTTTACCGCGTAGGGCAGCGGCCCGGTCAGAGCATACACCGCCCGCCAGACCTCCAAAAGCCCCTCCGGCCCCAGCAGCACCAGCGAACGGGTGCGCCCCTGCGCCCCAAGGGTCTGCAAAAGCCCGGGCAGACCAAAAATATGATCCCCGTGGTAGTGGGTCAGACAGATGGCGTCCGCGCGCATCAGGTTCACCCCGGCGCGGCGGGCAGCGGTCTGGGTGCCCTCGCCGCAGTCCAGCAGCAGGCTGTGCCCGCCGCACTCCGCCACCGCGGCGGTCAGGGCGCGCTCCGGCAGCGGCATGGTGGCAGCCGTGCCCAGCAGTGTAATGGTCAGCATAAGCAGTTCCTCCGTGGTTCTTTCCTGTTATCTTACCACAAACCCCGCTTGTGCACAATTCTTTCTGCCGCAGCATAAGCTGGGCAAAGCCTTGAAAAAGGAGGGCGCAGCCTATGCAGCGTGACCGCAGAAAACGCTATTCCCCCGCCCGGCATCCGGTGCTTTTGCGCAGGGTGCTTTTGGTGCTGTGCATTCTGGCGGTGCTGTGGCTGGGGTACAGCTGCATGATGCCACAGCTGCTTTTTTCTGCCCGGGGCACCATGATTTTTGTGCCAGACCCGCCACTGCGGGGGTAGCGGGAAAAATTTTCATTTCATGAATCACCAGACGCAAAAACAGGGCTGCTGCACGTTACTTTGTGCAGCAGCCCTGTTTCCAATTTATAAACTTTCCAATACCTTTTTCCCGGTCAGCGGGTCGGGGATGCCCAGCAGCGCCAGTATAATGGCCATGCGGATATACACACCGTTATGCACCTGATCGAAATAAGCGGCGCGGGGGTCGTTGTCCACGTCCGGCTTGATCTCGTCGATGCGGGGGAGCGGATGCAGCACCGGCATGGTGGGCGGTGCCAGCTGCAGCAGCTTTTCGTCCAGCGCATAGCAGCCTTTCAACCGCAGATAGTCCTCTTCGTTGAAAAAGCGCTCCTGCTGGATGCGGGTCATGTACAGTACGTCCAGCCCGGGCAACTCGGCCTCAAGGTCGGCGGTCTCTTTATAGTTCTGGTGCAGCGGAGTCAGGGTCTCGTCCTTGACGTACTGCGGGATGCGCAGTTCCTCGGGCGAGATGAACACGAACCGGTTGCCCTCGAACTGGCTCAGCGCGGCGGTGAGGGAGTGCACCGTCCGGCCGAACTTGAGGTCGCCGCAGAAGCCGATGGTCAAATGATCCAGCCGCCCCTTGCGCTGGCGGATGGTCATCAGGTCAATCATGGTCTGGGAGGGGTGGGCGTGGCCGCCATCGCCTGCATTGATGACGGGCACCCGCGCATACATGGACGCCCGCAACGGTGCGCCCTCCTTGGGGTGGCGCATGGCAATGACGTCTGCATAGTTGCTCACCACACGGGCAGTATCGGCCACCGTTTCGCCCTTGCTGGCGCTGGAAAGCTGCGCCCCGGCAAAGCCCAGCGTCTTGCCGCCCAGCCGCAGCATGGCGGACTCGAAGGAAAGGCGGGTGCGGGTGCTGGGCTCGTAGAACAGGGTGGCCAGAATGCGGCCGTCACACAGGTGGGCGTAGGGCGCGGGGTCAGCCTCCATCCGGTCGGCAAGGTCGAGCAGTGCCAGCTGCTCGGCCAGAGAAAAGCTGCCGGGCTCAATAAAATGTCTCACAGCCATTCTCCCTTCAGCACAAACTTTTCGCGCTCGGCGCCGGTGGAAACAAACTGGATCTCGTGCCCCAGCTGCTTTTCAAGGAACTCCACATAGGCCTTGGCTTCCTTGGGCAGCTCCGTCCAGCTGCGGCAGCCGGAGATATCCTTGTTCCAGCCGGGCAGCAGCGTGACCACCGGCTGCACACGGTCAAGGTCGGACAGGGTGTCGAAGCGGGGGACTTCCACGCCGTCCAGCTTGTAACCGGTGATGACCGGGATCTGCTTCATGCTGCTCAGCACGTCCAGCTTGGTCAGTGCGATCTTATCCGCGCCCTGACATTGCAGGCCGTAGCGGCTGGCAACGCAGTCAAAGGGGCCTACCCGGCGGGGACGTCCGGTGGCCGCGCCGTACTCGCCGCCGGCCTTGCGCAGCTTTTCGTTCCACGCTTCGCCCATTGCATTCTCTGCTGCAAAGGGGCCTGCGCCCACGCAGGTGGAGTAGGCTTTCAGCACGCCCACCACATGGTCCAGCTTGCAGTTGGGGATGCCCGCACCCAGCGGCGCGTAGGCCGCCAGCGTGTTAGAGCTGGAAGTGAACGGGAAGATGCCGTAGTCGATATCCCGCATTGCGCCCAGCTGCGCTTCCAGCACGATGCGCTTGCCGCTATCGTGCGCCTGCTGCAAGAAAGCGCCTACATCACAGATGAAGGGCGCAAAGTACGCTGCCTGCTGCCTGCACCAGTTCAGCAGGGCATCGTAGCTCATGGGCTCCTGATGATAGCAGCCTGCCAGCTCCATGTTCTTGGCGTCCAGGATCATGTGCAGGCGGTTCTGGGTGCGCTCCTCGTCCAGATGCAAAAGGTCACCCAGCCGCAGGGTCTTTTTGCGGTACTTGTCGCTGTAAGCGTAGGCAATGCCGCGCCGGGTAGAGCCGAACGCGCCGCCCTTTTTGGCAAGGCGGTCCTCTTCCAGCCCATCCTGTACCTTGTGCCACGGCATGGAGATGGTAGCTTTATCGGAGAGCTTCAGGTTCTCCGGCTCCACCTTTACGCCGCGCGCTTCAATGGCCTCCATCTCTCCGGCCAGATGCTCGAGGTCGATCACCATACCGGTGCCCAGCACGCAGGTCACCTCCGGGTGCAGGATGCCGGAGGGCAGCAGGTTCAGGATGAACTTGCCCTTCTCGGTCACAACGGTATGACCGGCATTGTTGCCGCCCTGATAGCGCGCAACGATATCGGCATTTTCGGCCAGCAGGTCGATGACGCGGCCCTTGCCCTCATCGCCCCAGTTGATTCCAGTAACAGCGGTCAGCATAAACTTCATTTACCTTCTTTTCATTCTTGTTTCCTGTTCGCGGTGTCTATTATACGAGCGTGCAGAGAATATGTAAAAAGTATCCTGTGTATAGCAGCAATATGTTTTTTACATTGCAGAGGCTGCTGCCCGCATCCGGCACAGCCAAGCCGTAAAAAGCGCTTGCAATTCCGGCGCGCCGTGCTATGATACAAGAAGAGCATAAAGCCGCTTCTGCCGCTGGCCGCGCCGGAAGCCCGACAGGAAAGAGGGCCGCACCTATGTATGTGGACTGGGAATACTACAAAATCTTTTACTATGTGGCAAAGTATCAGAACTTTACCCGCGCGGCGCGGGTGCTGGGCAATAATCAGCCCAACATCACCCACGCCATGAACCGGCTGGAAAGCCAGCTGAACTGCGTGCTGTTCATCCGCTCCAACCGGGGCGTCACCTTAACGCCGGAGGGAGAGCTGCTGTATTCCCGCATTGCCTCAGCAGCGGTGCAGATACAGGATGCCGAGGAGGAACTGAGCGCCACCGCCACGCTGGAGCACGGTGCCATCAGCATCAGCACCACCGAGACCGCTTTGAACATCTACCTGTCCGAAAAGCTGCGCGCTTTCCATACAGAGTACCCGGGCATCCGGCTGCGCATCTCCAACCACTCCACTCCGCAGGCGGTGCAGGCGGTACGCAACGGCGAGGTAGATTTTGCCATCGTGACCACCCCCGCAGAGGTGGAAAACGGGCTGAAAATGGTAGAGCTGATGCCCTTTTATGAAGTCCTTGTGGGCGGAAAGACCTTTACGGCGCTGGCCAGCCAGACCCTGAGCCTGAAGGAACTGGCCGGTTATCCCCTGATCTGCCTGAACGAGGAGAGCATGACCCGCAGCTTTTACCGGCAATTCTTTCTGGAACATGACGCAGTGCTGAAACCTGACACCGAGGCCGCCACCACCGACCAGATGCTCACGCTGGTCAAAAGCGAGTTGGGACTGGCCTTTATGCCGGAGCCCATGGCAGCACCCCTGCTGGCCAGCGGAGAGCTGGTACAGCTGCACTTGCAGGAGATCATCCCCTCCCGCTCCATCTGCCTTGTCTACGACCATCACCGCCCGCTGAACACCGCCGCCCGGAAATTCCAGCAGCTGCTGACCAAGGCCGGGACACGGAGCGCAGAGCGTAAATAAAACCAATACTCCGGGCGTTATTACACGACTGCAATCCTAACGGTTTCTACAAAAGGCTTCCCCCGGTCGGGGGAAGCCTTTTGTTCCGACAGCTTTCAGCCAAAAAGGGCTGCTGCACCAATGATGTGCAACAGCCCCTTTTTTGTTATTTCCGGGCGCTCTGCGTCAGCTCCCGCTGCTCCTCCTGCAGTTCCTGCTTCAGGGTGCGGTCGATCTCCCGGGTCTCCTGCCGGATGGCGGTCAGGTCTTTTTCGATGACCGGGTTCTCTTCCAGTTCCTCCCGGATGAACATCAGCGTAAAGCTGACCAGCAAAAAGCAACAGGAGAGCCAGATGGCTCTGCCGCCCAGCTGCGCCGCGCTCTTGCTGCCCAGCCCTGCCCCCAACGCGAACAGGAATATGATGCCGAAGTAGCGCACCATCCTATCCTTTGCGTGGGGTTCATGGGACTTGCGCCAGATGCAAAAGGCCTCCACGCCGCTGCGCAGGTCGCCGATGCACATGGTACTGGCAAAGGCGTAGCCGTTCACCTTGCGGAAAGCCTGTACCTGCATGGCGCAGGAGAAGGAAACAATGGCGTTGGCCAGCAGGTTCTGCGATTGCGGCAGAAAGCCCACCGCGAACAACAGCAGCACCTCGCCCAGCACCACCAGCTGCCGCCAGTGCAGCCGCTGCATTACCTGAAAGTGCTCCCGCATTTTTTCCGCAGCCAGAACCCCCAGCGCAAAGGCGCACAATGGCACCAGATAGTGCAGCACCTTATCCCACCGGCCATCCATGATATTGGTGCTCAGCAGCACGATATTGCCGGTCTGGGCATTGGCAAACACCTTGCCCCGGAACAGATAGGTGTAGGCATCCTGCAAGCCGCCGGACAGCGAAAGGAACACCGCCGTAAGAAAGGACTCGGACATTTGCCCGTGATGCTTTGTTTTCATACTTGTACCCTCTTTTCGGGCTCTATTATAATACATTTTGCAGCAGTTTCTGATATCATTTTTACATACCGGCTATGTTTTCCGCTCCAAAAGGCACAAAAAGCGCGGGTGTCCTTCCCTATTTCACCGCAATCTGTTAGAATAGGGAAAGAGAATATTGCATACAGGAAGGAGCTCTTATTATGAAGATCGCAATTCCCTACGAAAACGGTCAGGTGTTCCAGCACTTCGGCCACTCTGCGCAGTTCAAGCTGTACACCGCCGAGGAGGGCCGCATCACCGGTGCCGAGGTGGTCTCCACCGACGGGCAGGGGCACGGTGCACTGGTGGGCTTTCTGGTGCGCAACGGCGTAAATGTGCTGCTGTGCGGCGGCATTGGCGGCGGGGCACAGATGGCGCTGGCACAGGCCGGCATCCGGCTGTGCGGCGGCATTACCGGCGACGCCGACAGCGCTGCGGCGGCTTATCTTGCCGGCACGCTGGTCTTTGACCCCAACGCCCGCTGCACCCACCACGACCACGAGGAGGGTCACAGCTGCGGCTCTCATGCCTGCCACGCCGACAAGGGCGGCTGCACCGGTAGCTGCCACTAAAGGCCGCTCCCCTTTCCGGGCGGGACGATTTTGAATGCCCTCCGCTTGCGCTCTGGGCATAAGCTAAGGAAAAAATATTTATAATTTCGGAATACCGGAGCGTCTGCGGACGCTCCGGTATTCCATTTTCACAGGTGGGTCGTGGCTGAAAACGGCATTCGCAGCGCCGCTTTCTGCGAAAGCGCGGCGCTGCGGGTCAGCGTGCTAAATTTTCTTTACTGAAATCAAAAGCTTTGCACCATCCTGAGAAGAGTGCTCCTTTCCCGTGAAAAAAGGGGTTCAGGAAAGTCCGCGTTTGCGCAGCAATAAAAGCCCCAGTGAGGCTTTTAAGCGGCAGAGCGGTCTGCGCAAGCAGATGGAGGGGCTTTGCCCCGACAAGCTCCGCAGACTTTCCTGAGCCCCAAATTAAGAATAATTTTTCCGCTGACTATGCGCAAAGCAGCGCGGCGCGCATTTCAAATGGTTTTTCAGGCCTTCTCGATGGTGATGCTCCACTCGCTGGTCATGGCCTCGTCCGGCTCCAGCACCTCGTGCTTGCCGTCCTCGTTCACGCTGTTTGCCCAGCCGTTCCAAGGCTCCATGCAGACAAAGCTCTCGGCATCCTGCTGCCACAGCACGCCGTTTTCAAAGGTCTCGTCCGCGTCCACGGTCACCTTGTGGCCGTTGCCCTTGTCGGTAAAGGTCATGGGGAACTGCACACCGGTCAGCAGACGGATGGTGTTGTCTGCACCCTCCTTGCGGGTGAGGGTGATCTTTTCCGGGGCGGCAGGCTGCTCGCCTTTGGCGTTCTCGGAGCAGGTAGCGCACTTGATGTCGAACTCCACGTTCTCCAGCTTGGAGGCGGTAAAGTAGGGGTGGTAGCCAAAGCTGAAGGGCATATCGGTGTTGCCCTCGTTGATGACGGTCAGGCTGACCAGAGCCTTGTTGCCCTCCAGATTATAGTTGAGCAGCAGGGTGAAATCGAACGGGTAGAGGAACTTGGTCAGCGGGGTGGACTCCAGTGCCAGCGTCACGCCGTCCGGGCCAACGCTTTCCACTTCCCATGCGCACAGGTCGGCAAAGCCGTGGGTCTCCATGGGGTAAGCCTTGCCGTCAAAGATGTGCACGCCGTTGTCCGGGTTGCCGCAGCTGGGGAACAGCACCGGCACGCCAAAGCGGGGACGGTTGCACTCCGAGAAATTGGGGCGGCGGGTCCAGACGAACTCCTCGCCGTC
>OHJS01000863.1_pt1 | contig 17780 bp, 10 predicted proteins | sample 1568661 | NCBI WGS metagenome assembly OHJS01 (sample SAMEA3879603, study PRJEB24766) | human gut metagenome | biome: human-associated habitat; feature: feces | place: USA | collected 1985/1987 | reverse complement strand
GAAAACTTTGTGTTGCAGACTTTTCAGAAAGATAAACGATGTTATCCTCCACTTTATAGGAAATGTCTTTCCCTTTGAGAATAACATTCAAAGCATCTTCTATAGACGCATTGTTCACTTTGACGTTTTCTACCGGCAACGCAGCCAGTTTGTCGTCATAAAAAAATTGATACTTGGATTGAGACTTGATTTGTTCAATGACTGTCCCCAATGTGCCGCGAGACACATTCAGGTTTAACTGGGCAAAGCCCCACTGGATAGAAACTGCCATGAACAACAAAACTAATAAAGCCCGCATGAACGTCGAACTCCGAAAAGCATAATTGTCTTTCATAAACACAATTTATAGGTTATACAATAAATTACTTCGAGAGATTCATTCTCTCGCATTCCTATATAAAACAACAGACAATGAAAATACACTTACTGAAAAAGTATCTTTTTTATCATTAATCCTAAAAAAAAGAGTTACCCCGAAAATAAGTTGATATATCATTTTGCTCAATATTACTAACGAAGTAAATAATTATTTCCACCTGATTCAAGAAAAACACCTATAATACAGATAGTAAATAACAAAATGATATATCAACTTATTTTCGAGGCAACCCTTTTCTTACTATATTATTACTATTCTTTACTTCTTCAGTTCATTCGAGAAAGAATAAGGATAATCTTCCGGCTGCGTACCTCTCTTCATATTAGGCTGGCTGCCCATATCAAACCTCAAGGTACCGCCATTCAGCAAATCGCCATGCGTCAGATAATTCCTGGAATAATCCACGCCGTTCACCTTGAGAGACTCAATATACATGTTCTCCGGTGAGTTATCCGGAGCGTCAATTGTCAGGGACTTACCGTTCTCGAAATGGAGGGTAGCCTTACGGAACAGAGGGGCGCCCAGTACATACTCGTCCGTACCAGGGCAAACCGGATAGAAACCAAGTGCAGAGAAGACATACCACGCCGAAGTCTGACCGTTGTCCTCGTCACCGCAGTAACCGTCGGGACCGGCAGTGTACATGCGGTTCATAACCTGACGAAGCCAATATTGGGCCTTCCAAGGCTCCCCAGCATAATTATAAAGGTAAATCATGTGCTGGATGGGCTGGTTGCCATGGGCATAGTTACCCATATTCATCACTGTCATCTCACGGATTTCATGGATTACCTGGCCGTAGTAGCTGTCATCGAACAAGGGCGGGACAATAAATACAGAGTCAAGCATCTCTACGAAAGACTCTTTTCCACCCATCAGGTCTATCAGACCTTGAGGGTCGTGGAATACAGACCAGGAATAGTGCCAGCTGTTACCTTCAGTAAAGGCGTCACCCCACTTCAAAGGAGAGAAAGGAGACTGGAACTGGCCGTCTTGATTACGACCACGCATCAGCTTGCTTTCCTTATCAAATACATTCCTATAGTTCATGGCACGTTCCGCAAAGAGTTTCTGCTCCTTCTTCGGACGGTTCAGTTCTTTTGCCATGCGGTAGATGCACCAGTCATTATAAGCATACTCCAAAGTACGGGCAGTGTTCTCGTTGATTTTCACATCGTAGGGAACATAACCAAGCTTGTTGTAATACTCATAGCCGAGGCGACCCGTGGAAGAAACCTCGGGATGGACATTCTTTGTACCGTTGATGAGACCTTCGTACAGTGTCTGCACGTCCTCCACCTTCACGCCTTTTAGATAGGCATCTGCCAGCACGGAAGCAGAGTTGTTGCCAATCATACAGCCACGGTGACCCGGACTTGCCCATTCGGGAAAGAAACCGCTTTCCTTATAGGTGTTGACAAGGCCTTCCTGAATCTGCCTGTTCACCGACGGATACATCAGGTTGAGGAATGGGAAAAGACAGCGGAAAGTGTCCCAGAAACCGGTATCCGTATACATATAGCCGGGCAACACTTGCCCATTGTAGGGACTGTAATGAATCGGATTTCCCGCCTCATCCAGTTCATAGAATGCACGCGGGAACAACAAGGAACGATACAAACATGAGTAGAAAGTACGGTACTGGTCAAGGGTTCCGCCTTCCACATCAATACGGCCCAGCACCTTGTTCCAGGCATCCTGGCCTTTCTGAACCAATGTTTCCAAATTGTCATTGCCAAGCTCCTTCAAGTTACGGTCAGCCTGCTCAAAACCGATGAAAGAAGAGGCTACACGGGCATGTACCACTTCACCCTTACGGGTTTTGAAACCGATAACAGCACCGGCATGTCCGGCTTCCTGCTCAACCTTATTCTCGCTCAAGACGCCATCGGCTACAGAAGCCTTATAAGTAAAAGGCTTGTCGAACTCTATCACGAAATAGTTCTTGAAGTTCTCGGGAACACCGCCGCTGTTACGGGTAGTATAACCGATAATACGATTCTGTTCCGGAAGTATCTTCACATAAGAGCCCTTGTCAAAGGCATCGACAACAATGTATGAATGATCATTTTCAGGGAAAGTGAAACGGAACAATACGGCACGGTCGGTAGGGGTGAACTCGGTAACCACATCGTGTTCGGCAAGATATACCTTATAATAATGAGGAAGTGCCACTTCGCCCTTGTGGGAGAACCAGCTTGCACGCTTCTCTTCATCAAACTCGGGTTTGCCAACCACCGGCATAATGGAGAACTGCCCGTAGTCGTTAATCCAAGGACTGGGCTGGTGTGTCTGCTTGAAACCACGGATCTTGTTCGCTGTATAGACGTATTGCCAGCCGTCACCCATCTTACCCGTCTGAGGAGTCCAGAAGTTCATACCCCAGGGACGTGCGATCGCAGGATAGGTATTACCGGTGGAAAGCTCGAAAGTAGACTGCGTGCCGACAAGAGGACTGACATACTGGGTAAAGTCTTTGGCATGCAGCCATAAAGCACTGCTCACAAAAAAAAACAATAGGATTAATTTTCGCATAATATTAGAAAGTTGTTAGTATTAAATAAATTCTTCTCGTCATATCTCGAATTTGTGCGGCCTTCCTACTTCATTGAGGAGAGGAAAACACTGTTCCCCACAATTTTATACTCCAATGGAATGGCATTCTTTATCAGATTCAGCACAGCCCCTACACTCTCTTTTTTCTTCAGTGTACCCGAGTAAGTCTTGCTTACATCTATGTTCGGTGCCAGAATTACCCTCACCCCATACGAATTCTCCAATGTACGCGCAATGGTGTATAGGTCAGCCTTCTCAAAGACAAACTCATTATTGTGCCAGTTTTCGATTCCCGTATCCACCTGCTTCACCACCAGACGCCTAGTCATTCCGTTCAGCTCGGCTTTCTGTCCGGGGGCAAGGATAATCATACCCTCGCCATGATTACCTTTCACCTCTACTTCGCCTTTCAAAAGGGTAGCTACTGCAGACATCTTAGCCTTGTCAGACTTGAGGTTGAAAACAGTTCCCAATACTCTGACCTGCATGGCCTCACTCTGTACGACAAACGGTTTTTCCAGATTCCTCATCACCTCAAAATATCCTTCTCCTTCCAGATAAACCTTTCTTCCCTTCCCTGCAAACTCATGTGGATATTTCAGGGTAGTGTTTTTATTCAGCCAGACTTTGGTTCCATCCGGCAGTTTCAGTTCCTTAATCTTATCATGAGTGGTGACAGCCAGTAATGTTTCCGGCTGGCTATAAGTCTGATAAAAAAGATAGCCGAAAGTTCCCAAAAGGAAGAGGCCCACAAATACGGCCGCATACCGCATCCACCCAACCATCCTCCGTACCTTGTATTGTTTCGTCTTCTCTTGTTCCAGCCTTTTAAACAATCGCTTTTCGGCCTTTTCTATGTCTTGTGTATTCGAAGTATCCCCCAGTCTCCCCAAGTGGTAAATCTCCTCCAGCCTGAACAATTCGCGTGCATTCTCACCCGACCCTTCCAGCCAGGCGTTCACCTCACGAAGTTCATCTTCCGTACATTCACCCATAAGGAACTTGGCCAATATCTCCTCATTCAACTTATTCATTCTTTCCTTCATTATGATAATAAAACAACGCTGCTCGCAAAAACACTTACTTTCCCGATGAAAAACAGAGCCAACATCAGGTTCAGATACCCCAGTTTATCGCGCAGCAACTTCAAAGCTTTGTACATGTGAGCCTCCACCGTACGCAATGACACTCCCATCGTATCAGCTATCTCCTTATTTTTCATATCATGCAGATAGCTGAGTTTGAATACCATCCGGCACTTGTCCGGCAATTCATTGATGGCATCGGACAGCTTCCTCCTGAGTTCGGCATCCTCTATCCGTTTCACCACATCATTGCTGTCAGGTTGATAGAACTCAACCCTCTTTTTATGGATTTCGAGCATGACAGCCTCATAGCCACTCACAATGTCCCGATGCTTCAGAACGTTCAAGGCACGGGTATACACCGCCCTATACAGAAAAGCCTGAATCTGCTCTCCCACCTTCATGGTATCTTTCCGCTTCCACAGCTCCACGAAAACATCCTGTACCACATCTTCCGCATCTTCTTCCCCCACAATGCGTGTGGCATAGAACAGCAGGTTGGTATAATACCTGCGGAAAAGGGATTTATATGTCAAGTCGAAATGTTCATTCATATGTTAGCCGGTTATCGGGGACTGTACCATGCCTGACCTGGCTTATCCCCCATTTCAAATTCGAAAACACTTCCATCCATTATCTGTTCATGCGTAATATAACTTTTGTCATAGTTCTTACCGTTGAGTTTGACAGATTGAATGTAGCAATTTTCCTTGCTCACCGCCGGCGCCAGTACCGTAAAGGTCTTTCCACCGGGCAGGTGCATCTTCATTTCCGGATATAGGGGGGTACCGATTTCATATTTTCCACCAACCGGGTCTACCGGATAAAAGCCCATCGCACTGAACACATACCAGGCGGACATCTGTCCGCAATCCTCGTTGCCGCACAAACCGGCAGGAGTGTTCTGGTAGAGTTCACGCATCACCCGGGCTGCATATTTCTGGGTTTTCCAAGGTTGATCCACAGCATTGAACAGATAGATGACGTGATGGCTAGGCTCATTTCCATGCGCATACTGGCCAATCATCCCGGTGCTGAAAATAGGCAACTCATCATCTGCAGAAGGATTGTAAGTAAACATACTGTCCAGCTTCTGGGCAAACCGTTCCTTACCTCCGGTCAAAACTATCAAACCGTCAATATCCTGCTGCACAGACCAGAAGTATTGCCAGCCGTTGCTCTCGCAGATGTGCGGAGTATAGTCGTCCGGCGAGAAGTTCCGGATAAACTCTCCCTTGTCATCACGGGGCTGCATGAAAGAACTTACCGGATTGTAGACATTCCGGTAATTACGGGAACGCTTATAAAACTCGTCCGCAACCTCCTTATCGCCCAGCTTCTCTGCCATACGGGCTATACAATAGTCATCATATGCATATTCCAGTGTTTTAGAAAGTGACCAGTTTTCCGAATTATACTGATCCGTCACATTATAAGGAACATAGCCATATTTCTTATATAACCCAATGCCACGATAGGAATCGATATTGGCAGTAGCTACACAAGCCTCCAAGGCCTTTTTCGCATCGAAGTCCCCAATACCTTTCAGATAGGCATCTACAATAACCGGCACAGAGTGGTAACCTATCATCATATCTGTCTCGCCCCCCTGAAAATTCCATACGGGAAGGCGGCCGTTCTGTTCGAAGAAGGCGAGGAAGGACTTCACCATATCATTCACCCGTTCCGGCTCAATAAAAGTATAGAGAGGATGAGCCGCACGGTAAGTGTCCCACAAGGAGAAAGTACTGTAATTTGTCCAGCCCTCTACCCGGTGCACTTGCTTGTCGGGACCGTAATAGGCGCCGTCCACATCACTGTAAATGGTAGGAGCAATCATCGAATGATATAAAGCTGTATAGAACTTGACTTTCTCATCGCGGTCATCGCATTTTATTTCTATCCGGGACAATTGTTCGTTCCAATCATCCTGCACAGCAGCCAGGTATTTGTCGAAATCATCATCAGGTACTTCTGCTGCCAGATTACGTGCCGCCCCTTCCATACTTACACCGGAGATGGCAGTACTGACAAGAATCTGTTCTCCTTCCTTAGTCTGAAAGTCGAATCGTGCAATGACAGATGTCCCTATCCGCTTGCCTTCTTTCTCTATGGCAGCTGTATCGAGCTGCATCGCAGCAAACGGTTTGGAGAAACGTGTACGGAAGTAGAGGCGCTGGTCGCGTGCCCAACCGTCAGAGTAACGGTAACCTTGCACCGTTACCGAATCGACGGCTTCTATGTGAGAATCATTGGTAAAATCCCAATTCATGGCTTTCCGCAAATTCAGGAAAACGGCAGCATCGGCTTTTGGGAAAGTATACCGCTGAATGCCACAACGCTCGGTGGCCGTCAACTCTACATTTATATTATAATCTTTCAGACGCACCTGATAATATCCAGCGCTTGCCGACTCTTCCGAATGAGAGAACAAAGAGTGAATGCCGAGCGGAGCTTCCGCCTCCTTATAAGGCAATGTCACCGGCATAAAAGAGATGTCATACAAGTCACCAGCGCCGGTTCCGGAGAGATGGGTATGGCTGAAGCCTGCAATGGTACTGTCCGGATAAAAATATCCGGAAATACGGTCCCAGCCCGGCAGTCCGTTGTCAGGACTGAGCTGCACCATGCCAAACGGCGCCTGGGCACCCGGATAGGTGTTTCCAGTAAAATCTGTACCGATAAAGGGATTCACAAACTCTGTATAAGACACACTCTTCACATCCGACACCTGCGAGGTGCATGCCAGAAAGGATGAAAAGACCACAAACAAACAACAAGATTTTATCAAATTCATAACATTATAGGGTTAACGTGTATAGTATAACAACCTAACCGGATAAAACACTTACACATCTTGTCACTTTTCTACAGAATTCATGCAAACAAAAGTAATACAAAATTCCGATTAATCCTCTTTTTTATTTTGTAAAAATATACTTTACACTATCTTTGTCACAAAAAGTCACAATGAATTACACGACCTATCTTTTCGACTTTGATTATACGCTTGCTGATTCTTCCCGCGGAATCGTCACTTGTTTCCACAACGTACTGACCCGTCACGGATATACAGAGGTGACGGATGACGACATCAAACGTACTATCGGCAAGACTCTGGAAGACTCTTTTTCCATCCTCACCGGCGTGACAGATGCCGGACAACTGGCAGGATTCAAGGCAGAATACCGAAAAGAGGCCGATACGCATATGACTGTCAACACGGTGCTTTTCCTGGAAACCAAGTCCGTACTGACTGCACTGAAGGACTCCGGCGCCCGCATCGGAATCATCTCGACCAAATACCGATTCCGCATCAAGGAACTCCTCGACCAGCATTTTCCTGAAGATTTTATGGACATCATCGTGGGTGGTGAAGACGTGAAAGCCGCCAAGCCATCTCCCGAAGGGCTACTCCTTGCCATTAAGCGGCTACATGTCAGCAAAGCCGAGACCCTCTATATAGGCGACAGCACGGTAGATGCGGAAACAGCCCAAGCGGCCGGAGTAGACTTTGCTGGAGTCACCCACGGAGTAACCACTGCCAAAGAATTGGAGAAGTACCCACACCGGAAAATAATGAACACCTTGGAAGAACTGCTGGCAGTTCAGGAGGAGCATCCTTCCATATTCAAGATTGAAAATCCCATCCGGCCGGAAAATGCGCATGCCACTTCTCCCCGGAAACAGAAAAGGATAAGCGTCTGGCAAATCCTCCTTCTAGTGACACTCTTCTGGCTGGCTATTGAAGAGCTGGACATGACCGACGACAGCAACTTCTTCCCGGTTGTTTTCATACTGACATTGTGGGGTATCCTCCAAAAAAGAAGGATACTACCCAACAAAGCAAGAACTTTCATCGACTCATGGTGGCACCCCTGCGCAGTACGCTTACGCGCATTTCACATCAAGCTGATACAAGGGAGAAAAACTCCTCCCGCTGGCAACGAAACCTGCACCTGTCTGAATTGTGGCACCACCTATACCGGCAACTACTGTAACCGTTGCGGACAAAGCCGTAACACTCCACGCTATCGGTTGAGTAACGCGCTTAAAAACATTGCCGGAGGCTTCTTCAATATAGATAATGGCTTTGGACGTACCCTTCTGGAACTCCTCTACCGTCCGGGGTACATGATTAGAGACTTCATCGGTGGTAAGCGTGTAGAGTATTTTCGCCCGTTCCAGACACTCTTCATTCTTGCAGCCCTTTATATCATGGCTGTGCAACTGGTAGACCCGGAAGCCCTAAGCAAAAAAGAAAAGACGGAAAAGACAGAGCAGACAGACAAAGAAGAAATCATTGCCGCTAAAGAGAAGCTTACCAAAAAGATGGAGAAAACCTATAGCAAAGAGGAAAAGCGAGCCCTCGCCATCACTATAAAAAGCCTGGAGAAAAGCTTGAACAAACTGGAAGAGAAGAACGACTCCACTTCTGCCACACAGGTGTCCGAACAGAACAGCGATGATGGCGACCTCATCGATGAATTTGTAAACGACACCTCGGAAGTGGGAGACAGACTGGAAAAAGTCTTACAGAACTCTCCTTTCCTAATGAAAGTATGGAATCTGATGAAGAGCTGGGGACACGGAAACAAGGCATTCCGCATCATTGCCACACTGCCTTTGTTTGCACTTGCCACCCAACTTGCCTTCCGACGCCGGAAATATAAGTTAAACTACAATACCACGGAGCATGTGTTCATACAAGCCTACATAGCTTGCCAGATACTCCTGCTGAGCATCATCGTGCTGCCTTTCAACGGGTACGCAAAGGTAGACGATTTGTATGAGCTGCCTTTATGGCTTATTTTCGTCCTATTCTGTTGGGATTACAAACAATTGTACCGCTGCACCTGGTGGAGAAGCTTTTGGCGCACTATCCTCATGCTGACTTACAGTCTTGTGCTACTCGTCATATTCGCGTGTCTTGTAATGGCGCTGATGCTGGCCGGTATCTATGTTCTGAAATTCATTTTGTAACAGAAACCATCCCTACACGGACTGTTTCTCCTTGATGAAACAGTTTTTCTCCAATAATCTAAAAGTACAATCTGCATTAAAAGAACAAAAAAGCAAAAGAACATTTGTCCATTTAGAATAAAAAGAGTACTTTTGTGCCCGATTATTCCGCACCGGGTTCGACCAAGTGCTTTCTAAGTGATTAGAGACCACCCGACGGAGCTAACTTATACATTATATATAAGAAATGTACGCAATTGTAGAAATCAACGGTCAGCAATTCAAAGCAGAAGCTGGCAAAAAGCTGTTTGTACACCACATCCAGAATGCAGAAAACGGTGCAACAGTAGAGTTTGACAAGGTTCTTTTGGTAGACAAAGACGGCAACATCACTGTAGGTGCTCCTACTGTAGAAGGTGCAAAAGTTGTTTGCCAGATTGTATCCAGCCTGGTAAAAGGTGACAAAGTTCTCATTTTCCACAAGAAAAGAAGAAAAGGTCATCGCAAGTTGAACGGTCACCGCCAACAATTCACAGAGTTAACAATTACAGAAGTAGTAGCTTAATCAATTTAAAACAGTAAGAAGAAATGGCACATAAAAAAGGTGTCGGTAGTTCTAAGAACGGCCGCGAATCACAGAGCAAGAGATTAGGCGTTAAGATATTTGGTGGCGAAGCTTGCAAAGCAGGTAACATCATCGTTCGTCAAAGAGGTACTGAATTCCATCCGGGTGAAAACATCGGTATGGGAAAAGACCACACTCTTTTCGCTTTAGTAGACGGAACTGTACAATTCAAAGTGGGCAAGGAAGACAGACGTTCAGTTTCTGTTATCCCTGCAGAAAACGCAGAAGCATAAGTTTCCGAACAAGAAATAAGGAAAAGGGATGCAATCCGAATGGATTGCATCCCTTTCTTTCATGTCAAAAGCAACACTTTATTTGTTTTTTCCATATCTTTGCACTCACAAAACCGAATAACATAAAAACAAGTATAAGATATGCTTACCATCAAACAAATTACAGAAAATACCGACGCGGTTCTCCGTGGACTGGAAAAGAAGCACTTCAAGAATGCGAAAGAAACCATTGCACAAGTGCTGGACTTCAATGACAAAAGAAAAGCCAATCAAACCATCTTAGATAAAAACTTGGCAGAAGCCAACTCACTCTCCAAATCCATCGGACAACTGATGAAGGAGGGCAAGAAAGAAGAAGCAGAAGCCGCCAAAAGCCGCGTGGCCGAGCTGAAAGAAGTCAACAAAGACTTGCAAGCCAATATGGAGCAGGCTGCCAACGATTTGCAGACTTTACTTTACACCATCCCCAACGTTCCCTATGACAGTGTGCCCGAAGGCGTCGGTGCCGACGACAATGTGGTAGAGAAGATGGGCGGCATGGAAACCGAATTGCCCAAAGATGCCCTGCCCCACTGGGAACTGGCCAAGAAATATGACTTGATAGACTTTGACCTGGGCGTTAAGATTACCGGTGCCGGATTCCCCGTATACAAAGGCAAAGGTGCACAACTGCAACGCGCGCTCATCAACTTCTTCCTGGACGAGGCACGCAAATCCGGCTATACAGAAGTAATGCCGCCGACAGTGGTGAACGCCGCTTCTGGCTATGGCACGGGGCAACTTCCCGATAAAGAAGGACAAATGTACCATTGCGAAGTGGACGACTTATATCTGATTCCTACAGCCGAAGTTCCGGTAACAAACATCTACCGCGATGTGATTCTGGACGAAAAACAGTTGCCCATCAAGAATTGCGCCTATACTCAATGTTTCCGTCGCGAAGCCGGCTCATACGGAAAAGATGTACGTGGTCTGAACCGTCTGCACGAATTCTCCAAAGTAGAACTGGTGCGCATCGACAAGCCGGAACACTCCAAACAGTCTCATCAGGAAATGCTGGACCATGTAGAAGGTTTGCTTCAAAAACTGGAACTCCCCTACCGCATCCTGCGCCTTTGCGGTGGCGATATGAGCTTCACGGCTGCCCTCTGTTTTGACTTTGAGGTGTATTCCGAAGCACAGAAACGCTGGCTGGAAGTAAGTTCCGTCTCTAATTTTGACACTTATCAAGCCAACCGTCTGAAATGCCGCTACCGTACGGCAGAAAAGAAAACAGAGCTTTGCCATACGCTGAACGGTTCCGCACTCGCTCTGCCACGCATCGTTGCCGCCTTACTGGAAAACAACCAGACTCCAGAAGGAATCCGCATACCAAAGGCATTGGTTCCGTATACGGGATTTGAAATAATAGACTAAGGCCATAATAGTCACGTGCAGCAATACGCCTTTGACACTTTCTTTCGGGCACGAATTACATGAATTTCACAGTTGCGGTTAGCAAAAAACGTGAAATCCATGTAATTCGTGCCCAGAGTTTTATCATGACAAGCTTCTCCTGCGCAACTACAAAGTATTCTTCAAAATACGTGCAAACACCTCCTCGCGGAAATTACGTGCCACCGGAACAGTATGCCTCCCAACTATAATCCGATTGCCATCTATCATCTCAATCTTTTCCAAATTTATCAGATATGATTTATGGACTTGCTGAAATACTCCACCAGGAAGAGCCTCTATCATACGCTTCATGGTAGAACGTACAAGTAGCTTTGTGCTTTCCGTATAAATACAGACGTAATTTTCCAGCCCCTCCACCACCAGAATATCCTTAAACAACACCTTATGCATCTGACGGTCTGAACGGACAAATATAAAATTATTAGCTTCATCCGGCCATTTCTCCTGCTGCAAAAGACCATGTACTTTATTCACCGCTTTCAGGAACCGGTCAAACGAAATCGGTTTCAACAGATAGTCCGTAACATCAAGTTCATAACCTTTCAATGCATACTGCTCATAAGCGGAAGTGATAATCACATGAGGCGGATGGGCAAGAGATGCCAAGAGTTCAAGCCCCGAAAGATAAGGCATTTCAATATCCAGAAACAACAAGTCCGGCTGCTCAGTCTGCAAAAGAGTGTTCAACTGCATAGTATCTTCACATACACCCATTAAAGAAAGGAAATCCACCTTTTCCACATAGCGTTGCAATCCTTCACATGCAGTAGGCTCGTCATCGGTTATTACACATTTTACCTGTTTCATCCTATAATTCTATCACAAGTTTTACTCTAAACAAAGTATCTCCTCTATTTATGTCCAGCGTATGACGCTCCGGATATAGCAGCTCCAGCCTGCGCCTCAGATTTTCTATGCCGATTCCATGTTTTCCTTTCTGGTGCACTAATGGTTCCGGTATAGAATTTTCAATACTAAAACACAACTTGCCTTCTTTCAGACACATATCCATAGCTATAAAATAGTTCCCTCCCACATATTTGAAAGCATTCTCCACCAACGGTACAAACAACAATGGATAAATCTCAACCTGCGCCTCCATTTCATCGAAATGCACCTGCAACTGCAGCCGCTTCGTAGCACGAAGTTTACATAGGCTGATGTATTGTTTCAGATATTCCACTTCCACACGGACTTGCACTTTCTCCCCATCATTGTATAATTGGTAACGAAGCAAATCGGACAATTGCTCAAGAGTATGCCGCGGAGCCTCATTATTCTCATCTATCTGAAAATAAACCGTATTGAGTACATTAAAAAGAAAGTGTGGATGATATTGCGCTTTAAGGAATTTCAGTTCTGTCTGGAGCTGGTCATTTTTTATCTTCTCCAACTGCAGGCGTTGAGCTTCATTTTCCTTCTGTATCATCTGATTACGCAAGAATATATAAAAGAAGCCGCCAAGCAACATACTGACTATGGCCGGAACAGGCACATCGTATAAATCAAGACTTACCCCCATCAAAAAGCGGATGACCCACATCGTCAGAAGACACCAGACGGGAACCGTCAGGACAACTACCCCGTATTCCTGCCACCATACCAACTTCCGCTTCCGGCACAAACGAAGCCAATACTTCAATAGAAAAAAGATAGGATAAGACATGAAGAGTACCACAAGCATATCCTTCAGCATGAAATTCCACTCATTACTTTCCCAATAGTATTCATGTTTCGGAATATCATTCGCCACACGAATACACAGAAAAAGAATCACGGCAAATAATGCCGGCACCAGCCACTTGTTCCACAGTCTGCCCATAACAGTTACAAATTTACTCTTTTTGTTTCATCTATTTCTTTTTTCCTTCTGCTTTCTTTTGTCTCGCTGCCTTTTTGAAAACGCCAGGCGAAAGCAATACCCAGCACACGTTTGTTGTGCCGTTCGTCAACAAACGCCTGCACACCGGGAGATTGAATATCTACTTTTTGATAATTGGTGTTGAATACATCCTTGGCAAACAAGGTAACGGTGCATCTGTTACGGAACATCTTCTTTTGGATGCCGACATTCACTTCCAGCGCCGGATGTACTGTGGCTTGTCCGTAGGCCATTCGTCCATTATAATTTGCCGAAAGTTCGGCCGACCATACGGAAGTGAAAGCAAACTGGTTCATGCAGCCGAATATCGGGGTAAACATACGGTTTTTCATTTTCTGCCCTTGCTCCGTCCAACCATAATTATTATAAATACCGATAGCGGTCAGATTCACCTTCCAAAAAGAAACAGGTGAGAGGTTGGCGGCATGTACACGCATACCCGTCTGTACATAGGAAGACAGATTCTGGGGCATTACATAGATACGCCGCCCCTCCTGTTCGCGATAGCTCTTCATGATAGCATCATCTGTATGCGAGAAAAAGAGCACTGTCTGAAACCAGTCACGATACACATACCCCAACTCTATATTATCAGAGAAAGAAGGATGCAGCTTCGTATTTCCCCCTTCATGGGTATAGTCATCAAATATATAGGTAAAAGGATTCAAATCACCATAATTGGGGCGGGTAATACGCCTGCCATACGAAAGCTGAAACAGATGTTCCGAAGTCAAACCGTATTGCAAAGCAATAGTAGGAAACAAATGGAAGTAATTCGTTGTAAACGAAGAGTCTTTCTGTTGTGTATTTCCTCCAAAATCCCCGTGTACATGGGTATGTTCCAACCTTAGACCCGCTGAGATTTTCAAGCGGTCTTTCTCATAGCCGACTTGTAGATAAGAGGCATTGATATTCTCATCATATACGAATCGGGAACCAAGTGCCCCGTCCGGCAGCCAGCCGGAAACCGACGGACGCATATAACCTGCCGTATTGTCTATCGTAACAAATGAGGTTTTGACTCCGGCCTGTAACTTCCAAACCTCACTCAATGGATAAACCGCATCTATCTGTCCGACATATAAGTCGGTATTTCCCTTCATATCCCCTTTCAATGTATCGGGCTTAAAACTATCCATCAACTGGTTTCCAACACGGTAGTAATGGAAATAATCAAAAGAAGCGCTGAGTTCTCCCCCTTCTCTTTTCAGCTTGTGCACCATACTGGTTCCGGCAGAAACATTATTCCGGTTTTGCTCCGCATGGCTGTAAGTATTTCCCGCAACTCCGGTTTCTCGGATTTCCGTAAACATGCCTGCATTTTCCCTTTGCCGGGAAAAGTTTCCACCCAATGAGACTCCCCAAACTGTCCGCTCATTGAGATAATAATCACATCCGGTACGAAAATAGTGCGAATAATTCCTACGCTTCCGGTAAGAGTCCTGCATCATCCTTCCTCCATCCCGTTCGAACGCACGGTCGATAAACAAGTCTATGACATCCTTCCCCTGATAATACGAATAGTTCAAATAAAGATTGAACTTATTCTCCCGGATATTCATGGAGGCACCTCCATAACCGCTACCCGTCCGTCCAAGACTGCCATTGCCGTTCAAGGCCAGATTCACACCGCGCAGTCTGATTTTTCTTGTACGGATATCAATCAACCCGGAGCTTCCCGCCGCATCGTGGCGTGCGGAAGGCTGGGTTATCAAGTCTATCTTATCAGCATTAGTTGCAGGAGTAGATTTCAACAGACTCATCAATTCATCTCCCGAAAGATAAGTAGGCTTGCCATCCATCAGAATCGTCGCACCGCTTTGTCCGTTCAGCAAGATATTACCATTGGAATCTATCACGACTCCCGGCAGGGAAGCAAGAACATCATAAAGACTTCCCGTACTTTGAGTGACTGACGCATCCATCCGGTAACTTGTTTTACCGGCAGATATTTCTACCAACGGGAGTTTAGCAGTTACCATAATTTCTTCCAAACGCTGGTCGGCAATCGTATCCTGCTGCGACCAAACCACCAAAGGCATACTCAATAAAATTGCCCCTAAAAAAACATTTCGATACATACTCTTCCTCATTTTTTATTTCAAAAGTAGGCAGGCTGTAGAAAGTGAACAAATTATAGTGACAAAGGAATGTTATCCAGTGACAACATGCAGTTTTACCCTATTCTTCTTTTGATATTACCAAATAACCCCTATCTTTGCAAAATCTATCAATCTGACAGTAATTGCGTAATTACACCAACAAAATTATTAGATAATGAATAAAATCATTAGCAAAGAACACTTTTCTGAAAAGGTCTTTAAGTTAGTCATTGAAGCACCATTGATTGCCAAATCACGTAAGGCAGGGCACTTTGTCATTGTACGTGTGGGCGAAAAAGGCGAACGTATGCCGCTTACCATTGCGGAAGCCGACCCGGTAAAGGGAACCATCACACTGGTGGTTCAGGAAGTCGGGCTCTCCTCTACCCGTCTTTGCGAACTGAACGAAGGCGATTATATTACGGATGTTGTCGGCCCGTTGGGACAAGCTACGCACATTGACAACTTCGGTACTGTGGTCTGTGCCGGAGGTGGTGTAGGCGTAGCTCCCATGCTCCCTATCGTGCAAGCGCTGAAAGCTGCCGGCAACCGCGTCATCACCGTACTGGCAGGACGTACCAAAGAACTGATCATCCTTGAAAAGGAGATGCGCGAAAGCTCCGACGAAGTCATTATCATGACCGACGACGGTTCCTACGGACGAAAAGGTCTGGTGACGGAAGGCGTAGAAGAAGTCATCAAGCGCGAGAAGGTGAACAAGTGTTTCGCCATCGGCCCCGCCATCATGATGAAATTTGTTTGTTTGCTGACAAAGAAATACGAAATCCCCACGGATGTATCCCTGAATACGATTATGGTTGACGGTACCGGCATGTGTGGCGCCTGCCGAATCACCATCGGAGGAAAGACCAAATTTGTATGTGTGGACGGCCCTGAGTTCGACGGACATCAAGTGGACTTCGACGAGATGCTGAAGCGTATGGGCGCTTTTAAAAACATCGAACGCGAGGAGATGCACAAGCTGGAAGAACCTCAGACCTGCCAAGCTACCGGTGAAAACATGGAAGATGAGAAAAGCCGTAATGCTGCATGGCGTCAGGAGTTACGCAAATCCATGAAAGCCAAAGAACGGACTGCCATTCCACGCGTGGAGATGAACGAGCTCGATGCAGAATACCGCTCGCACAGCCGCAAGGAGGAAGTCAACCAAGGGTTAACGAAAGAACAAGCGCTGACAGAGGCCAAACGTTGCTTGGACTGCGCCAACCCCGGATGTACGGAAGGTTGTCCGGTAGGTATCGACATCCCCCGCTTCATCAAGAACATTGAGCGCGGTGAATTCCTCGAAGCAGCCAAGACACTGAAAGAAACCAGTGCACTGCCTGCCGTCTGCGGTCGCGTCTGCCCGCAGGAGAAACAGTGCGAATCCAAATGTATCCATCTGAAAATGAACGAAAAGCCGGTAGCCATCGGCTATCTGGAACGTTTTGCCGCTGACTACGAACGGGAGAGCGGACAAATCTCCATACCTGAAATCAAGGAAAAGAACGGTATCAAAGTAGCTGTCATCGGTTCGGGTCCCGCCGGTCTGTCATTTGCCGGAGATATGGCGAAGTATGGCTATGACGTGACTGTTTTCGAAGCACTGCACGAGATTGGTGGTGTATTGAAATATGGCATTCCTGAGTTCCGCCTGCCCAACAAAGTGGTGGATGTGGAAATTGACAACCTTGCCAAAATGGGAGTAGAATTCGTCAAGGACTGTATCATCGGCAAGACGCTCAGCGTGGAACAACTGGAAGAGGAAGGCTTCAAAGGCATATTCGTAGCTTCCGGTGCAGGACTGCCCAACTTTATGAATATCCCCGGCGAGAACTTCAAGGGCGTTTACTCCGCTAACGAGTTCCTCACCAGAGTTAACCTCATGAAGGCATACAAGCCCGAGAGCGACACTCCTATCAAGAAGAACACAAGCGTTGCAGTTGTAGGCGGCGGCAACGTTGCAATGGACGTGTGCCGTGCCGCTGTGCGTCTGGGCGCAAAGGATACATATATAATATACCGCCGCTCCGAGGCAGAGCTGCCCGCAGATCCCGAGGAGGTCAGAGAGGCAATGGAGGAGGGCGTGAAGTTCCGCTTCCTCAACGCGCCCGTCGAGATAATCGGCAAGGACGGCAAGGTCAGCGGTCTCAGGGTCGAGGTCATGGAGCTCGGCGACGGCCTGGACGTCATCAGCGACGACCTCGGCGACGTGGAAGATATCGTCTATGATGAAGACGAGGACGACTACGAGGATGAGGAAGACGACGAGGACGACGAGGAGGAGTGCTACGCCACGACCTGCCCCGAGTGCGAGGAAGAGATCTTCTTCGACGATTCGGTTCTCGAAGACGGCAAGGTCGAGTGCCCCAACTGCGGCGAGACTATCTGCGTCGATGACGGCATCCTTGAGGACGGAAGCATTGACTGCCCCAACTGCGGCACTCTGCTCGAGTTCGATTTCGATGACGATTGCTGCTGCGGCGATGACGACTGCG
>OHJS01000857.1_pt1 | contig 17883 bp, 17 predicted proteins | sample 1568661 | NCBI WGS metagenome assembly OHJS01 (sample SAMEA3879603, study PRJEB24766) | human gut metagenome | biome: human-associated habitat; feature: feces | place: USA | collected 1985/1987 | reverse complement strand
TAATCACGGCGGATCACGGAAACTGTGAAAAAATGCGGGCTGAGGACGGTACGCCGTTCACTGCGCACACCTCCAACCCGGTCCCGTTTATACTTGCGGATGAATCCCGCCTTGACGCGCGGCTTAAGGAATCTGGGCGGTTATGCGATATCGCTCCTACGCTGCTTGATTTAATGGGTCTCGAAAAGCCGGCCGAGATGACCGGTGAAAGTATCCTCTTAAAGCAATAAATACCGTAATTCGGTAAGGAAATGCTTGCGTTTTTTGTAGCGGCGTGTTAGAATAACGCTTGCAGTCCAATATTGGAGGTTAAGAACAATGGATATTCCACAGATGATTATCAGCATCGTCATGCTGCTCGCCTCGGTGTTGCTTATCGTGGTGGTATTATTGCAGTCCACAAAAAGCGCGGGTTTGGGCGGCGCTTTCGGCGGCGATACCCAGTCTTTTACCAACCGCGGCAAGGCTGCCAGCAAAGAGGCCAAGTACCAGAAAATTACGGTTGTGTGCGCCATTATTATCGGCGTGCTGGCCATAACGCTTATGATATTAGGATAACCTGACGGTAACAACGCCTGAGTATAGCTGGTATGCCGCTTGTTGGCATACCGTTTTTTTATGCTTGTGATTGGCTTGTTCCCCGCTTGTCCATACTATATATGACCTCTAACGACAAAGGAAGAAAGGAACGATGGATTTTAATTTGGATACACAGATAATTGACGCTTTGAGGCGTGAGAATAAACCGCTCCCGCCGGAAGCTTTAATGGAAGAATTTGAGGATAAGGACGCTGCCGCCGCCGCTGTTGAACGGCTGCTCAAGGAAGGGCGCCTGGTTATAACCAAAAAACGCCGGCTTGCGCTTCCCGAACAGACGGGGCTTGTCTACGGCCGGATACAGGGGCACGCGCGCGGCTTCGGCTTTTTTATACCTGAGGATGGTTCGCCGGACTGTTTCGTACCGGCGGATGCTATGCACGGCGCGATGCATGGGGATAAAATCTGGGTCCGGCTTACGGAGCAGCTTTCCCGCACGGGCGCGAGGGAGGCTGAGGTGGTCATGATAGCTGTGCGAGCCATGCGGAGGATCGTCGGAACGTTTGAGCCAGACGGCTTGTCCGGCGGTTATGTGGTTCCGGACGATCCGCATCTGCCCATGGATATGATGATAAGCGGCTCGGATCTGCGCGGCGCCGGATCCGGAGACAAGGTTGTGGCGGAGATAACGCGCTATCCCGACGGGCGAAGGCCGATGGCAGGTAAGATAGCGGAAGTGCTCGGCGCGAAAACAGAGGCGGGGACGGATATCCTCTCCATTATTCGCCGCCTGGATCTACCCGAGGCGTTTGGCAAAGGCGCGGTGCGGCTGGCGCGCGCGGCCAACAAGCCGGTGGAGGAGGATACGGTGCTCAGGCGTGAGGATCTGCGCGCATGGAACGCCATCACTATCGACGGCGCCGATGCGAAGGATTTGGACGACGCGGTTTCCCTTTTGCGGATGAAAAACGGCAATTTCCTTCTGGGCGTGCATATCGCTGACGTGAGCCATTATGTGGCGGAGGGTTCGCCGCTGGATAAGGAGGCCTTTTCGCGCGGCACGAGCGTTTATCTGCTCGACCGGGTTATCCCGATGTTCCCTAAGGAAATCAGTAACGGCGTATGCTCGCTCAACGAAAAGGAAACCAAGCTGACGATGTCGTGCATAATGGAGATAACACCCGCCGGTAAGGTCGTTGACCACCGTATATCGGAAACGGTGATACGTACGAGCAGACGCATGGTCTACGAGGATGTGAATAAAATGCTATCCGGCAACGACGAACTATGCGCCCGACATTCGGACGCGCTGCCCATGTTAAGGGATATGCAGGAGCTGATGGGCGTATTGAACGCGAACCGGGTAAAACGTGGGAGCCTTGATTTTGACTTAAGCGAGGCGAGGATCATACTCGACGACTCCGGGCGCGCCACCGGCGTGGAGAAAGCCGAGCGCGGGGTTGCGAATAGAATGATTGAGGAGTTCATGCTCATCGCGAACGAGACGGTTGCGCAGCATATGCGCGATATGGGGCTGCCCATGATGTACCGCGTGCATGAAACGCCGGATAAGGAAAAGCTTACGGAGCTTAACGCGTTTTTACAGACGCTGGGTTATGGTATAAAAAACCTGTCCAACATTCAGCCGCGCGCGCTTCAAAAGGTGCTGGCCATAGCGAAAAACACCAAGGAAGAAAATGTGGTAAACCGCGTAGTGCTCAGATCCTTGAAAAAAGCGAGGTATTGCGAAAGCTGCCTTGGGCACTTCGGGCTGGCCGCGCCGATGTACTGTCATTTTACATCGCCTATAAGGAGATACCCGGATTTAATCGTCCACAGGCTTTTAAAGGAAATGCTGCATGGGGGGCTCAACAATAAGCGCATTGACGCTTGGACTGAGAAGCTGCCCGAGCAGGCGCGGCACCTGAGCGAACGCGAGCGCGTGGCGATGGAGGCCGAACGGGCGGTGGACGATTTAAAGAAATGCGAATATATGAAAAGCCGGATAGGCGCTGTTGAAACAGGAATCATATCTGGCGTCGCGCAATACGGTTTTTTTGTGGAGCTGAGCAATACGGTGGAGGGTATGGTGCGCGCCGCCTCCATTGACGGCGATTATTTTGTGTGCGATGAAAAGAATTATCGCATGGTGGGGCGGAATTCCGGCCGCGTGTATAGGCTTGGCGACGAGGTGAAGGTGAAGATAGCGGGGGTGGATATGGAATCCGCCAATATCGACTTTGAGTTGGTTCAAAAGGAATGCGGGCAACGCAAGAACGGAGGTTCAGGAAGGAAAAGCGGCGCGCGGCCCCTTCCAAAGGCTCGGGGCGTTGAAAAAGAGCGGAAAAAATGATAGGCTGTATATTATAAGCGCGCTTCGCTAAAGCGGTTTAAATTTTAATAGTAAATTCTAAGATGCAAAGCGCGATGGTAATTATTTATTAGGCGAATGGGGGTGAGGTGGATGCCCGTGAAAAAGGGGATTAAGCCTGTTGCGCAGAACAAAAAGGCGCGTCATGATTTTTTTATTGAGGATACCTACGAGTGCGGGATCGCTCTCGCGGGTACGGAGGTAAAGAGCATCCGCGGCGGCAAGGCGAATTTAAAGGATTCGTACGCTCAAGTAAAAAACGGCGAATGCTTTTTGGTGGGTATGCATGTATCCCCCTATGAGCAGGGAAACATCAATAACAAAGACCCTTTCCGCACGCGCAAGCTGCTGCTTCATAAGCAGGAGATCAAGAAGCTGGGCGCCCTTTCCCAGGTGGAGGGTTACAGCCTGATCCCGCTCCAAATGTATTTTAAGGATGGCCGCGTGAAGGTGGAATTGGCGGTTGCCAAGGGCAAGAAGCTTTACGATAAAAGGCATGACATCGCGGAGAGGGACGCTAAACGGGATATTGAGCGGCGTTTTAAGGACCGGGCCTGATAACCGGATTATTAGTATCGAATCCGGTTATTGACGTTAATTTAGGGGATGAACCAGAGTAAATAAAATGCGATAGGCTTTTTCGCGCAAAGGTTTATCAATTAACGTTAACAATCACTTGCGAACGAAATTCTACGGCGCGCGCGAGCTTTCGGGTTTTTCACCGGCTTGCGCGCCAAAGAAGGGTGTCATTGCCGACTGCGCCTGCGCTCTGCCCGTACCCGACGGATCGGAACGCTATTTCCGCAAGGTTTCAGGGTGAGGATTGTTATTACGTTATATTTGTTCATTTATCTATAACTCATAAGCCTTAACGGAGCGTCAAGGATGAACGGATTGATAAGTGCGCTGGGTCCGATGCGTTTGCTTATGTTTAAGACCCAACCCTTGCGAACTCGTGTTTACACACGTTGTGTAGAGGCGGCCGACGGCCTGTTGGGTAGTCTGGTATATGCTTAACCCGATAATCTTATGGCATAACTATCTTTTCTGGCGGATAGGGAAATGAATGATATAGATGAGATGTCATTAAAATATAGGGTTATGTTTCGCAAAAACCCACGCGTTAAGCCTAAGAACGTGCCGAGAAACTCGCAAGCTTCGCCTGATGCGCGTTGAATCGGATCAAAAATCAGGCGTGAACCTGCTTTGTTGGAGTCCTTGCGTTATTTGTCCAGACGGCGGTTTTAGATGGAAATATGCGTTATGCTCCATGTCTGCGAGAGGGCTTTTAAACGCGCATAACTTATGGTATAATATAATTTGCTTGGGGGCGTACATGGTTTCGACGGGGATCATGGAGGCCGGATAAGCGAGCCGAAGACCCGTACTTCGTAAAAAACGGGACAGATAGTAACTGGCAAAACAAATACAGTACCCGTTGCCGCGTAAATCGCGGTAACCGTCCGCCCGCCGTTGCCCACGACGGCGGATACGGGCGTCATTAATGTGGGGAACCAACCTGCGTAAGCTTTGCCGCAGGCGGGATTTATGAAGCTACCGAAGCGCCGACCCTGTTGATGGGGGCTTCGCGGAGGGAATTTTAAATCATCAACTACGCTCGTAGAAGGTCCTGTTGACAGGTTTTCGGACAGGGGTTCGATTCCCCTCGCCTCCACCAAATGGACATTGCACGAACACCTATTATTTCAAAGGCGGCTTTGCCATAATGGTGTGGCTGTGATGTCAAAACAGAAAAACGAGGGTCAAGGTTTTATGCCTTGACCCTCGTTTTATTGCGTTCCACTGCGCAATAATTAGTTGTTATCGTTTTATCGCAATAGGAGTCGAAATTATATGAATAAATACTTGACATTTTAGCTTCGTTATGGTAAGATAATCCAAGAAAGGAGCGAAAAACATGGATAACGTGATTTTGAAGTCTTTATCCGCAGAAAACTTCGCTTCATTTGCAGAGCGAATTACATTCACAACGGAAACGGATGCTAGCAAAAAAGAGAACCTTGACAACACATTCATAAATGGGGATTTACGCTTCAACAAAGTGTCTTTTCTCTACGGAGCTAATGGATCCGGAAAAACTTTCTTCTGTAAAATTCTTAGAGAAATCCAAAGGTATCTAACCCTATCTCCGCTAATTATCGCAACTGATAATACACAGTTTCTTTCAACGCCGCAGCTCAAGGGATTAGACGCCCCGGTCAAGCCTTTCGCATTTGATGTTAGCTGTCAAGAAAAGCCGACAACTTTTTGCATTGAAGTTGTTATCTCTAAGACGGTCTATCATTACGAGTTCTCTATCCAAGGGAAGCAGGTCGTTCGTGAGCTGCTTACCAAAAAGTACAGAAGAACAGAAATGCTTATTGATCGCACATCGCCTGCCTACAAAGATATTTCTCTGCGGTCAGAGCTAAAAGGGTTTGAGCCTACCAAGCAAACGGTTAAACCAGAGGCTCTTTGCCTTCCCATCGCTGCCATGCTAAATAACGAGTTGGCATCTCAGCTAAACAACGCCATCCGTGGAATCCAAGTAGTCAGTATGACGGCCGGTCGGCTGAATCCAATTAACCCGAAAAAGACATTCTCAAAAGAGCGGATAGAAAAGTACATCCGCATCATTCAGAAAGCGGATCCCACTATCCGAAATATTGAGGTGTCTCTTTCCGAAGAAGAAGTTGCTCGGCAAAAGATTGAGACCGATGATTTTGAGAACAGAGAAATCATCGCAACAAAGACTACTGTAGGTATCGATACAAAACATGTTGTATATGACAATGGAGAGGAGCGTAGCAATCAGGCCCCAATTGCATTCTTTGCAGAAGAATCTCTCGGCACGGTCAAACTGTTTACTGCGCTTCCTTATCTGTACGACGTTTTAGAGACAGGCGGTGTTCTAATCATCGATGAACTTGAAAACGGACTTCACATTTCTCTCGCAAAAGAAATCGTTAACCTTTTTACGGGCGAGGAAAGTAATACAAAACATGCGCAACTTATATGCACCTCTCACCAGCCGCTTCTACTCGATGGCGATTATCGGAGAGATCAGGTGTGGGTTGTAGCCAAGGATTCCTTTGGAAAAAGTCTGTTGCACAGGCTGAGCGAAATGCAAACACCGCGAGCCAAGATCAACTTGACAGCACAAATACTAAAGGGGGCATTCGGCTGCAATCCCGATATGTTCTTTGAAAACAACACATAAAATACGAAAAAGAAAAGACACCGAGCGGCAACTCGGTGTCCTGCGGGACAACAGAAGCACGGAACGTAGTACTTTGTCATATAGCTTATTCATTGTACCACGCTTGATTTCCGATAGCAATACAAAATCTGTGTCTAGAAAGGAAAATAAACGCAGGCTTTTTCCTAAAATGTGATGATATAGATATTACATTTTAAGGAGATGATAGTCATTTTTATTTCTGACTACCTTGGTGTTAAGATGAAAGGACACCAAAACTATGAGTTTATTGACGCTTTTTTGAACGGTGACAACCGCCTCTTTATCGATCCATGTATGATAGAGGGGGCGGAGGATCCATGGTGCAAAAATGCCGCTAATATAATGCGAGTATTTTTCGATTGTCTTTTTGAAGGTCTTCGGGCGAAAACACTTTATACCAGCGGGCTGCTTTCTCATGCTGGCGAACAAAACGCGACAAAACTCGGTTATGGGAATGGATACAACGGAAAAGGGAAAACCGCCGAAGGCCTTTGGGATTGTATTAGCGGGCTCTCTCTGCTAGTCCATGACATTCCAACAATAAGTCGAGCGCAAGACATTCCCGTTCTTGTGGAAGGATTTGCGGAAGATTGCATGTCGGATTTGCTTACAAATATCCTGCATGAACCGCTCAACGCCTTTACCTGCGAGCAAATGTCAGCTTGGGGATGCACCCCACAAGGAGAGAATGCTATTTGGACATTTGACACCGCCACAAAAGAATGGATTCAAGTAGCTCGACCGTGTTGGTACTACAAAGGCAAGGAATTACTTCTTGTACCCAAGTGGATTGTGCGCAAAAACTTTCTTTTCAAAGCTCATCAATATCTTTATTCAGTTATCGTTGAGCGTATTAGAAAGGCAAACGGATGGGATGATCTAAAGAAGGTGGATATCTGGAGCAATCTTCCCCGCACAAGTGAGCACTGGGAGTATGATACCGTGATATCCTATACACGTGAACATCCTGAAGCTCTTTCGGAGTATCATGACCATATGCCGCGATTTTATCGTAGAGCGAAAGGCTGCATGACAGATGAAGATTTGGATATTGTAGTCTATGGACGCAGAGCTAGAGAGAGCGCATAATCAGAAGCATCGTTCGAAGATGGGGCAGGGTAATAACCTTGCCCCATCTTTATTCTTCTCCCTCCTGTGACTCCTGCCATTCCTTGAACTCGCGCTGCCCTTGCTCGCTGACATAATACTTCCGTATTTCTGGGACAAGGAAACGGGTAAAGGATTCTATGATGGCCTGTGGAAGCTCAATATTATATTTCTCCTGCCTTATTTCCTTATCTGTCATAGCGCGTATCTCCATATTCAATTTTCAAGGTGCAAATCAAACTCGTTCTGCCCATCCTTTCTGCGGCGTGTGCCGTTGCTGAATTTCCCGCCGTACCTCCGGCGGGATTTTGCTGATGAACTGCCGTAGCTGTTCGTTTTCCTGTTTGAGCTTCGCCGCCTCAAGCTGCTTCTTGATACTGCCCTCGTCTTTGGCCTTTTCCTTTAGCCCCTCATTTTCCTGCGTCAAATAATCAATCGTAGCTTGGTATTTCTTGACCTGCCCCAGATGGGCCTCCAACCGGAGAAAGAACTTGTCGAGCATAGCAAGGGCTTCATCCCGCTTTTTCCCGGCGTTCATTATGGTAATGTCGGAAATCGCCTTTTCAATGGCTCTTTGCTGCTTGATGAGGCTGACCGACTGCTTGAATAGCCATGTGGGGATGTGCTTGCGTTTGGTGACAAGGGCACTTTCGCCCCGTTTGAGGATGGGAAACTGCTTTTTCATGTGGGCGTGGAACTCGTCCTGCCACTTGGAAAGCTGCGCCCGATTGCCTAAAATCTCTTTTGCAGACAAGCGCTCATCCTCGGTGATAGGGGTAAAGCATAAGTGCAAATGCGGCGTCTTTTCGTCCATGTGTACCACAGCAGAGAAGATATTGCCCTTGCCGATTTTCCTTTCCATAAAGGCTACCGCTTCTGCAAAAAAGGCTTGTATCTCCGCTTTCTTTCTGCACTCAAAAAACTCCGGGCTTGCGGTGATGAGGGTATCCACAAACATGGTGCTGTCCTTGCGGGTTTTGCAGCCTGCCGCTTTGATGCGGCTGTCTATCTCCTGCCGGTAACGCTTGTCCGGCTTGATGATATGGAAGTTGGCCTTACTGCGGGCAATATCAATGTCCGGGTTGCTGGTGTATTTTTCCTTGGTGCGTTCATGGTGCGCCTCCAACGTCCCGGCCGGCCCCGCCTTGTGCTTTGCAAACCGTAGGATTGCGTATTCTGCCATTTGCCTCCTTTCCTATCCCTTCCTTTCCGAAAATATCTTTGATAGGATTGGAATGGAATCGATATCAATCAATCTTTTTACTCTTTGTATTTCTATATACCGTCCGGTTTTCGTACTTCAAGAGGAATGGAAATCGTACTTGTCGAGTGCGGTTTTCAGCCCTCTGGCGTTCCAAAACGGAAATCCTTGAAGTCGGTGATTGAAACCGCTTCGTAGGATTTTGGGTAGATACGGTTGGGCTTTCCGCAGCCCTGCTTCTTGATGGCGATAAGATCTGCATATTGTAGCTCCCGCAGGGTGTTGACCGCCTTTTGCCGCCCACAGTGGAGCAGGGCGACCACCTCACAGATGGGGTAATACAGGAAAATGCGCCCGTATTCGTCTACCCAGCCGTTCTTACAGGATAGGTCAGTCCGGCGTAGGATAAAGGCATAGAGCAGCTTTGCTTCGCTGGATAGCGGCTGATATATCGGCGCTTCAAATAGGAAGTTGGGCAACTGCGTGAAGTTGACCGCTTTTGGTTTTAGATGTAGATGGATATAGGCTGTCATTTGCGCCTCCTTGTAGAAAAGTAAAAGCCTCTTTTCGGGGGTTCGAGTATAAACACACAGGGGTATCAAGCTTAGCGGGTGAAAAGCCTTGCTATTCCTCGCTTTTTTACCTCCTACTTTTCTACTCCCGACCTCCGTTTCCGGGCGTATGCCGCCTTTTGTCTGCGCTGAACGGTTTTCGCACACCACTCGCAATACTTGGCATTGTTGGAGGCGAAGGAAAAGGCTTTGCCACAGACGGCGCAGCGCCGCACATCATGGGACTGCATGACTTCTGCATAAAGCGCCTTATCTGCCGGAAGGACGGCGTTCCGAAACCACTTGCAGAGCACGGAATAGGAAATTGTCTGTGGGCAAACGCATCCCTCGCCGTCATCCAACGCAATACAGTTGCCGTTATCATAATTGCAGCAGGTTTTTCGTATCAGCGCATTTGCCCGTCTGCGCTGCTGCGGCGTCATTCGTGGGAGCAAGCGACTTCGCCCCCTTCCAACCACTCGAAAAACGCCCGTTTCGACACCTTGATGAGCCGCCCGCGCCGGATCAGAGGGAACCCCTCCGAATAGACAAGCGCATAGGCGCTCACCTTTGAAATGCCCATGATTTGCTGAATGTGCGATACATCCAAAATCAGCGGCAAATCATCGTAGTCGGTTGCTCGCTTCAAATCTTTGTTCATCCAATGCCTCCTTTTTCATAATAGCTATTGCTTCTTTTCGATTTATAGTTTACAATTGAAGAAAACTATAAACTGTAATGCCATTATAGAAGAAAAAGAGTACATTGCCCGTATATCAACAATAAATTAGGACGGTTTCTAAAACCAAAGAGTTATAAACTTAAGTTTCTGAAACATAGGAGGGATAAACCCATGCTATACGATGAACAGCGGATGGCGCTGACAAAGGAACGGTTGGAGGATTTACGCAAAGAAAAAAAGCTGTCTTTTGAACAGCTTTCCAAACAGCTTGCGGAGCGCGGCACAGTCATCAGCCACACCAATTTGCGGAATTATGAAATCAACGACCCGCTGCACTCCCTATATGGACGGACGCGGAGCATGAGTATTGAATACCTTGTTGCGTTTGCAGATTTCTATGATGTTTCGATTGAATATCTGCTCGGCTTTTCCAATACTCGCAAGCGGGAGTATCACGACATATCCGAACAGCTTGGTCTTTGTGACGGAGCAATAGACGAGCTTATCCGCTGCAAGGAAAACTCCGGCAGCGAGGATGACCCTAAAATGTATGCCGAGCAGGACACCGCTGTTTTGAACGATTTTCTCACCAGTACAGAGTTTGAATATGCGATGGAGAAAATCAAGCACAGCCTGTTCGCCTACTTTATGTACGGCTTGAGCAAAAAGGGTGGGACAGAAGCCTCGCGGGAGCGTGATACCGAAAAGATTGAGAAAGCGCGGCAGACGATAAACCAATACGGCTACTTCCCCGTTGAAAACGATGTCATCTCGGCGGTGCAGATGGAAAATGCCATTGGTGCGATAAACAGTTATCTAAGAAAGCTTCCAAAAAGGATGTATGAAGAACGGCATAAATAAGTATCAATCGGAGGAACAACCTATGACTTTAACCTGGGAACAGATACAGGCTAATGCGATTACTTTCTCGAAACGCTGGCAAAATGCCAAGCGTGAGGAGGCTTTGGCGCAGACATTTGAAAAAGAGTTTTTGGCAGTATTCGGTGTAGAGGACGCTCTTGCCGTGGGAGAGTACGAATACAAAGTACCGCTCGACGACGGGCATAACGGATATATTGACTATTATTGGCCGAAGAAAATCGCTATTGAGTTTAAAACCCGCGGAAAGGATTTGAACAAAGCGTATAGCCAATTAAAAGAGTATGTTTTTCATCTTCCGGGAGCCGATATGCCCGGCCTCCTCATGGTGTGCGATTTTGAAACAATCGTGCTGCACCACAGAAATACGGGCGAGAAAGTCCAATTTAAGACCAAGGATCTCCGCAAGCATATCAAGCAGTTTGCCGATATTGCCGGATATGAAACAACCCGCACTTATGAAAACCAAGTGAAAGTCAATGTAAAAGCCGCCGAAAAGATGGCAAGGCTCCATGACGCGCTGAAAGAGCATGGATATGAGGGACATCCCCTTGAAGTATACCTTGTGCGCCTGTTGTTTTGCCTGTTTGCCGACGATACCGGCATCTTTCCCAAAGATAGTTTTGTGAACTATATTGAGAACTCCAAAGAGGACGGCTCTGACCTCTCTATGCGATTGGCGCAACTCTTTGAAGTTTTGAACCTATCTGATGAGATAAGAAAAAAGAGAACGCTTCTTTCAGCGGAACTTTTGCAGTTCCGTTACATCAACGGCGGCCTATTTGCAGACCCGTTGCCTTTTGCAGATTTCAATGGCAAAATGCGCCAGACGCTTTTAGACTGCTGCAATTTTGATTGGAACAAGATTTCTCCCGCCATATTCGGGGCTATGTTCCAAGGCGTTATGGATAAAGACCAACGGCGGGAGCTCGGCGCGCATTACACCAGCGAGGAAAACATTTTGAAGCTGATAAACCCATTGTTCATGGATGAGCTTTGGGATGAATTTGAGCGTGTAAAAACCACTCCCGCACTGCTTGACCGTTTCCATGATAAAATCGCAACCCTCAAATTCCTTGACCCTGCCTGCGGCTGTGGCAATTTTCTTGTCATCACATACCGGGAACTGCGCATATTGGAACTTGAGATACTAAAAATGAAAGTCAACACCAATCAGCTTGTCATGGACATTTCCCCGCTGCTGAAAGTGAATGTGGAGCAGTTTTACGGTATTGAGTATGAGGACTTCCCTTGTCAGATCGCACAGGTTGGAATGTGGCTGATGGATCACCAGATGAACACCCGCGCTGCAGACCAGTTCGGAATGTATTATGCCCGTCTGCCGTTGACACAGAGCGCCCATATTCGAAACGGAAACGCGCTGCGCATTGACTGGGAGGATATTGTTCCAAAACAGCAGCTTTCCTATATTTTGGGCAATCCGCCATTTGTGGGCGCTCGGATGATGGCGCAGGGCAGTCAGCAAAAGCGGGAGGTTGAAGAAACCTTTGGCTATATAAAAGATGTGCAGGACTTGGACTATGTGACCTGCTGGTACAAAAAGGCGGCACAATATATTCAAGGGACAGCGATAGCCGTGGGATTTGTTTCCACAAATTCTATTTGCCAGGGCGCTCAAGTCCCCATCCTTTGGAATGTGTTGCTCAATGAGCAGCGTGTTCATATCAAATTTGCTCACCAGACCTTCAAATGGAGCAATGAGGCAAAAGGGAAAGCCGCTGTATATTGTGTAATTGTTGGTTTTTCACTCCACAACAACGTAAAGAAAAAGCTCTATTCTTATTCCACCGTACAAGCGGAGCCGGAACAAAATGTTGTAGAAAATATCAGCCCATATCTCTTGCCTGGGGGCGATTGGTTTGTTACCGCGCAAAAGAAGCCCCTTTGCGATGTGCCGGAAATGAAGTTTGGAAGCCAACCCCGCGATGGGGGCTTCTTTGTGCTGTCCCCGGAGGAGCGGGAGGACATTCTAACCAAGGAACCGGAGCTTGCAAAAGTCATTAAGCCTTATATTGGCGCAGATGAGTTTATCAAGGGAAAGGAGCGGTATTGTATTTGGCTGCACAACGAGCCGTTTGACATCATCAAAAACAGCTAAAATTTTGAAAGAACGGATTGCTGCTGTTGAGAAATTCCGTCTGGAAAGCAAGGCCAAGACCACCAATGGCTATGCAAAAGTCCCTGCGATTTTCGCACAAATCGCGCACCCGTATTCTGATTACCTGATTGTCCCGTCTGTTTCATCTGAACGGAGAAGATATATTCCAATTGGCTTTATGGATAAAGACACCATTGCAAGTAATGCTGTTCAAATCGTGCCTAACGCCACGCTGTACCACTTTGGCGTTTTGACCTCCAATGTCCATATGGCATGGATGCGGACGGTTGCAGGAAGATTGAAAAGCGATTATCGCTACTCTAAAGAGCTTGTCTACAATACATTCCCGTGGCCGGAAGCGACGGAAAAGCAAATCGCTGTCATCGAGGAAGCAGCACGGGGCGTTTTAGATGAACGCAGCAAGTACCCCGGCACCAGCCTTGCCGACCTGTATGACCCGGTATTGATGAAAACCACAGGGATGCAGAAAGCGCACACAAAATTGGATCGCGCCGTATGGGCCGCCTATGGCGCAAGCTGGAAGTCAGAAGCGGAGTGCGTGGCGGATTTGATGGAAAGGTATCAACAATTAGTCAATAAGGATGGAAAGTAAAATGGATGACAACAACGCCAATGCCGCCTTTATACGACCGACAAATAATTGTGTGACAATTAGAATCAAGAACAGGGATTATGCGGTTTCATCACATTTTTCATTAAATGATGGAGAAGTGCTTTTGTCACTTCTGGAACAAGATGATGAAAAGTCTGCAATTATCAAAATTATTCAATCGAAGATTGCTGAATGCGGGCAAGAAGCACCTATGTTGGAAGAAATGCGTTGCGAAGATGAATCTGCATTTGTTCCTTTTTTCCTTGCTGTTATAGATAACTGTCAAGAGCTTAAAGACTGTTATAATGAGATGGAAAGCAGTACATCTCCATGCAAACGATTCGTTATGTCCTGTCAACATTATTACGAGAGTTGGTTAGAGCGGCTAAATGCTTCGACAAAACCGTTACTTGATACATTCGATAGAATTAATAAAAGCGTTGATTTATCTTGGATTAACCAAATACAAAATATGCTGCGCATCTATCAGCCGATGTTTATGGAAGCTGCACAAATAGCGCATCGAGCCGCTGAAGTGATTTCACCAGCTTTAATTCGAGCCGCCGAGGTCGCACAGGAGATCTCTGCCGCACTTGCGCCCATCCAGAACACGATACTTGAGTATGCTCAAGCGATTTCAGAAATAACCGCGAATATTAGGATTCCTACAATTACTGATGATGATAGGAAAAGGCTTGAAGGTAATTATGAAAAATGGGGGAAACTTGGTTGGACGATTATACCCTCTGCACCCATTAAACTATTTAATAGTGACCCAACGAGTATTGATGATGCCCACAAAATGGCGATGAAATTTTGTTCAACAAAAGACATGGAGGAACTATTTGCACAACTTAGAACTCAAAAGATAAAACAGGCTGATTTGGAATCAGCAATCTTTTGTTATAAGAATCAGCAGTATAAAGCTTGCGCCTTGCTTTTGTTTGGACTGTTGGATGCAAAACTAATAAGAAAGCAGCCCAAAAGAGAAGGGGGTAAAAGGCCCTCTGGCAATCGCGCTGTTAAAAAAATAAAGGACAAATTTGAAGCTGAACACAGTATTGAAGATTTATTCTTTCTTGCGTTAGATTATATAAATCTCATGACCTGTTTAGACACTTTCTTTGCAGATGGAAATGACTTTGTAAATGAACCATCTGTCATTAATCGCAACTACGTTAATCATGGTATGAACGCTCGGCGAGTACGAAAAAGGGATTGTATTCAACTTTTTTTGGTATTGCATAATCTTCTTTCATTCATGGAGCATCTGTAAATATGCTTTTCGCAATATACCCGCCGTCACTTCCGAAACCGGTCAGGCTTTTTGCTCATTCCCATTCACAAAAACCTGTCCGCTTTCCTGCCGGGCAAAACGAGTGCGTCCATCATGCGACACCCTCATTTTACCCGCCAGACGTGGCAGCAGGTATAACACACTACACCTTTGTTCCAAAGGTCGTGTGCCAAAGGGTACCCCTTTGGAAACCCCGTTTTGTCGGAGCGCAGCCACACTTTGCAATTTTCCCTGCGTGTGTCACCCTCCAAAACTACAAAAAAGCAAACGCATATCTGCCCACCTACCAGGCAGATGTGCGTTGTTTTTTGTTGCTTCGTCTACCCCGCAGCCGAGGCGCATTTGTGATTTTCTACGGATAAATCCCAAATGCAAAATAGCATAACCGTTTTATCTCTTATGCTTATTTAGGGTTGCTATTTATAGTGTATTATGATATAATTAAATCATCGTATCGGGAGGTGATTTTTTTGAAAGAAGTTGCAGAGAGATTGCGGCATCTGCGGGAGAGCGTGAAGCTGTCACAGGTGAAGATGGCGGAGGTTGTCGGCGTGAAGCAATCGAGCCTGAACCGCTATGAATTAAATCAGGCCTCGCCCACATTTGAAACCCTTACCCGCTATGCGGATTACTTTGATGTGTCTATGGACTATATCTTTGGGCGAACAGACAACCCGCAGGGCAAGCTGTATGAGTACAAGCCCAAAATTGAGCAGAGCGACCCGGAGATGAAGCGGTTTGTGGAAATGTGCTTTGACCCGAAATCGCCCATGAATGAACGGCTGAAAAAAACGCTGCTGCAAATGTTGGGGGAGGCGAAGCGATGAACATTGTTATTTACGCCCGCTATTCCAGCCACAGCCAGACAGAGCAATCCATCGAGGGACAGCTTCAAACCTGCTATGAGTTTGCCAAGAGCAATGGGCATATCGTGATTGGCGAATATATTGACCGGGCGCAGAGCGGCACCACAGACAGTCGAACCGAGTTTCAGCGCATGATTGCCGATAGTGATAAGCATACCTTTGAGGCTGTTCTTGTCTATCAGCTTGACCGCTTTGCCCGTAACCGCTATGATAGCGCAATCAATAAGGCAAAGCTGAAAAAGAACGGTGTCCGGGTGATCTCCGCAAGGGAGAACATCAGCGATGACGCAAGCGGTATTCTCGTTGAGGGCGTATTGGAGAGCATGGCCGAATACTACTCGGCGGAGCTGTCGCAGAAGATACGGCGGGGCATGGACATCAACGCCGAAAAGTGTTTGAGCAACGGCAGCAACCCCGGCCTCGGCTACCGTGTGGACGAAGAACGCCGCTTTCATATCGACCCGGAGGGGGCGGCGGTTGTCCGGGAGATTTTTGAGATGTACGCCAGCGGAAAGACCGTTGCCGAGATTACCAAATATCTCAACACAAAGCAGGTCAAGACCTCGCTCGGCAAGGAGTTCAACAAGAATAGCCTGCACCGCCTTTTGCGGAATAAGAGATACATCGGCTATTACATCTACAAGGACACCGAAACGCCGAACGGTAAGCCCCGTATTATTGAGGACGAGCTTTTTGAACGGGTACAGCACATTCTTGACCGCAACAAGAAAGCCCCTGCCCGTTCCAGAGGCCGGGAAGAATATCTGCTGACAACAAAGCTGTTCTGCGGCTATTGCCGGGAGATGATGACGGGCTACGGTGGCACAGGAAAATCCGGCAAGAGCTATCATTATTACGCCTGCAACAACTACAAACGGCGCAAGTGCAAGAAGAAAGTCATCAAAAAAGAGAAGATAGAGGACAGGGTGGTTTTGGAGTGCCGAAAGCTGCTGACTGACCGAAACATTGAAAGAATTGCTGCTTCGGTTGTCTCTGCTTGCGAGGCCGATTATGGCAGCTCCGCTATAAAGCGAATCAAGGCAGCCATACAGGAAGCGGATGCTGCCATTGAAAATCTCTGGAAAGCGTTGGAACGTGGACAGGCCGTTGACATGATAACCGAGCGCATCGAGAAGCGCAAACGGGAAAAAGGACGAGCTTCAAGGGCAGTTTGCTATTGAGATGGGGAAGCAAATCACATTTACTGCCCCGCAAATCAAACCATTCCTCTATTCGCTCAAGCGTGGCAATATCAATGACGAGAACAACCGCCGGGGGATTATCAATATTTTTCTGCGGGCAATCTACCTCTTTGATGACCGCTTTACGATGATTTTGAACGGCGGCGACAGGCAGATCACCATTGACGATATTCTGCTGGACGAGATAGAGGAACAATTTGAGGCCACTGTATCAGGCCATGCGGCGTGTTCGCCGTTGGTTGCGAATGCTCCACCATATGAAACATCCTTTGCAATCTGAACCCCCTTGGGTTTGGACAACAAAGGATGTTTCTTTATTTTCCTTGGTTTTATGCCGTGTTTGCGTGCTTTTGATTTTAGACTTCAAACTGGACACAAAAATCAAAAATGCTTAGAACAGGAATCGGAAACGAATAATCCTTACAATCAGAACCTAAGTGTCTAATTAATTTCAGCTCCAGAAGAGCTTGTTTGTTGAGATAATCCAACTCCTTCTTCAACAATGTCTTGTATCCGTTCTTGGCGTGCGGTTTAGCCGCCTTTCCCATACCACTTGTTGGCCGAATAGGTAGGTAGAGGGTTGGCGAAGTGCGGGACGGTATTCTTGCAAAATACCTCAATAAGCGACAAAGCAATCCAGCGCCGTCCCGCATATATAAAGAAGCCACATCAAGCACATGAGATATAAAAGAATAAGGTTTATGCATTGAACAAGCGTCCCCCGCGCTATGGCGCGCGTTCTGGATTGAGCAGGTGAATAATAATAGTTTTTATGTTAAAATTCAATAATGTGTAAAAGGTACGCCTAAATAAAGGAGTGAGTATAATGCGGCTGAGCAACGACAGGGTTATTTTGCGTGATTTTATACAAAGTGATATAGAAAAACGCGTTTATTGGGAAACGATCGAGACGGAATGGCAGCTTTGGGACGCCCCGTGGGAATATGAAAACGTATCGGATGAGCGAAAGCATAAGGAACTAAATGAATATATCCAAAATATGCACGAATGGGTGAATAAGTTCGCGTCGATGGCCGACGATGAGAAGCGGAGCGGGTTCCAAATTTGTGTGAAGGATACGAACGAATACATCGGATGGTGCGGTTCTTACAGAATAGACGGCGAATGCAATTTTTCACCCCAAGGCGATATGTGCGCGATTGGTATCGATATTCCCGCGCTCAGCGCGCGCGGCAAGGGTTATGCTTACAGCGCGC
>OHJS01000854.1_pt1 | contig 17927 bp, 9 predicted proteins | sample 1568661 | NCBI WGS metagenome assembly OHJS01 (sample SAMEA3879603, study PRJEB24766) | human gut metagenome | biome: human-associated habitat; feature: feces | place: USA | collected 1985/1987 | reverse complement strand
AGGATTGTTTACCGACAACGATATCAGTAACTTAAAGAACACCTCGCAAGGTTATGCCGTAGATGGACGTTTTGTTTACCGACCTGTAAATGAAGCTGGAAAGCTATTGCATCTCGGTATTGCCGCTATCTATCGCACTCCCGATGGTGCTTTGCCGGATGATGATAACAAGAATACCTTTGTCTATAAATCTGCCGGAGTGAGTACTATCGACAATCGTAACCTGATTTATGCGGAAGTGGATAATGCCCGCCATCAAGTGAAGCTGGGTACTGAACTGCTGATCTATTACGGAAAATTCTTCTTTCAAAGCGAATATATCCGTACTCAGGTAAAACGCAGGAATGGCCTTGCCGACTATACCGGACAGGGTGGATATGCGCAATGTTCGTGGCTCCTGATAGGAGATACTTATGACTATGATGCAGCTCCGGCATGTCCTTCCCGCCCTATAGGTCGTGCGCTCGAACTCTGCGGACGTTTCAATATCGTAGATATGAATGACCGGACTGCGGAAGTATTAGGCGGAGCACAAAAGGATTTTTCTCTAGGATTGAATTACTACATAAACAAGCATATAGGGATTAAAGTAAACTACAGTTATGTAATCCCCGGAAAACACATTCGGGAGATAAGCGACAAGAATTTTAGTGTATTGCAGGCAAGATTCCAGTTTATACTATAATATTTCTTTTCTTAAAGATTATATCATGCGACCCATAATTATATTGAAAATGAAAGGTTATGAAAAATAATGTGTACTAGAGTAGTGGGGCATCGCGATCTCAGCCCCGACCTGAACCCTGAAAGGGTGTAATCACTTCTTCTTTAAAAACCGTTTAGCCAAATATTTTCGTATAGGCTCATCATACAGTTTCAAGCACAGGTAAGCCAACACTACATTCAAGGCATAAACGCATAAAGCAACCTGCCAGGTTTCTCCCAAAGTAAAGAGTTGATTTTTAATCAGCCATGCATAGAACAAATACATGAACGGATAATGTATCACATAAATCGGATAAGAGATATCTCCCAGGAACTTACATATCTGAGTTGACTTTTTATCCGTAGTAGTTCCCGATGCTCCTATCCATACAAGGGTAGGGAAAGCTACGATAATACAAAATGCTTCATAAGCACCATTTGTGCAAATCGGCTCCGCACCTTCCAGATAGGGCACTGAGAACAAAGCAATACAATGGTACATATCCAGAACGCACCTTTCACCTTCATAGGCTTGAAGTTACGCGACATAAGCATACCCACAGAAAACGGGAACAACATTCTCAATAATCCGCCGCCAAAGTTGACACCGTCCAACGTCCAGCCCACACCTATATTTCCATAACCGGAAACATCGAAAACTGCGAATAGCGCCAATGCCACTCCCAACAATACAACGAGCACAGTCAGCGCCTTATTGGATAAGCGACGGATAAACAAGGCATAAAGAATATTACCTATATACTCGAAGAACAACGACCAGCAAGGCCCGTTCAACGGAAACATCTCACCGTTGCCACGAACTTCATAACCTACGCCCGGCATTGCGGGAATAAAGAATATCGTGCAAAGCAGGGACAGCATTATCATGGAGATGCCAATATGTGTTCCATCCCATTGCACGGAACCCTGAATACAGAATGTAATAGCACCCAGAACAGCCCCCATTATCACCATAGGATGAAGACGTATCAAACGACGCTTAAAGAAATTGCCGGAAGACATTGATTTTCCCCAGCGGTCGTCATACGCATAAGCAATGACAAATCCGGACAAGATAAAAAAGAAGTCCACGGCCAAATATGCATGATTAGGGTTTTCGATGATGGGGGCATTAGCCGCAAAAGCATACCCTTCAAAAACATGATACCATAAGACCAAGATAGCAGCTACTCCACGTAAGCCGTCAAGCAGGTCGTAATGAGGCTTTGTATCAGAAAAGGCTGCAGATGCTTTCAATTGTTGCATGATTACTATTTTTAATTAGACAAAAATTCGTTTCGGTTAATCAACAAACAAAGTTAACACCTATCAGCCAATAAAAAGTTGTCCTACATCAAAATCGGCTGCTACAGCCCTCTATCGTTCTCATTCGATCGCAACCGGCTCAGCGTCGACAAGGTAATTCCCAAATAAGAAGCAATGTATCCCAAGTTCGTCCGCTGGCAAACGTATGGGAACTGTTTCTGAAACTCTTCATACCGTTCTTTGGCGGGAAGTGTCAGCCGCTCCTTATGACTCCGGTGCAACCGCCGGTATTCATTCTGATGAATGATTCTCCCCCAGTTGCATAGCTCCAGGTTCGTTTCAAACAAATGTTGGAGGTCGGTTATACTGATTCTGTAGGCTTGCACTTCCTCCAAGGTTTCTACATATTCCTCACTTTTCCGGTTGTAATAAAGTTCATCCATACTGAACACAATGCCGCCTTCTGTGCCAAATGAAGTGGTATATTCTTCCCCATCCACCACCCAATAGGCTCTTATGGTACCTTTTTCTATGAAATAGGCATATTTGCAATAAATTCCCTCTTTAATCAGCTGGTACTTTTTAGGAAAAGTACAAGGTGTCAAATAAGACTCCAGCTCCTTGATAGTAGAGTCGGATACAGGACATTGCTTTCTGATACTCTCAATAATATTTTTCATCGATTAATCTTACCCCACATATAAATATGATACAAGAAAATCCCTGGCAGATTCCCGGAGGTTAAAATTACAGAGATTTATGGTATGAAAGGTGATTTCTCCCCAGAAATTATGCAGCAACTCTTCCTAATTAATGTGAGTTCGAAATAATAATAAATATATTTTACTGATAATCAAAATCATAGCAATAAAATCACTAAATTTATAGTGACCAATTATAACATTTAAACGATAACTGCTATGTTTCTAAAGTCTAAAGTTACAGAAACTTATTGTATGGCCGATGATTTTTGTAAGGAATTCTACATTACGACAGAAAAAATATATGATTAAGGATAAGAAGACCAAACATTGACGTAAACTTTATCAATAACAGACAGACAACTTTCTATTTTTTGACTTCATTTCGAGCTCAGGTTATTTTTATAATTCTAGTATTCTTCGGGATGGACTTCTCACTTCCCGAAGAATACTAACTATTCTCCAACCCCTAAGTATACAATGCATGCCAGTTTAATAAATTCAAATTTCTAATAAGAAAAAAATTAAAGGTCACATTTTTCTCAGTTTTTTCAATATATCCATAAACTCTATAACTTTCTCTTTATTATCTTTGGCACAATTCACTTTCTCATATTCATCATTTTTAAGATAATAAAGCTGAGGTTCAGTACTATTTCCAGATTCAACTTCAGGTATCCATGGAATACCAGCAGGACCATTATTAGGCTCGATAAACTTCCATTCTCTATCTCTCACAGACAAAGTATGATTATACGACTGTTCCACTACCCAGTCTCTACCCAAAGTATCACACCCCAAAATAGCCCCTATATAATTCTCACTGTCCGGAGCAGAACCTTTGGGAATACGAGCACCAATAAGCTCACCAAGCGATCTAATCAAATCAATCTGTGAAATTAAAGCATCAGATTTTCTCCCACCTTTAATACCATTGGGCCACGAAACAATAAACGGAATTCTTGTCCCTCCCTCAAACGCACTATACTTATTGCCCCTCAACCCCCTGGTAGGTGAATGTCCATTCAGTAATTCCTCAGCCCTATCATCATATCCATCATCCAAGACAGGACCATTGTCACTAGATAATATGATTAAAGTATTATCATAAATGCCCAAATTCTTCAAAGCAGAAACCACCTGCCCTACAGTCCAATCAAACTGTACGATAGCATCACCACGCAACCCCATTGGATTTTTTCCTCTAAATCTGTCATGAGGAAATCTTGGCACATGCACATCATTAGTGGCCAGATACATAAAGAAAGGGGTATTCTTGTTTTTATTGATAAACTCTATCGCATGACAAGCTATAGAATCAGCTATATTTTCATCTTTCCATAAAGCCCTTCCACCACCTTTCATATACCCGAACCTACTTATTCCATTAACAATAGCCTTATCATGCTCATGAGTTGGTTTTAAATTATACAACAGTTCCGGATGATCGCATCCTAAAAGTTCACCAGGAAAAGGCTTTGAATAACTCACCTCTATTGGAGCCGATGGATCATAATCAGCCACCATACCATTTTCTATAAAAACACATGGAACCCTATCAGCCGTTGCTGCCATAATATATGAATAGTCAAAGCCAAGATCTCCCGGATGAGTAGGCAAAGGAGCATTCCAATCCTGTTTGCCTGTCTCAGCTCCAAGTCCCAGATGCCACTTCCCGATAACTGAAGTTCTATATCCCGTATTTTTGAACACATCAGCCAAAGTATACTGATTCGGATTTATAATCATAGCAGCATCACCTGCAGCCACATCTGTACCTTCCTTTCTCCATGCATATTCACCAGTAAGTAAAGAATATCTTGATGGAGTACTTGTTGCCGCCACTGCATAAGCGTTGTTAAACAAGATACCGTCACTAGCCAGACCGTTTACTGCAGGAGTAAGAACATTCTTCGCACCATAACATTCAAGGTCGCCATATCCCAAATCGTCGGCATATATTATAATTACGTTTGGTAAAGACCTTTGCGAAACATCAGGGCTTGAAGCCATAAGAGAAGCAGCCTTCATTGTAAGACCAATTCCCATCAAATAATTTAAATTAGCCTGAAACATACAATACACTATATAAAATCAATTTATATTACTCAAAATCAGATTGTTGTTTTTCAACCTCCTTAAGTTTCAATCTACTAAGTTCCTGCTGTAACCTTTTAATTTCACTTTTACAATCAGTATTACTTTCAGAAACAACACCATCATTCTTTTTATAACCTTCCAGCAACAGAGAAAGCTCCTTATTATCAGCTATCAGCTTATGCTTTGAAGCAACAGACTTAATTATGAGCTCGGCAGATAAGGGAGTATGAATACCTTCAAATACAACAGAAGCCTTTACCTTTATCTCACCGGCATTGGTATTGGCACGAACCAATACAGGAGCTGTTCCCCATTGTACCTGGCGAGGGTTAGTGAAAGTTGCTTCATCTGCAACAAGCTCACCGTTTCCTTCAATCTCAAATTTAATATGATAATTGTTCAGACGCTTGATATTCCCTTTATCATCTGCCACAGCTGCAATAACTGTAACCAAATCGGAACCATCAGCAGTAGTTTCCACATTCTCATTATCAACCCACATAACAATCTTAGAAGGACGACGTGCAGGCAAGACTTTATGGGTAGCTACGACCTTGCCATCCACCAGTCCCTCCGCAAATAAATAAGAATCATTATGCTTCCTTTCACGAGCTAGTTTTTTATCATACATTACATCCCACACATTCTCAAAAGTAATGACAGGAGAAGGCATGCCCATGTCTGTTTTTTCCTTCTTGTAGATATATTGTTTACCATTTTTACAATATGTAAGCCTTACTTCATCACAATTACTATAAACGGTAACATCTTTAGGAGAGAAGGGGGTCATAGCATTAGCTATATAAACCATAGGCCCTGTTTCCGAAATGAGCATATCATTCTTCTGTGCAGGACGCTGCGAACAGAACATATAATAAGCCAACTTAGGCTGACGGAAAGCATCCATTATGCCACCATAAAAAGGATCTGGATGATAACCACGCTGATGATCAAACGAGTGCCACAGACATCCCCCCATATGTTGTCGACTGTTTCTGTAAAGAACATCATAACAAGTATACTTATAATCAGTCTTTGCATATCCCTGAGCCTGAATAAGCATAGGAATTTCACCCCATGCTCTGTTTACACGACTTGGAGAGTTATGAGAATTCCAATCATCCACATTATCTCCCCATTCACGGGTAAAGTATGAAATTTCAGGATTCATGTTTTGGGTATTAAATGCACCACCCGCTCCATTAAGAGGATGAGTAAAGTGAATAGGAAAATATTCACTGCCACGAGCTGTTACATCACACCCTGCATAACAATAGGGGTACGGATATTCTTCATGCAAAATATCCACCACATTTTTGGCAAAATCTTCCGGATACCATGTTTCATTAAGAATAGGCTCCCACATCCATACAGACGGATGATTGCGGTCACGCCGTACCATATTGCGTATATCATTGTATACCCTTTTTGCAAAAATGGGAGCATCATTCCAGAACTGCCAACCGGGGGTGTTTACAATTACAAAAAGTCCTAATTCGTCACACGCATCCATAAAAGCCGGATCCTGCGGATAATGAGCGTTTCTTATCACTCTTAATCCTGCATCACGCAGTTTCTTTGCATCTCTCCAATGAAGACTGTTGGATAAAGCATTACCAATAACGGCAAAATCCTGATGCCTGTTGGCTCCAATCAACGGATACGGGTAAGGTTTACCATTTAACCAAAAACCATCTTTTCCTTTAAATTCTATACTCCGTATACCTATTTTTCTTCGATAGCCGTCAATTATATTGTTATTCTTATCTTTGATATATACGTGCAGCTGATATAAATATGGGGAATCAGGATCCCACAAATGAGGGTTTTCGACATTCATACCCACCGTCATGGTACGGGCTTTCCCTTTTGAAAGAGAAAAACTTTTACTGTTGGATTGAACCTTATTCCCATTTCTGTCATACAGTTCATATTCCACTTTTCCTGAAAATGATTTTGATGACATATTTCTCACATGAGCATCCAGCCGGATATTTGCTGATTTATCTGAAACATTATTATATGAGACGAACAAACCTCCACTAGCTATTTCATTTTCATAATTAGGATCTGTCAAATAGACATCATTATGAGCAATCATCCAGCAATCGCGATATATCCCTCCAAAATAAGCAAAATCAAGCATATCCTGCTGTTTCCCAGGAGGATAAGAAGCATCATTCGCATTGTCAGCCCATACTGCAATTACATTATCCTTTCCATATACAAGATAATCTGTAATATCAGATATAACAGGGAGAAATCCACCAAAATGTTCTTTTACCAGTTTTCCATTAACCCACACTTTTGATTTACCCATAATAGCTTCAAAGTGCAAGAACAGTCTCTTTCCTTTCCATTCCTCTTCGGGAGTAAAATGCTTGCGATACCACACTTCACCCTGATAGTTTATGCATCCGCTCGCCTCAGCAGGAAGTATCTCCATTCCGTCGGGCAGTGAAACGAGTTTCCAATGACTGTCATCAAATTCTATATCTTCTGCTCCTGTCACATTTCCTTTGTGAAAACGCCAAGCAGGGTTCATACTAAAAACTTTTCTACCAGTGTTATCTAATTCATAAAAACCTGCCGTCGAATATTCCGGTTGATATGAATTAGCAATCGCACACAGGCCGTTCATTCCATTTAAGAGCAACAAGAAAATTGTTAATCTGATTAAAAATAAAGTATTTCTCATGTTATTAAATTAATCGTTATACAGAATTATGTTCAGTTCGGTTATTCAAATTCATACTGTTACAGTCCATCTGGATAAGGTAAAATTTTACCATCAGATTTTAAAGATGGTCTTTGTGCATTTCTTTCCCTTAAATAATCCGATAATTCGGATGACAACTTTTTCACTATTTCTGGCAATCTTTCAGACAAGTCGATTTGCTCTGAAAGGTCATCCTTTACATTATAGAGTCTGAATCTTCCATTTTCCCAATTATATATCAGATGATAATCACCCTTCAATATTGATGAATAGGCACCGTATCCCTCTTCAATATCCTGAGTTTCTCCCCATAAATTAGGGAAATGCCACACTATAGATTTATTAGAATCAATATCACTTACATTCTTCAAACACCTGACAAAGCTTTTTCCGTCGACTATCTGCACAGTATGGTAGTCGTGTATTCCTGCCATTTCTATAATAGAAGGGTAAAAATCTTCAATAATAACCTTTTGCAAGCATATACTGCCGGGCTTAGTCACACCTGGCCAGTAAACAAGCATCGGTTCTCTTACCCCTCCCATAAAAGCAGACCCCTTACCAGCACGTGCCGGATAATTGGGATCTCTGTTAGGTACGCCTTCCCTGCAATATCCCAAAGCCTGCCCACCATTATCAGACATAAACAATATTATTGTATTCTGAGCCAGTTTTGGATCCGACTGAATATAATCCATTATATCCCCCAAACTTTTATCCATTCCTTCAACAAGTGCAGCATATTTAGCCTCTTTCTCTCCTAATTTAGATTTAAGTTGTCTATCATATTTTCCTCTATAATTATTGCTGAATCTTTTGTCATCTTCTATAGGAGTATGGACAGCATAATGTGACATATACAAATAGAATGGTATTTTTTCATTTACCGCCTTTTTCATTTCTTTTATGGCCTCTATTGTCAAAGCTTCTGTCAAAAAAATATCCTGACCATGATACTTTTCAAGACCCTTGACGGCAAAGGGAGAGCCTTCGCCGAAATTCTTTATACCCAAATAACTGCCAGGAGCTCCATTAGGACCTCCCGCAATGTTTATATCAAATCCCATATTCGATGGATCAGCCCCAGGAGTTGTTCTTGCACCAAAATGCGCCTTGCCGCAATGAATAGTTCTGTATCCGTTGTCCTTCAATATTTGAGGCAAAGACGTAATAGCTACTGAATTATTTATTACTCCTTTGGTAGCTTCAGGTTGTATTCCATTATAATTCCAGTCAGGCAATTCAATGACATCGCTGTTTGCGTCTGTTTTTTGGTCAAATTCCAATGTCCAGTTAGTAACCCTATGGCGAGAAGCATTCATTCCTGACATTAAACTACACCTTGTGGGAGAAGATATGGCACATGAATAAGCTTGTGTGAACTTTACTCCAAGCCTTGCCAATCTTTCCATATTGGGCGTTTGGTAACGTAAATTCAAAGCTGAAACTTCATTGCCATTGAACGGGACAGAAGTGTCCTGCCAGCCCATATCATCCACTAAAAACATTATAATATTAGGCCTGGCATTTTGAGCTACAACAGAATTTATAGCCCACAAATTACAAGCTAATAAAGGAAAAAATACTGTTTTCATAATATTCATTTTTTAAGAGTGCCACATGCCATAAGAATGATATCTAATAAATGTATAAAAATTTGTATATAAGACACAATACCTATCTTTCTTTTGTCATCCAATATCCCTCATCCTATGGACATGTTTGGCACTCTGGTGTATTATTATTCTCCCTTTTGATTTGGATTCTTAGCCCTATAGAAATTCAATCTTTCTGTCCATGTTTTATCTTCTAATGGAAAAACTTTATGAGTATTAGCCCATTCAATCCATTTAGTCTCAAGTTCTTCAACCTTATCCGGATATTTATCAGCCAAATCATTCGTTTCAAACGGATCTTCATCTAAATTTATTAATTCCCACTGCTCATTCCGGTTAGCTTTTACAAGTTTCCATGTTCCATCAATAATCGCACATGAACTCTGGTGTTCGAAGTATAATGTCCTTTTTTCTATAGACTTACCTTCAGAAGCTGGCAATAAATTCTTCCCTTCCAAATCAGCATGAGAATATTTTTGCGGATATTTCATACCTCCTATTGCCATACATGTAGGCAAAACATCAATAATATGTGCCGGCTGATTACAAACCTTTCCTTGCATCTTATTTTTACTTCTATTTCCATAAGTAAGAATGAATGGTGTGCTTGTTCCACCTTGGAATACCCATTTCTTATAACTACGATATGGAGTATTCGACAAATCCGACATCAACTGACCAATGTATCCTCCTTCATCAGTAGCACCGTTATCACTCAAGAAGATAAATACTGTATTTTCATACATTCCTTTTTTCTTTATGGCGTCAACCAACTTCCCTATACCTTCATCCATAATTTCTATCATGGCTGCATACGTGGCCATATCATTTATCCATTTGTGTTGCTGCTCAGTAGTAAGTTCTTCCCATGCAGGACGCTTTCCACCAAATTCCTTATTGAATAAAGGAAGTTCCATCTCATCAGGCACAAGTTGTAACTGTTTTTGTTTCTCAAATCTTTGTTTACGCAATACATCATAACCGACTTTATATCTGTCAATGCATTTGTCTATATATTTTTGAGGAGCTTGCAAAGGCAAATGAGGCGCATAATGAGCCACATAAAGAAACATGGGAGTCTTACAGTCATGTTTATTTACAAAACTAACCGCAGAATCAGTAATAGCCTGCGTGTAATAATAGTCATCAGGCAGATTGGTAATCCTATCTAAATTATTATATACTGGACTCGGCTTATAATAGCTTCCTCCACCATGAAGGCAACCATAATATCTATCAAAACCTCTCTGCACAGGATAACTTCCATTAGGTGCATCATAGGCTCCAGTCGTGGTTACGTGCCATTTTCCACTCATATACGTACTATATCCTCCTTCCTTCATAATTTCGGCAATAGTCGGATATTCTTTATCTATCTGTCCACGATAACCAGGTCTATGTTCGTCTACTTCGGCCATCCATCCCATACCCGCCTGATGCTGGTATCTTCCAGTAAGTAAGGCTGCACGACTGGGACAACTTCGTCCTGTATTCTTAAATTGACTAAAACGCACTCCTTCCTGAGCAAGCTTATCAATATTGGGCGTTTTTATCTCACTACCATAACAACCAAGGTCTGAAAAGCCCATATCATCACACAGAATAAGAACGATATTAGGAGTTTTTTCTATTTCCGCATACACATTCGTAGATAGAAATGGTATGATAAGTGTAGCTATTTGCAACTTGTTCATAACTATATTTTATTTCATTTTTATTTTTATAAATATTGGTGTAGAATCAAATTTATCATCAACTGCAATTTTCACAGGCTTATTTTTGTCCAGCAACAATGCTGTTTTTTGAATACACTTGCCTGATTTATAAACCTTCATTTCATATTTCCCATCGATTTTAGAGTGGAGAAATAACTTTAAATTCCCTATGTCTGTTTGATTCATTTCGTTTTCCACTTCAAATGTAGGTACGTATATCATAACAAGAGTCTCCCTGTTGTCAATATTGAGATGACTAATTTTCAATTTTTTATATTCAGAGAAACATCTTACATAGCCAGGACCAGGTAATCCGCCGAATATTATATCTTCATTCTGTTCGATATTGGCAAACATCTCCATCAGTGTTCTCCGTGCCAATAATGAATCTGCATGTTCCTTTCGAACCTCACCATAACAATAGACTCCGAAGCCTTGAGCAGCCCTTTCTAAAGTATGCATTACAAAACTATTGAAATCTTCATTCTTATTAAATCTGCCAATTCCTATTTCTGAAGGAACCAATATTGGCAACTCATAAGAATATCTGCCTCCATCATATCTTTTATCAAGACCTTTAATCGCTTTATACCCATACTGTTTATACAACATAGTGCCTATCACATCCAAATTACCATCTTCATAGAAAGAAGTACTAGTACCAGTCATATCCATACGCAGTTCATCACCAGCCTCTGCCTGTCCTGCATCCAAATTTGTCGACAACATCTTATATGGATCCACTTCATGAAAAGCCGTTGTAAACTGTTTCCACCACCAGTTCATAGCTTCTCGCTTGAATTGAGCATAATCAGTTTTGTTTGTCTTTAGTTTCCACTCCTCATACAAAGCGGCTGTTACAGGGTTATAATCACTCTCATCCAAGAAACTGAATCCCTCTTCATTTCCAAGTTGTACTCCTATTACAGTATCACTATTTCTGTAATGAGAAGCCAGTTCCCTAAGCATACGTTTTATTCGGTAAAATATTTCTTTATGTCCATAAACATGCAAGGGTCTTATTCCACCTTTTTCCACAAGCGTTTTAATATCTTTATACACCACCCCATTCTGTTTTGCCCACTGCATAGTGTAATTGCATGAATCCCTGTCGTCAAGATGGAAAGTCCATGAATTTGTACAATCCGGTAACGGAACACCGTTATATTGTGCATGCAGAAACAATACCCAATTTATTTTTATACCATTATTTCGGGCGTATTTTTCAATACTGTCAGTAAATGTAAAGTTAAAACAATTATCACTGGGTTCTATTTCCTCCCAGTGTATCATAACATAGGCCGTATTGGCTCCCATTCTGACCATATCAGAGAAAACGGAATTATAGTCAATGTTACTTTCATATCTTGTATCCCAATATCCAGTCTCTATGGCCTTTATATAAAAGGGGGTCATTTTCCCCGATTGCTTAGTCATAAAAGCAATTTTCCCATTCTTCAGTCTCACCAGACCACACGCTGAGGGTATGGTATCTTTATAACGGTAATCCGTCACCACTGCTTGCTTTGTGACAAACCGATCCATAAACGCAATCTCATCTTCAGGTTGCGCCAGCAATCTGCAAGGCAACCATAAAAGACATAATAATATTAAACTTTTCATCTTACAAAAATATATTAAAAAGGCTACTTAATAGACCTTCAACTATTAAGTAGCCCCCATTTTATCTTTTGTCTATCAGTTAATTGTAGGTCCCTGATCAGCTACAGTAGGCCATCCAGGATTCTGATAAATAATTGAAGTACTCAAATCGCTCGGATTCGTTGCAGTATTTCTGAAATGTACAATTGAGATAGGGCTCAAATAATGAGCTTCACACCATTTATAACCGCTATTCCACAACTGGTTGGATTCACCATTCACAATTTCATACGGTCTTACGTATTTGCTTCTCTCTTTTGCAGACATATTAGCAGTAGATGAACCGTCTGCCTTCACAGTCTGTCCGTACCAGTTCTGATAGATGTCCACATAGTTTACATCTGCTTCCCAGAAATTGATACCCTCCGGTTGCCATGTACCATCCAGTCTGTCAAGTGCTCTCCAACGTTTCAAGTCATACATACGGAAGCCTTCTTCCATCAACTCACAACGTCTTTCACGACGAATATTATACAACAATTTTGAAACCTGAGTCTTGCCTGAATATACAGCCCAGTCATTTTCCTTACTCAAATCGGTGGCATTGACTGTTATATTATAATCTCCCGGCAAGCCAGCTCTTTCTCTCAATTGTTTCCACAAACCAGCAGCTTTCTGATCAATGCTGTTGCCATTATTTTCCATACATGAAGCCTCAATATAATTTAAGTAAGCTTCTGCTGCACGGAAGATAGGACATCCTTCACCATTTTCATTCCAGTCACGGGTCCAGTTATTTGACAATCCCTTACGCAACTGATATCCTGTCACACAGCGGCTTTCTTCTTTGGAGAACAAAGCAGGATAAGTTGCCAATGTATCCAAGAACTCTGTCTGACCATCTGTCAGAAGTTCATTCGGAGTCATCATGAACATCTGCAAACGTTCATCTCTATTAGCCCGTACTTTCTCCAAGGACTTATCACCCTGATAGTTGCTGCCAGTCGCATAAATCGGCAGACCATTCTTCATCAAGAAAGTTTCTACAAACTGTCTGGTAAAGCCAGTATTACCACCTGTACGCAGATACTGTCCAGCTGAATGTCTGATATCCAAGTTTACGTCATAATCTCTCCACATGATGATTTCAGGATATGAACTCATATCATCGGCAGAGAACTGTGCGAAATAAGGATTCTGCATTTTAGCAGCTCCATCCGCCCATTCATGAGTATTAGTAGCCAGTTGAATATTGTCTGTCACATAAGCAGCTGCCTTCTTACATTGATCCAAGAAGAATTTAATTTCTGTATCAGCATTATATCCGTTCAAGTCTTCAGACTTTCCAGGCCATCCGGGACCACCCGGTACTAAAGCCGTATTGGCATGATAGGTTTCCCAACTTGCCTCATACAATGCGACACGTGATTTCACCAAATAAGCTGCATTCAACGTGATTCTATTGGTTCCACCCTCAGGGTTGTTAGACAAGTAATTAATTGCCTGGTCGAGGTCTTCCAGAATAAAACGAGCAACTTGGTTACGCGGATATCTCTTGCTGGCAGCTACCAATTCTTCCTTCTCATCTTTCAACACATTTTTAATGATAGGAAAATCTCCAAACGTCTGCAACTTATTGAAATAGAACCATGCTCTCAAGAAATAGGCTTCACCAATGTTATGTTTCACCATATCCATATTACCCGTCAATTCATTGGCCTCATATCTCGGCAAAACAGTTTCAAGGAAGTAGTTCAAATTGTACAAAGCACCAAAATACCATGGGTCATCATAATCATTCGAATAATGGTCAGAAACTCTCCACAAACCAGGGATCCATGAAGTACTATAGGAAGCCTTACATTGGTTGTCTGTTCCATTGTCATTTCCCCAAATACCGACTCCGGCACCTGAATGGGTAGAAAAACTATATTGTTTAATCATGTAGGCGCTCATATCAGCGTCAGTCCAAAGGAAGTTTTCCGGTGTAATGGCATCCAATGGCTCTCTGTCAAGAAAATCATTACATGAAGTCATCATAGATAATGATAATCCTCCAGCTAAAATCAAAGCATATTTATTTAGTTTCATATATATCTTATTTAAAAGTTAATACTAAGACCTGTTGATAATGTACGCGTCAACGGATAGTTGGCCATACCTCCGAAATCAGAGTTATTTCCTAAAGTTTCAGGATCAATACCATCTGGCAAACCTGTAATCGTGAACAAGTTCTCAGCAGAGAAGAAGATTCTTAGTTTTGAGATTCCTACTTTCTGAGTTAAGCTGGAAGGCAAGGTGTAACCTATCTGGAAGTTCTTCAAACGAACGTAAGCTGCATTTTCAATATAAGCAGTTTGCGTCTGTCTGTTTTTGTTAGAAGAGGTAAGTCTCGGGAATCTTGCATCCAGATTTTCTCCTAACCAATCATCACCAACCGGACGGTAGAAGTCCATATTGTTTTCAAAGGCTGCAGAGTTCCACACACCACCTGCATTACCCCAATATACAATATGGTTTGCAGCAAAAGCCCAATCTCTCTTAGCAACTCCCTGGAAGAAGAGTCTTACATCGAATCCCTTCCATGAAGCATCCAAATCCAAACCAAACTTAAAGCGAGGAGTGGAATTACCCAACAGACGCTTATCACCCAAATCGTCCATTGTATTACCATTAGTTACCTTACCATCACCATTCAAGTCTGCATACATTACATCACCCGCAAGCCATGTACCTGCATCAATTGCACTTTGATCTACTTTTGCAAGATGTGCATCCATTTCTTCCTGAGTCTTTGCAATACCGACTGTAGTCAGACCCCAGATTTCATTCAGGTACTGTCCCTCACGCCAAGTCTGGAAAGAACCACTTTCATTCGGATATTTCAAAACCTTCTGACGGTCATCAGACAGCAAGGCGCGGATACCATAATTAAATCCATTAATCTGATCTCTCCAAGACAAATCCAATTCGAAACCTGTAGACCGCATATCCGCATTATTTACTTTCGGAACAGCTGTACCCAAAGTGACAGGCAATTCAGGAGCAGGACCCACCATATCGAAAGTAGTTCGAACGAAGTAGTCAAAACTCATGTTCAATCTGTTGTTGAACATACCAAGGTCGAATCCGACGTTCCATGAACTCATGGTTTCCCATGTCAACAGTGCAGAAATCAAGCTCGGAGCAGTTGAACCATTGTAACGTGCTCCATTGATCAGCCATGTATTCTGAGTTGTATTGGTCACAGGATAGAACGGCATGGTCTGTATATAAGGATACAAGCTCACTGTATTCTGGTTTCCTAACTGACCCCAAGATCCTCTAAATTTCAACGTATTGATTACATCCTGGTATTTTTCCATGAACTCTTCACGAGCCACATTCCAACCCACAGAGAATGACGGGAATAAATTCCAACGTTTATCGGCTGCAAATCGTGAAGTACCATCGTATCTCAAGTTTACTTCCGCAAGGTATCTTTCAGCATAATTGTAATTGATACGTCCAAAGAAACCGGCAGTTGCCCAATGGTTCTTTTGCCCATAAGCATATTCCTTACCCGTAGCCACATTGATAACCGGCATGCTTTCCGTAATAAGGTCTTCCTTCTTAGCTCCTACCATGGTATATTTGTTAAGTTCTGCCTGGAAACCCACCATGCCCTTCAACGTATGATTATTCCATTGATGTGTGTATTCAGAATAGATATTCGTATTGAAGAAATTGGTTCTTTCAGAATAAGAGTAAATGCTATTCTTCTGTCCAGCTTCATAATACACGTTTCCATTGATATCATACTTGGTAAGCTTGTTGCGAGCCTCATCACGCATGGTGTTGATGGTCTTATAGTTCAATTCAATGAAAGTTCTCCAATTTTTAATCGGCTCCAGTTCCAACTGCAATTGCTGTGTAACCCAGTCAGTCTGTGTTACATTATTTCCACCCCACATCAAATTTTTAGTCAACTCTGTCAAATAAAGTCCATTCGGGTCAAGCACCGGCTGAGTCGGCCAACGACGTGCAGTATTGTAGAAGAACAAGTTATCATCCAAATTATAAGGCTGGTCAAGGTCTCTACGCATAAATTTCATATTATAATTGGCCTTCAACCAAGGAGTAAGCTGTGCATTGATTTTTCCATTTACCGTGTAACGATGCATATTTTCATCTCCATATCTTACCACACCATTTTGGGTAAAATAATTGGCTGACATAAAATACTGTACTTTTTCACTACCACCGGTTACGCTCAATGAATGTTCTTGCTGGAATCCTGTTCCACCAAAAATTTCGTCCAACCAATCAACGTTGGCATTACCTCTCCAGTCCCAAATGGTCGGAGTGCTCTCATCGGGCACAGTTGTTTGCGTAAAAGTACCCAACTGATAATCCTTAATTCGCTGAAGGTGTTCTTCCTTAAAATTCGGTGTGTTATTGTCATTAATGGCAATCTGGTTTATGAATTTCGCGTAGTTATACGAATCTACCATTTTAGGCATATTAATGGCAGTAGACCAGCTGAAGTTATTGTTGTAATTGATATTAACTCTACCCGCCTTACCTTTTTTAGTAGTTACAAGAATCACACCATAAGGAGCTCGCGAACCATAGATTGAAGATGCTGCAGCATCTTTCAACACAGAGATATTTTCAATATCATTGGGATTCAACATGTTAATATCTCCTTCCATACCATCAATCAAGATAAGCGGAGAAGCATTGGATACGTTTGAATCCAGTGTACCTGTACCACGGACATTGATACTCATGGTGTTACCAACCTTACCACCACCTTTTCCATAACTGAAGTTCATACCGGGAACCAAACCCTGCATAGCCTGTGTCACATTGGCTACAGGACGTGAAGTCAATTCATCGGCATTTACCGTTGAAACGGAACCTGTAAGGTTTACTTTCTTCTGTGTACCGAAACCAACTACAACTACTTCGTCCAACACCTGTGAATCATCTTTCAATTCTATTGTCAGAGGTTCTCCATTCCATACAACCTCTGCCGTCTGATATCCAACAAAAGAAATCTGAATCGTTGCACCTTTCTTTACATTCGAAAGCTCAAAATCCCCATCTAATCCGGTAATTGTGCCATTAGTTGTTCCTTTGACAACTACAGATGCACCAATGACGGTTTCACCGTTTGCATCCTTCACAACACCTTTACATACATTATTTTGCTGAACAACATTTGTTCCTGCCACACTCGTCTCGAATGCAGCATGCGTCAATCCTGTACTCATAGAACCGAGTAACAGCATCATACTGACTGTTTTGAAGTTTTTTATCATAAGTATTATACTTAAAGTGGTAATTTATAAAACTTAGGCTCCACGACTATTTAGCCTATTATTTGTGCTTTTTACTATTATTTGTGCTTTTCTATCTATTTCATGTGTCTTTTTATAATATTAGTGATGTTTAAGGTATAGCTATCTTAACATGATAGTTCTATTGTTTGCAAATATACATATATTTTTTCAATATC
>OHJS01000853.1_pt1 | contig 17928 bp, 15 predicted proteins | sample 1568661 | NCBI WGS metagenome assembly OHJS01 (sample SAMEA3879603, study PRJEB24766) | human gut metagenome | biome: human-associated habitat; feature: feces | place: USA | collected 1985/1987 | reverse complement strand
TCATGGTCTTGCTCCTTTGTATTTTCTGGATTTTGATTCTATTGTATCATCCTGCCCGCCAAAACACAATGAATGGTTTGTGAATCATAACTCGCTGGTAAACAAAAAACTCTGCCCTGTCCGAAAACAAAGCAGAGGTCAAAACGATTTACACTGTCTCACCCTGACGGAACGACACCCTGAACAGCACGAATCCCACGATGAACAGCACGATGAGGGAGCCGACGCCCACATTGGCGCTGCCGGTCAGCTGGCTGCCCACACTGACGATCATGGTGCCCAGAAAGGATGCGCCCTTGCCGCAGATATCGAACAGGCCGAAGTACTCGCCCGATTTTTCCGGCGGAATGATCTTGGCAAAATGGCTCCGGCTCAGCGCCTGGATGCCGCCCTGGAACATGCCCACCACAACGGCCAGCACCCAGAACTGCCACTGGTGCTTCAGGAAAAAGGCAAACAGCGCAATGCCCGCGTAGGCCGCGATGCAGACCGGGATAAGGGTGCCCGAGGGGTATTGCCCGCTCAGCCGCCCGAACACCAGTGCCGAGGGGAAGGCCACGATCTGGGTGACCAGCAGCGCCAGCAGCAGGCCGGTGGTGTCCAGCCCCAGGGCCGTGCCGTAGGCCGTGGCCATATCGATGATGGTGTACACACCATCGATGTAGCAGAAAAAGGCCAGCAGGAACCAGAACACCTGCCTGTCCTCTTTCAGGTGGCGGAGGGTGTGGCCGATGCGGGCAAAGCTCTGCCGGATGGCATGTTCCTGCACCTCCACAAAGTGCACCTGCTTATACTGGCGCAGCAGGGGCAGGGTGGTCACCAGCCACCAGGCGGCGGTGATAAAGAGGGCAAGGTTCAGCGCCGTCATCTGGGAGATACCGATGCTCCCGGCCCCCAGCACCAGCGCCAGACAGACCACAAAGGGCACACAGCTGCCAATGTAACCCCAGGCATAGCCTTTGGAGGAAACCTCATCCATCCGGTCCGGCACAGTCACATCGCTGAGCATGGAGTCATAGAACACCAGACTGCCCGAAAAACCCACCTTGGCAAAGATGAAGATGAGCAGGAACGGCAGCCAGGTGCTTGCCATCCCCATGGCGCAGCAGCCGATCACACCCACTGCCACGCAGAAGGTGAAGATGGGCTTTTTGAAGTTGCGGGTATCGGCCAGTGTGCCAAGGATCGGGCTGAGCACCGCCGTGATGACTGTGACCGCCGAGGCTGCATAGCCCCAGTAGGCCAGATACTCCACCGAGCTCAGGCCGCCCCCCTCAGCCAGTGCGTTGAAGAAGATGGGGATCAGCGTTGCCACCAGCAGTACAAACGCCGAGTTGCCCACATCGTATAAGATCCACGCCCGTTCCAGGCTGGTCAGGCGAAATTTTTGCTTTGCTTCGTTCATTTGCATTCCTCTCAAAATTCTCCGAAGGTGTGGTCATAGGCCTTGTCCAGCGGTGCGCCGTTGGAGAGCCCTTCCACATATTCCGTGATGAGCCGCACTGCCAGCGGGAGAGCCTGCTGATACAGCGCTTCCAGCTCTTTGTCGCTGGCCTCGCACCGGGGATTGGGCTGGAGGTTCGCCACCAGCCCGTGCATGACATCATAGGTACCTGCCGCTTTCAGGGCCGTCAACACCACCCAGCGCTTGACCGGGCTGGTAGCCTGCAGCAGATGGTGCACCCGCACCATGCCCCGCATGGCTCCGTAGGTCTCGTCTGCCGTGACATTTTCGTAGAACGGCGCAATGATCTTTGCAAACTCCCGGTTGGGGCGGATATGCCCCGCCGTGAAAAAGTGCATCGGGTCAAGCCCGTCCTCCCGCATCAGCTGGTTGTCAAACTCCGTCTCGATCTCGCAGTGGCTCACACCGCTTTCCCGGGTGTAGCGCTCCACATAGGGGTGGCAGGTGCTGTCCAGTGCAAAGTGGCAGACGAACCCCAGCGCATAGGCCAATGCAGCATTCTTGTTGCGGGCCGTGTTCACCACGCCCCGGGCCCGGGTAAAGAACACTCGGCCCGGCTGCTCATGCATGGCGTTGCCCAGCCGGTTCACGGGGTTGGACTGCAATGCCCGGTAGTAGAACATCAGGTCAGGCCCGTGCAGGCCCATATCATACAGCGGCCGGTACGGGGTGATCTTTTCCCGCAGCTCCCTGGGCAGCTGCACCAGAACATCCGCACCAAAGCGGCGGTGTGCATATGTAGATGGCATATCCTCTCCTCCTTTTCGTACCAGAATCAGTATAGCAGAATCCCGCCCCCGCCGCCACCCTTCCGGGTCTGATTTGTGTAAAATTTTTGAGATATTTTTCATCACGCCCATCCCATAGCGCAAAAACGCCCCGCCGGTCTCCCGGCAGGGCGCTTTCGCAGGGTGGTATTGCAGACCGGTTCGGTCTGTGAAACACCCGGCGGCTTTCAGCTATTCCAAACGATCAGTCTTTTTTCACCATCATCTTGCTGGCCTTATAGATATCGCCGCAGCCCAGAGTGATGACCAGATCACCCTCCCGGGCGTTCTGCTTGACCCAGTCAGCGGCAGCCTCCAGGCTGTCCACCAGCACAGAGTTGGGGATCTGCGCCGCCAGCTTTGCGCTGGTAATGGTGGGGTCGTTGGGCTCGCGGCTGCCCATGATGGGGGTCAGCACCGTGATGTCCGGGATCTTGAGCACATCCACAAAGTCGTTGAACAGCATCTTGGTGCGGCTGTATGTAAACGGCTGGTGGACGGCGATCAGGCGCTTGTAGCCCATCTCCTTGGCGGTGTTCAAGGTGGCGCGCAGCTCGGTGGGGTGGTGGGCGTAGTCATCGATGACCAGCGCACCGTTGCACTCGCCGTACACCTCAAAGCGGCGGCCTGCGCCCTTGAAGTTCAGGGCAGCTTCGGCGCACTGCTCTGCGCTCAGGCCCACAAAGCGGCACACGGCGCACATGGCCAGTGCATTATAAATATTGTGGCGACCGGGCACGGACAGACGGATGCGGGTGGTGTCGGTCGTATTCCACTCCTTCAGGTCGAACTCGAAGAAGCCGGGCTTATACTCGTTGATGTTGATAGCGCGATAGTCGGCGTGGTTGTCGATGGCAAAGGTGCGCACCCGGCGGTCCAACGTGTACATCACGTCCATGGTGTTCTTGTCGTCGGCGTTGGCAAAGATCATAAACTGGGTCATCAGGGCAAAGCGCTTGAAGGCGAACTTCAGCTCGCCCATGCTGCCGTAGTAGTCCAGATGGTCGTTGTCGATGTTCAGCACCACGGACAGGTAGGGGGTCAGCTTCAGGAAGGTCTCGGCAAACTCGCAGGCCTCAATAACGATATCATCGCCCTTGCCAGCCTTGCCGTAGCCGTTGATGAGGGGCAGTTTGCCGCCGATGACGGCAGAGGGGTCGCGGCCTGCCAGTTCCAGCGCAGTGGTGATCATGGAGGTGGTGGTGGTCTTGCCGTGGGTACCGGACACGCAGATGCTCTGCTTATACAGGCGGCTCACATAGCCCAGCAGCACGCTGCGCTCCACGGTGGGGATGCCATAGGAGGCGGCTGCGTTCAGTTCCACGTTATCCTTGGAGATGGCGGCAGAGTACACCACCATGTCTGCGCCGACAACGTTATCCGCATTGTGGCCAAGGCTGACCTTCACGCCCATCTCCCGCTCGTAGCGGATGATGCTGCCGTCCAGCACATCGCTGCCGGACAGCTCGTAGCCCTTGGCGGCAAGGATCTGGATCAGCGGGTACATTCCGCTGCCGCCGCAGCCGATAAAATGGATCTTCTTTACATGGTCCAGCAGATGCTGGCTATAATCCGAGTACATGAACATAGTAAGGCTCTCCTCCAAATATTAACGGCTGCAGCGCAGACCGATTCCTTCCAAATATGGGGACACACTCTTATTATATAATTTTTGCAGCATAAAATAAACAGGTAAGGCCGAATTTTCGGAAAGAACCATAATTTTTTTGTGAATTTTGTGATATGTGTACAACAAAATCCCAGCAGTATTACTTTGCCCGCCGCCGCAGAATCTCGTCCAGAATGGCATCGGCTACATCCGCCTTGCTCATCAAAGGCAGCTCCCGGGTGCCGTCCGGGGTGATGAAGGTGACCACGTTGGTATCCACCCCAAAGCCTGCACCGGCCACCTTGAGGTTGTTGGCCACCACCATGTCCAGATTCTTCTTGGCAAGCTTCGCGGAGGAGTTTTCCACAAGGTCCCGGGTCTCCATGGAAAAGCCGCACAGGAACTGGTGGGTCTTGCGGGGGCCGATGGTGCCAAGGATATCCTCGGTGCGCTCCACCGGGATGGAGAGGTCGCCCTCCTTCTTTTTGATCTTGTCGTTGGCCACGGTAGCGGGGCGGTAGTCTGCCACGGCGGCAGCCATGATGAGCACATCGGTGGTGTCAAAGCGGTCAGTCACCGCCTCGTACATCTGCCGGGCGGTGGTCACCGGCACATCGGTGGTAAACTTGACCGGCGGCAGCGCGGTCTGCCCGTGGATCAGGGTCACTTCGGCGCCCCGCATGGCGGCGGCGCGGGCAAGGGCGTAGCCCATCTTGCCGGTGGAGTGGTTGGTCAGGTAGCGTACCGGGTCCAGCGCCTCCTGCGTAGGGCCGGCGGTCACCGCGATGCGTACCCCGGCTAAGTCCTTCGGGCGGGCGATGGTGTGCAGAATGTGCTCGATCAGTACTTCCTCCTTGGGCAGGCGTCCGCTGCCCACATCCTTGCAGGCCAGCACGCCGCTTTCGGAGGGGATGACGGTAAAGCCGTACCGCTCCAGCGTGGCAAGGTTATCCTGCGTGATGGGGTTTTCCAGCATGCCGGTGTTCATGGCGGGGGCTACCAGCTTGGGGCACTTAGCGGCCAGCACCACGGTGGTAAGCATATCGTCCGCAATGCCGTGCGCCATTTTGGCAATGACGTTTGCGGTGGCGGGGGCTACAAGGATCACATCCGCCTTTTTTGCCAGCGAGATGTGGGTGACCTCAAACTTGAAATCCCGGTCAAAGGTGTCCACCATGCACTTGTGGCCAGTCAGGGTCTCAAAGGTGAGAGGGGTGATGAACTGGGTGGCGTTTTTGGTCATGATGACCTCCACATCCGCACCCAGCTTGCGCAGTGCACTGGCCACGTTGGCCATCTTATAGGCGGCAATGCCGCCGCTCACGCCCAGCAGGACGCACTTGCCGTTCAGATCCATGGTTCGTTTACCTCCCGGAAAAACAGTTCTTTTCCACATATCTTACCTTAGTATAATGCAAAACTTCCACCAGCACAACAAAATCTTTGCCGGGAACTTGTATCCGGCGCAAAAATGCGGTAAAATACGCTTGACAAAGAGCAAACCGGTTCTTTTCTTTTATTTTGAAAAGGAAAACAGAATTATGATCTTAGCCATTGATATAGGCAACACCACCGTCGCCCTTGGGGGCATCCGGGACGGACGTGTATGCTTTGTGGCGCGCATGGACACGGTGCGCACCCGCACGGCTGCGGAATATCGTGCCGAAATGGATAAAATATTTGCGCACCGCCGCCATCCGGAGCGTCCCATGCGCTTTGAAGGCGCGGTGCTCACCAGCGTAGTGCCCCAGATCACCGGGGCACTGGCCGAGTGCGCCCGCCACTACACCGGCAAAAAGCCGGTCATCGTTTCGCCGGACATCCGCACCGGGCTGACCATGGGGGTGGACGAGCCCCGCGCCGTGGGCAAGGACCGGCTGGTGGATGCCGCCTACGCGGCGGCAAACTTTCCGCTGCCGATCGTCACGGTAGACCTTGGCACTGCCACCACCTTTAATGTGGTGGACAAGGATCGGGTGTTCCGGGGCGGCGTGATCTGCCCCGGCCTTTCCACCGGGCTGCGCGCACTGGGTGAGCGCTGTGCCCAGCTGCCGCAGGTGCATCTGGGCTCCCCGAAAAAAGCCATCGGCACCAATACCGAAAGCTGTATGCTGTCCGGCTCGGTGCTGGGCACCGCTGTGCTCATTGACGGCATGGTGCAGCGCATTGAAGAGGAATTGGGCAGCCCGGCTACACTGGTGGTCACCGGCGGTCTGGCAAAGTACGTCACCCCGCTGTGCCGCCACCCCCTGACCTATGACCCGGAGCTGCTGATGAAGGGGCTGGCACTGCTGTACCAGCTGAATGCCCCGCAGGAGCACGGCCGCAGCCATGGCGGCGGCAGGCATTACGGTCAGCAGGGACGCCTCCGGGCAAAGCACCCGCACCCCAACCGCCGCACCCGCCGCGAGCCGGAGGCGCTGGTAGGCTGAGGGAACAAGAGGATAAGGGAGAGCATTATGAAACTGGGCATTCTTGGCACGGGTAAGATCGTGCAGGAATTTTTGCCATGGCTTGTGGAGCACACACCGTTTACTGTGCAGGCGGTGTGCAGCACCCCGCGCTCGGCGGCAAAAGCCGCAGAGCTGTGTGCGCAATATCAGATCCCGCAGCACACCACCAATTATTTTGAGCTGCTGCAATGGGTGGATGTGGTCTACATCGCCGTGCCCAATTTGCAGCACGCCCGCTACGCCCGGGTGGCGCTGGAGGCAGGCAAGCACGTCATTGTGGAAAAGCCCATGGCGGTGACCGCCGCCGAGACCGAGGAGCTGGCTGCGCTGGCACAGCGCAAGCGGCTGTTCCTCTTTGAGGCGATGACCACCCAGTACCAGCCCAACTATGCAAAGCTCCGGGAGCTGCTGCCCCGGGTGGGCACGGTACGCATGGTACAGTGCAGCTTCAGCCAGTATTCCAGCCGGTACGACGCCTTTTGCGCCGGGCAGACCCCGCCGGTGTTCGACCCGCTGTGCGCGGGCGGCGCACTGATGGACTTGGGCGTGTATAACGTCAGCTACATCGTGGGTCTGTTCGGTGAGCCCAACAAGGCAGTATACGCCGCCAACATGGAGCGCAATATCGACACCAGCGGTGTGCTGATGATGGATTACAGCGGCTTCAAGGCGGTAAGCCTTGCCGCCAAGGACTGCGCAGCCCCTGCCCGCTGCATCATTCAGGGCACGAAGGGCTACATCCTGCAAAAATCCACCCCGAACTACTGCGGCGGTGTGACCTTCCATCCCAACGAGGGCAAGGAGGAGCACTACAACCTGAACGGGGATCGTCCCCGGCAGGCGGCAGAGTTCGAGGCCTTTTACCGCGCCATGACCACCGGAGATCAGGAGCTGTGTGCCCGGATGCTGGATACCAGCATCGCGGTGAGCCGGGTACTCACGGTGGCGCGCCGCAGCGCCGGGGTGCGCTTCCCCGGCGACAGGTTCTAACGCATTTTTCTCTGGAACACGCCCTGACAACTACGCGCTTCCAAAGATTTGAATATTCACCTAAAACCCGCAAAGAGCGGGCAGGTTTGCGCCGTATCCGACAAAAAGGGCGGAACGGCAGCAGGAGGAAAACTGAATTATGAAGAATACCAATACCAAGACTTTGACTCGTGTGGCCCTGCTGGTGGCCATTGAACTGGTGATGAAGCTTGTCGGTCTGGGCAGTGTGCCCGTGGGCCCGCTGTACATGAGCTTCCTCACCCTGCCCATCGCCGTGGGCGCCATCACCATGGGCCCCGCCGTGGGTGCCCTGCTGGGCGGCGTGTTCGGCGCTGTGAGCTTCTACGATGCCATCACCGGCGCATCTGCCATGACCGGTGCACTGTTCCAGGTCAGCCCGCTGAACACCTTTATCCTGTGCGTGGGTATGCGTGTGCTCATGGGTCTGTGCTGCGGCCTGATCTTCAAGGGCCTGCAAAAGCTGGATAAGTCCCGCACCTGGAGCTACATCCTCAGCGCCATGACCGCACCCGCCCTGAACACCCTGTTCTTCATGGGCTACATCGTGCTGGCTTTCTACGGCTGCGACTATGTGCAGAATCTGGTGTCCGTCAAGGGCGCTGCCAACCCCTTCATGTTCGTGGTGCTGCTGGTCGGCGTGCAGGGCGTAGCCGAATTTCTGGTGTCCGGCATTCTGGGCGGCATCGTCGCCCGCGCCGTGGCAAAGTTCCTGAAGTAAGCCCGGCTGCGCACCATGTCAGGGCGGCGCATCCGTGTTTAGAATAGAAAAATGAATGCTCCTCCGGCAACTGCCGGAGGAGTTTTTTGTTGGGAACGGCTCCAATATCCTTCCTGTGAAAATGCAATGCCGGAGCGTCTGAGGACGCTCCGGCATTGCTCTATTCACAAAAATATCGTCCCGCCTGCCCGGCAGCCTTTACTTCTTTTTCCGCAGCTGTTCCAGATAGCCGTCGGCCTTGATAGCCTCCGGGGTGAAGGAGTTATTCTTCCACCAGCCCACAAGGGCGGCGGTCACGGTCAGGCCGGTGGTCACCAGCTGCTCCACGGTGGCACTCTCGATGGGCAGCATGGGCTTGCCGCAGGCGCTCAGCACCTGATTGGTCAGTGCCAGCGCCAGCGCAGCCGTGCGTGCCAGGGTGGCGGCAGAAATTTTGCAATGGGTATCGTTCATAGGTTCAGTTCCTCTCTTTCTCTAAATCTGCGATGCGGTGGTTGGCCACCTTCATCTGTTCTTCTAAAATGGGTACGCGGCGGGCAAAGTTGTTATGCTCCCGCACCTCCCGGGTCAGTTCTTCCAGCTTGGTGTCGGTCACCGCCTGGCTTTTTCCGTTGGCGATCAGCACGCCGATCAGGGTCACCGCGCCTGCAATGATGGCTGAGATGATGCCTGTCATCGCGCTCACCCCCTCCACCGGGCTTTGTCTGCCCGGGTATCCACGTGCACCCAGCCGGCGGCGCGGCCCGCCTTGACGGGGTAGCGTCCCACGCCGCCCCGGTCCGGCATCAGGCTTTCAGCGTAGGCGGCCACAGCCTCCACGCTCACGCCCTGCACCCGGATATCCGCTGCCCGGCCATACAGGTGCTGGCTGAACTTTGCCCCGCCTGCCTTGGCGTTGTGTGCCGGGGTGCGGTAGGCGCTGGTGATCGTCACCGGTTTTCCGAAGTGCTCCCGGATACGCTCCAGCAGTTCTGCCAGCGCCGTGTCGATGAAGACAGGGTCGCTGCCGTCCTTGCAGCGGAACTCCCGCACACAGAAGTGCGGCGAGAGGGCGGTGCTGCCGTCCCGGGCAAGAGAATACGCTTGCAATGCCATCGTGCGCCCCCTTACAGCCGTTTCAGCAGCGCTGCGATGGGCTCTGCATAAAACCGCTCGTAGCCCGCTGCGTTGGGGTGGGTGCCGTCGCTGGTGTACTTATCGCCCAGTTCGCTGACGCCGTGTTTTCCCATAGGCGGGGTGGTCTCCGCAATGTCAACGTAGGGCACGCCCCATTTTTTCAGCGCCGCAAGGATGGCAGGCTTATAGGTCTTGTACCAGTTTTCGCTGCCTGCAAACATCCCGCCGTGCGGGAATACATAGGCCACGCACTTGTCGCTGTAATTCGTTTCCAGATCGTCCAGCATCTTCTCCAGTGCGCCGGTCATGGTCGTTTCATCGTAGGCAGCGGCAAACCCATCGGTCAAGGTACCCACAGGGGCGTTGTTCCAGGCATCATTCACGCCGCCCTCCAACAGGATGTAGTCTGCCTTTGCAAGCGCTGTGGAGTTTGTCACCACTGTGCTGATGCAGCCACGGGTGCCGCCGTATACCTTATCGGTAATATTCGGGGTCAGCGTTGCGCCGTCCACCGCTTCATTGGTCAGGGTCATGCCGTACTTGTCTGCAATACATTTGCCGTAGCCGCCTGCGCTGCCCTTGCCGTAGGCGATGCTGTCACCCGCAACGTACAGTGTTTTTCCCGCCAGCGGGCTGATGATCTGACCGTTGATGTCAAACACTTCCATTTTACCACCCCTTCTCGATGTAATCGTTCACCTTGTCGTCACTCAGCAGGCCTTTATACACCTTGCACTGGTACAGCGTACCAGACCAGAACTGCTGCTTTTTGCTGCCGTCCGCGCTCTGCGCCGCACCGATCAGGAAGGTCTGGGGCACATCTATGATTGTGCCGTTTGTGGTTTTCCACTCGGTCAGCGGGCAGTAGGTACTGCCGCCGCGATATTTTCTGCCGTCAATCTGCACTGCATACCGCGTACGGGTCTTGAGGTGTTCGATGCTGTCTGACAGGGTCACGCCGCCGTAGTTGTAGTAGGCGAACTCGGTCTTATTGTTCAGCGGGCTGCTGGTGGAGTTGAAGCCGGGCAGATTGTCGGTATCGCCGGTCTCGGTCAGGCAGTGCAGGAAGGCAGGCCAGGTGTTGGCATTAAAGTCGTCCCCCGCTTTCGCGTCCACTAGGATCGTGTATTGCGGCGTCTCGGTGGAGGCGTGCTCCAGCAGCTTCAGGCCGGTGTCCAGTCCCTGGGTCAGCACGGTCTCGCCGGGCAGACTGTAGATCAGCTGTGCTGTCTCCACTACTTCCACCGTTACCGCGCAGCTTGCACTCTTACCGCCTGCTGTGGCAGTCACGGTGCAGTTACCTGCTTTGATGCCTGTCACCACGCCGTTTGCCACAGTGGCAAAGCCGGTAGGCAGAACGCTCCACACCACCGCCCTGTCGGTTGCGTTCGCGGGCAGCACGGTGGCCGTCAGGGTCTTGCTCTCGCTCTCGTTCAGGGTCATGGTCACGGCGCTCAGGCTCACGCTCTGCACCGGAACTTCCTGTGCACTGCCGCCCCACTCTGCACGCAGAGCATTCAGGGTGGGCTGCATCGTGTCGGTCTTATAGGCTGCATTTTCAAACAGGTTCAGCAGCAGCGCCTTTGCGTTGGCGGTAAAGCCCTCGCCCGGGTCACCTTTTGCACCCGCCGGGCCGGGGTCGCCCTTTTCTCCCTTGTCGCCTTTTTCGCCCTGCGTTCCGGCAGCATTGGCAATGCCTGCTTCCATGTGGTTCAGCTGGGCAGCCGTCAGGGTCTGGCCGTCCACAAAATTCTGTTTTACGTAGCTCATTTGTTCCTCCCTAAGATCATTTTTCCAAGGATCGCCTGCCCCAGCACGGCAAAAACGTTCTCCTTCGGCGGCTGCGGGTTGCCCCACAGCGTCGCCAGACGGTCGCAGGCTGCCATGGCTGCGTCATTGCCCGCCGCCAGAAGCCGCAGTACGGCCAGCAGCGCCTGTTTTTCCGCGGTGGTAATACCGCCGCCGGTGCCCAGCAGCCCTACCAGCGCCTCCCACGCAGGCGTAGCCGGGGCGGGCATCGTGCCCTCTGCCGTGCCGCTGTTGGCGCATACTTTGCACCGCACATCAGCGCTGGTCACGGTGCGGCTGCCGTCCGTGCCCTCAAAGGTGAGGCAGCCCGCGCCGGGCACTGCCGTCACCGCCGCCGGTACGGTCAGGATTCCGTTTTCCACCAGCGTAGCCGCGCTTGCGCCGGGGGTGTGCCAGTGGGCGCACACGGTCAGCCCCTTCCACTCGCCCCGCTGCTCGATGCGCAGCCGGTAGTTGCCCCGGTTGCCCGCATACCCCAGCAGCAGCTGTCCGCCGGGCACCGCTGCCGCGCCGTTTCTGTCCAGCCGGATGGTCATCTCATTCATGCTGCACCGCCCTTACACATACTGGTAGCCCTCCACGTTGAAGGGATAAGCGTTGTCATTGCTCGCCAGGTTTACATCGACCACGCCGATGTTCACCGTGCCGTTCGCAGCAAAACTCACCTTCACCAGTGCTTCGCCCTTGCAGTAAACGCCGTCCCGCAGATTGTAGGTGTTGCCGCCGCCCACTATGGCCACCGCCGTACCGCCCCGCACGATGCGGGTGCAGCCGTAGTCCGCAGCCGCCGCTGCGGCTACTCCGCCGGTGGTAGCGATCGTGGTACATTCCAGAGGGACCGCCATCCTTACCACAATATAATCCACCTCGTCCGGCACAGTCATCGTCTTGTTGCTTTTGCCCGCTGCACCGTCGCTTGTGTAGACAAGCTTTCCGTTCATGTCCGTCACTCCTCTCAGTTGATTCAGTTTTTCTGCCAGACTAAAGCCCAGCACCGTGTCAAGGTTTTCCGCCGTTACTTCCAGTGTGCCGTCTGCGCTCACGGTCAGGCCCCGCCCCACCTTCACGCCGCCCAGCACGGCTGCGGTGGCGGGCGGCATGGTGCAGCCCATGCCGAATTTCCGGTCTGCCTCAGCCTTGGAGTAGAACCGGTCGTCCGCGCCCAGCTGCAATAGTGCGGCGGCCTTTTCCTGCGCCGACCAGCCTGCTGCTCCGGCGGCACTGGTCAGCGCCTTTTTTACGCCGTAGGGCAGCAGCGCCGGGGTCAGGGGCGCATAGGCCTCGGTCATACGGTCCAGCTGCGCCGCCGTGGCGGGCACGGTGGTCAGGGTGGCATCTGCCCGCACCGCAACGCCGTACTGCCCGTCTGCCCGCACCGCGCCGGGCGTTGCCGCCGTAGGCACGGTCTCGCTGCGCACATAGGGGCGCAGGTCCGGCAGCGGGGTGGTATCGGTCTGCACCGCGCCGGTGGCGGCATCCACGCTGAGAATGCGCACCACCTCGCCGGGCAAAGGCTGCGCCGGGCTTGGCACCGCCCCCACATCCTGTGCGTTCAGCTGCACCGCGCCGCCCTTGCTGTTCACGCTCAGCACCTGCCCACCGGTGGGTGCATAGCTTTCTGCCCGCAGTGCGGCAGCCTCCGCCCGCTTTGCGCTGGCCTCGGCATCGGTACGGTCGGCCAGAATTTTGTCCGCAGTCTTTTGCGCCAGTGCCGCCTGCATGGCGGTATCTGCCGCACCGTTCTCGGCACGGCGGGCGCTTTCCGCTGCGGCGTGTGCGCTTTCCAGCACGCGCGCCACAAACTGCTCGTACACCGAGGGCGGCAGCTCCTCACTGCCGCCGTCCGTAGGCAGGGTAGCGTACGCATCGTAGCTGCCGGGGCGGGTGTAGGCGGTGTAGCCGGAGCCGCTCACGGCGGCCAGCATCCACTGCCCACCGGTGCAGCCGGTCAGGCGGCGGTCCACCGTCACACTGTCGTCGGCGTCCAGCGGAATGGCGGCCAGCTGCACCCCATCGCTGCGGCGCAGATACAGCGCCAGGGTGCACCCCGCCCACGCTGCGGGCAGGATGAACTGCAGCCGGTCCACCCCCTCGGCGTTCTGTGCGCCAAGGTGCAGCCGGTGCGGCCGGGGCACAAATTCGGTGCCGCCGCACTGCTGCTCAAGGATTTCGATCTCCATGCAAAACCTCCTTTTCTGTTTGCTGTCCCGATTGTACCGCCGGGGGCGCAAAACTATCCAGTGTGTACTAAAAATGTGAAATTTTCTGTTCTTCGGCATTTTGCTAAACGGGGTTTTGGCACCGGAAATGCGAGCTTTTCTCCCCTGCCGGGACCGGGTAATTCCCCTGCAGGTTTTCCATGCAAAACCCGCGATGTGGGGCAGCTTGTTTTGGGCGCAGCGGCCGCTGCTGCGGCCTTATTCGCAGAGAAAAGAGCCGGTGCAAATGTTAAAAATTCATGAACGAATTGTCCCCAGAAAAAAGGAAAAAATCAGAAGGAAACCACCTAAAAACCAAAATATCAAAAGAAACACTGTGAAAATTGCACAAAAAATAATGTTACAAATCTAACAAAGTGCAAGACACAAATTTGACAGATGCTTTACGGTCTGGTAAAATAGCGTTTGTGCAACGAACGTTGCAGCGTTTAAATTCTATCTGGATGAAGTAAAAAGCCGTCCTGCGTACGGCACGGCATGGGCAGATGCGGCCTGTGCCGGGGCAGTTTTGTGGTCTGCCCGAAGCGGATTCCAACCTGTAATACGGTGCTCATTCTTTTTACCCGAAGAGAGCATCGTATTTGACTGTGAGACGCTTATACTCAGAGCAGCCACAGTCCGGGCGGCCGGGGTGCTGATGCAATACAGACCCGCGGCCGCGCCAAATACGACAAAGAGAGGAGTTGTCTCGTATCGCTTCCGTTAAATTGAAGAAAGCAGTTACTGCCGCAAAGCAGGCAGTATCTCCCCGTGTGCTGGCATTTTGTGTCATGGTGGTATGCCTTGTGGCTACCCTTGGCGTCACCGCTGCAAATCTGCGGCTGACCTACGTCACCGACTCCAATGGTGCACGGCAGGTCCTTCTGACCGATGCCGATGCTTCCCCCGCACAGGTCATGCACCTTTCCGGCATCCGCTCTGAGGAGGGCGATGAGGTCTACTACACCGCGTTCAGCGGCAATCTTGCCTCCCTGAACATCGAGCGCGCATTCTCCGTCAGCATCACCGCCGACGGGCAGGAGTACCCTGTAAAGCTGGTGTTCGGCACCGTAGCCGATGCACTGGAGCGCGCCGGTATCACCCTTGAAGGGGACGACTACACCGAGCCGGCGCTGGATCACGTTGTGACCGCCGGCAGCAAGATCGTGGTCCACCGCGTGGACTACGAAGAGCGTGTGGAGACACAGGCTATCCCCTACGACACCCAGTATGTCTACACCAGCCTGTACTTCCGCAACACCGGCCGCACCACCACGGTGCAGCACGGCGCAGCCGGTCAGCAGACCGTGACCACCCGCGACCGCTATGTGGACGGCGAGCTGGAAAACAGCACCGTTGTGGATACCACCACCACGGTGGAGCCCACCGACCACGTCATCAAGACCTACGGCGCAGGTGCGCCGGTGTCCCCCCTGACCGGCGCGGACGGCACCACCAACGCCCCCACCTCTTATAGCAAGGTGCTCACCGGCAAGGCCACCGGCTACTATTCCCGTACCGGCAAGGGCTCTTCCGGTCTGGGTCTGGGCTATGGCACCGTGGCTGTGGACCCGGACGTGATCCCCTACGGCACCAAGCTCTACATCACCTCCACTGACGGCAAGTTCGTCTACGGCTATGCCGTAGCCACCGACACCGGCATCGCCGTCCAGAAGGGGCAGATCCTTGTAGACCTGTTCTACGAGACCTACGCCGAAAGCGTCATCAACGGCGCCATTCAGGTCAACGTCTACGTTGTGGGCTGAGCTGTAAACAAAACACAATAACCACGCAAAGAGACCGCTGTACAAACTGTGCAGCGGTCTCTTTTGATGTTAAGTAGAAAACTATTTTTATTTCGGGGTCGGGGAAAGTCTGTGGGCTTTCCCCGACCCCTTTTCTGTTTTCGCAACGCTTTCGCCGGAACCATTTGGCAAATGAGCAGTTTACACGATGTCGAGCTGCAAATTTTGGATGGTATGCCCACAACATACAGAGAAGTCAAGAAAATTTGTGGTAATTGTATTTGAATTTTGGACAAAAAGTCTTGCAAAAATGGTAAAAACCTTTTAATATAAAAGAGTACAAAGCTGCGGATGCCGCTTTCGGCTTCCGCACGGGGAGGAGCAGTCTATGAAACCGACCGAAGAAAAGATTCAGAGCAACACATCGGACCTGCCGGTGTACCTGTTCAAACAGGGCAACAACTGCGAGGCTTACCGCTACTTCGGCGCACATCTGGAAACACGGGTCGGGGAATCCGGCGTTGTGTTCCGCGTATGGGCACCGCACGCCGTAGCCATCAGTGTTGTGGGCGACTTCAACAGCTGGAAGCCCGGCAGCCATCCCATGCACAAGGTGGATGGCGATTCCGTGTGGGAATTGTTCATTCCCGGCATGAAGGAATACGATGTTTATAAATATTGCGTAACCACCCGTGCAGGCGACCTTGTCTACAAGGCCGATCCCTACGCCTTCCACGCCGAGACCCGGCCTTCCAACGGCAGCAAGGTCTACGATTTGTCCGGCTTTGCATGGCACGACGCCGCATGGCAGACCGCGCAGAAAAAGGCAGACGTAATCAACGGCCCAATGAATATCTACGAGATGCACGCCGGCAGCTGGAAGCTAAAGGAGGGCGGCAAGCCCTACAACTACTCCGAGCTGGCGGACGAGCTGATTCCGTACATCAAGGATATGGGCTACACCCATGTAGAGCTGCTGCCGGTGATGGAATATCCGTTTGACGGCAGCTGGGGCTATCAGGTCACCGGCTATTTTGCACCCACCAGCCGCTACGGCACCCCCAAGGACTTTATGGCCTTTGTGGATAAGATGCACGCCGCAGGCATCGGCGTCATCATGGACTGGGTGCCCGCCCACTTCCCCAAAGACCAGTTCGGCCTGTACAATTTTGACGGCGAGGCCTGCTACGAGGATCCCAACCCCAAGCGCGGCGAGCACAAGGAGTGGGGCACCATGGTGTTCGACTTCGGCCGCAACGAGGTGCAGAGCTTCCTCATTTCCAGCGCACTGTACTGGCTGGAGCAGTACCACATCGACGGTCTGCGCGTGGATGCCGTGGCCTCCATGCTGTATCTGGACTACAACCGCAAGCAGGGCGAATGGGAGCCCAATAAGGACGGCGGCAAGGAGAACCTTGAAGCCATCGCTTTCCTGCGCAAGCTGAACAACACCGTGCTGGGTCGTCACCCCCACAAGTACATGATCGCCGAAGAGTCCACCGCGTGGCCCATGGTCACAAAGCCCGCTTCGGACGGCGGTCTGGGCTTCAACTTCAAGTGGAACATGGGCTGGATGAACGATATGCTCAGCTACATGAAGACCGACCCGCTGTTCCGCTCCGGCAACCACAACAAGGTGACTTTCAGCTTCTTCTACGCTTTCAGTGAGAACTTTGTCCTGCCCATCAGCCACGATGAGGTGGTGCACGGCAAGGGCAGCCTGCTGAACAAGATGCCCGGCGAGTATGACGACAAGTTTGCCAATCTGCGCACCTTCTTCGGCTACATGATGGCACACCCGGGCAAGAAGCTGCTGTTCATGGGACAGGAGTTCGGTCAGTTTGCCGAGTGGAACGAGGCAAAGCAGCTGGACTGGATGCTGCTGGACTACGACAAGCACGCCGAGCTGCAGAACTACGTCCGCACCCTGAACGCCTTCTATAAAGAGCACCCCGCCCTCTGGCAGATCGATTACAGCTGGGAAGGCTTCCAGTGGATCGTGCCGGACGACTCGCAGCAGAGCGTCATCGCTTTCCTGCGCAAGGATGCCGCCGGTAAGCAGATCCTTGTCATCTGCAACTTCAACCCCGTCCTGCGCGAGGGCTACACCCTCGGCGCACCGGTGTCCGGCACCTATAAAGAGATCCTGAACAGCGACGATGCCGCTTTCGGCGGCTCCGGTACCGTGCACAACAAGCCGGTGCGTACCCACAAAAAGCCGCAGCACGGCTTTGAGCAGAGCATCACCGTTACCCTGCCGCCCATGAGCACTTTGTACTTTGAGGTGCCCACAAAGCGCACCCGCAAGGCAGCAGAGGACAGCGCGGACAAGCCGGCAAAAAAGACCGCCAAAAAGGCCACCGTCAAGGACGCCGACAAGCCGGCAAAAAAGACCCGCACCACCAAGGCCAAGGCCGCCAAAACGGCGGATGAAAAACCGGAAAAAGCAAAAAAGACCGCTGCCAAGTCCAAAGCAAAACCCGAGGCCGCAGCGGACAAGCCGGTAAAAAAGACCGCCGCCAAGGCAAAGACCGCGGCAAAAGCAAAAACTGAGACCGAAGCAGAAGCCAAACCCGCAAAGCGCACCCGCAAAGCAAAAGCACCCAAGGAATAAGGATGCCCACACGGATGCACGCACGAACATTCTGAACTGTTGACTATCATTTCCAATAAGGAAATGCTAAAGGGGAGAATAAAGCTATGGCAAAAGAAATCGTGGCAATGATCCTTGCCGGTGGACGTGGCTCGCGCTTATACGCGCTGACACAAAAGACGGCAAAACCTGCGGTGTCCTTCGGCGGTAAGTACCGCATCGTGGACTTCCCGCTGTCCAACTGCGTCAACTCCGATATCGACACCGTCGGTATCGCAACACAGTACCAGCCCCAGAAGCTGAACGAGTACATCGGTAACGGCCAGCCTTGGGATCTGGACCGTCTGCACGGCGGTGTGCACACCCTGCCTCCTTACGAGCAGGCAAACGGCACCGACTGGTACAAGGGCACTGCAAACGCCATCTACCAGAACATCAGCTTCA
>OHJS01000841.1_pt1 | contig 18133 bp, 14 predicted proteins | sample 1568661 | NCBI WGS metagenome assembly OHJS01 (sample SAMEA3879603, study PRJEB24766) | human gut metagenome | biome: human-associated habitat; feature: feces | place: USA | collected 1985/1987 | reverse complement strand
ATTATAACTTCTATATTATTATATGTTTGATTTAATACACTTTCCAAACAATTAAATATATATTTTTCAGCATTATACACTGGTATAATTATACTTACTAATTCATTTTTATTCATAGTTTAATTCTTTCTGCTCTATTAATTTTAATATAAATTGAGCTGCTCTTTCACTTGCATGTCCATCTTCGTGAACTCCATAGCTATCCAAAAACTTTTTCACTTTCTTTTTGTATAAATCCTCATTAAAATCTGAAATACATTTTATTAATTCATCATTAGATTCACTAATATCAAACGGTAACGATTCATAATCTATCAATAAATCTCTTTCTTCTTTTATATATTTAATTCTATCGGGTGCAAATAAAAACACAGGATTAAATTTATAAGCAGACTCAAACATAATACTCGAATAATCTGTAATCATTACCTCTGACGCTGCAACTAATTCTTGTGCATCTTGATATAAGCTTACATCAATTACATTATTATTAATATTTCCATCAGACGCTTGAATTGCTGCCATTGGGTGCAACCGTTTTAGACACTTCCATTCCCCGCCGAATCTTTTTTTTAATACATTAACTATTTCATCAACATTGAAATAAAATTGTGGATTATATGCAATATATTCTTTATTATTCTGTATATTGCTTCTAAATGTAGGTGCATACATCAATAAATGAATTTTATAATCAATTCCATAATAATCACATATTTTTTGTTTACTTTCATTTTTAAATAGAACATCACTTCTTGGTGACCCAACTCTTATAAACTTTCCATCATATCCAAATCCCGTTCTACATGTTTTTTCATCAAATTCACTCCCAGTAAAGATAAAATCTATAACACTTGTTTCCTCTTTTTGTCGCTCAGCTAAGCCAGGTATAGACATTGCAGTTTTATCTTCAAGATAAAATTTTTTCAGCGTAATACTTGACCAATGCTTGGTATGAATAACATATTGACCTCTTTTTTTTATATACCCAATTGGCAAACGACTATCATATATAATAACTTTAGCTGTTTCTATTTCTTGATAATATTGTTTCCAATTAGATTCGCAAACCATACGAACTGATTTAGGTTTGTCTTCTCGTGGACTCCTAACACACCACACTAAATCAAGTTGAGTGTATTTTTCTAATTCAAGAGTAATATACTTTTCATGACTTCCATCAAATCCCATTATAAATAATACTTTATTATTTACTATAGGATTACTTTTGTATTTAACTGCTACATTTTTTCTTTGATCTTTTTTATCCTTTTCATCATTTTCCAAACTTATAATAGATAAAAAATTTGAGAAACCTAACTTTCTAACCTGTTCTACAATCTCCTTTTCATGTACACTTGCAATTGCGATTATGATATTCTGTTTTTCTCTTATATTAATTAAGCTTTCTGGAGAATTAATAATAAGGTTACTATTTTCTAATAATTCCCCAAAAATATCAGAAAACTTTAATCCCCACTTTCTCTTATCATTATCTACTACAGCAATTATCATTTTTTTATTTTTAATTTGATTAAGTAAATAATTTGAATGAGATGATGCACCAAAAATCACTATTTTTTTATTTTCTTCTATTTTTTCGATTTTTTCCCACTTTATTATATTATTTTCTTTCATAGCATTTCCTTTTATTTTAAATTTTTTGCAAACATACATTTACGACATAAAATAGATAATGATTCATCTAAATTCATTCCTCTTTTTACTAATCTCATCTGTTCACTTGAAATTATTGAATCATAATCTTCTTTAAGTAAATTTCCCAAAACATGTTTCATTCCAAAATCATTACAACAAAGTACAACCGTTCCATCTGGCAACAATACATTATGATTCAGATTCACTGCTCTTTCACAATATATTCTGCCACATTTCTCTCCGCCCCGAAGTTTGTTGTCTTTATTTTCCAAATTACCTGCCCTATCAGACATTTCCCCATAAATTCTTATTTTATCTTTAGTTTTTTCTAAAACCTTAGGGTGTGGTTCACTTTGGCAATTAGCATTATCCACAAAAGGTGTCCCATCTTTTTTCTTTGCATTAATTATTATCTCTAACAATTCTAAATATTCATCCGTCACAGGTATATTCGCATATCCATCTTTATCTGCAACATGTAAAACCACCTGTTTAAATGGCATGCTAATAATTTTCATTAGCTTTTTCTTTGTCAGCCCTATTAATGTAGTATACAAAGTCATTTCATAGCCTTGTTCAAAGGCATATTGCATCATATCAATACTTTCATTGTTTAGAAATGGCTCTACAAATCCTGCCCATTCTATCAAAGCATTCTTAGGCAACTTATCAATACATATTTTAAAATCATCTAATGTCATATATTTTTTTCTTTTATTGTCTTTTCTAAAATACTCTTTAAGAAACACCTCCTGTGGACAATATTTACAATTTACAGAGCATCCAATAGCAGGTGTTATCTCCAATGTTGGATTTATCATCTTATTATGATGATACTGAGTTGTATACAATATTCCATCTGGACAATCAACTACTTGATAATTTCCATATTTGTTTATATATTCTTTGATAACACTTTTCCCATGTTCCAAGACACCTATTAAAATGACAGAATTTTCCTCTATTGAAGAACCAAACTCTATGACAGGAATGTCTTCAATTCTTGATTCATTCTGTTCCGTATTAGTAACACAAAACCCTTGTATCTCAATTTCATTTTCCACGCATAAATGATATATTGCCTGTCCAACTTTTCCTGCACCATATATATATTTTTTCCCATTTTTATATTTTACACTATCAATATATTGCTTATAACTACTGTTCATTCTTTAACTCCCTCGTCATCCATGATAAGTTCCCATAATGTATCCAAAATGTTTTATTAGTAACATGTATTGTGTTCGTATGACCACATGCCCCCTGAAAAATCATAGGATATATGTTCATTCCATGCACATTCTGTAATCTATCATTAACCTTAACTCCATATTTTTTCATTACATTATACGAATGACTATTACATGATGTCTTATTATATGTTCCATCTTTATTAACAAAAGAAACTGTATCATAATAATCTCTCAATTCTTTTATAATATCCATTCCTGCTACTGCTCCAAAACCACTGCCTAAATTCATAACAAATGTTGCATCAAAAGATGCAAAACACTTTTGATACAATAATTCATCTGGTTTTTTTATCATTTCAATATCTGTATCAAGATATATTCCACCATATTTATATATAATATCCAATCTCATATAATCAGGCACAAATCCCCATATTTTACTTTCATAAGCTTCTTTCATGTATTTATTTTTCGTGATATCATAATTTGTATCATTCCACTCATAAAATTCGTAATCAGGACATAATTCTTTCCAATGTTCTATATTTTTCTTAATTAAATTAGGTTTTTCTTTTCCAAACCATGCATAATGAATCTTTTTAGGTATAAGCTTATCTTTAGATTCATATATAACATCTGAATAATTTGATATCTCCAATTGATTTCTTGCTATCTCATCAATTGAAATACATCTTTGCATATCATAGCCATATACACTTAATTGATTATAAATACTCCTATAATCAATTGCTGTTATCAAAATTATACTGTTACCATCATCACATTTTATTGCTTCTTTGATAGATACTATTTTAAATGCTTTCCCATCACAAATATATTCTGAACCAATCTTTTTTTCATCATTATCTATATAAGCTACTAAATTATTCTGTATTCCCCAGTTATAAAGAATCCCTGCCATTCTTTTACCTTGAATACCACAACCAAAACAAAATATTTTTTTATCCGAAATGTATCTAACGAATTCATCCAAACACATTTCAGATAAACAGCTCATTTCTTTTTTCATATTATTCCCCCACATGCTCTTATTTTAAATATGCATTTTTTCTAAAATCACATCAGCTACTAATTTGGAAGCCTTTGTATTACATACTAACTTTTCTGATGTTCTAAACCTATACAACATATCAAAATACTTTGCCATATCAAAGTTTAATATATTTGCCTCTAAACTATGATTATTGATTGCTATTAAAAACGGCAACACTGCATTTATATCTGGTTCAATGTCTGGATTATTACTGACCGTTTTCTCTGTATCATCTGATAGTTCCCACAATAAACTCCCTCTATCATTCATATATTTTTCAATATCATCAGCATATATAAACACTGGTATATCAGCTTCGCTGGCATCAAATGCAGCACTCGAATAATCTGTTATAAAAGCATCCATTCCAGCTAATATTTCATACATATCGTCAGCCTGACTCTCATCTATTATTCTATCCTGAAGCTTTTCATTCTTATATTCTTTAAAAGTTGATGCGAGTTGAGGATGAACTCTTACACAAAGATACCATTTACCACCAAATCGAATTTCTAAATTGTTTAATAGTCTCTCAAAATCAATAGTCCAGAGTTCAGAAAAAACAAATCTTTTTCCCTTTTTTGCGCCTTCTCTAAATGTTGGAGCAAACATAACTACTTTTGAATCGTGTGGAAGATTATGTTCTTTCCTAAATTTATTAATATAATACAATCTGTCACCATGCAATATATCGCACCTTGGTTGTCCCACTTTCAAGAAATGTCCATTATAAACAAGTCCTTTTCTGAACATTATCTCACAATAATCAGAATCAACTACCAAATCATCTATCATATCTGAATCATTTTTACTAACAAGATATGCCATATAAGAGAATGCTTCTCCCCTTAAAAGCCCGATTGTTTTAAATCCCATATTTGCATGCCATGTGTTAATATAATATTGACCCTTTCTCTTTTTTGTACCATATGGCTTACGATAATTATCAATCCATACCTTAGATTTACTGAGCCAGTAAGCCCTACTGATTAATGTATTAGGAACTTTCTTTATATAATCAGGAAATGCTTTATTTCTATCATTAACAAACCATACAATTTTACAGTTAGGGTTATTTTTATGTAACTCCTGAATAATATATTTAGGATTACAGCCAAAACCACCTCTTCCTTCAAATGTACATACAGAAACAAGATTATTATCTATGGGAAATATTCTGCATATATAAAAGCATATACTATTAAAGAATGCTTTTATCTTTCTTTTTGTTATATATATCTTTTCTTGTTTAGTTTTTATTCCAGGTGTACATTCCATATTAAAGTATCCTTTTATTTTCCTATAATTAGAGACCCACATCTGTCAGGTATAGGGATTTTGACCATTCTCTCTCCTATTTCCAGTTCATAATCTAGCACTGCCTGCCTTACACCTCTTAATTCTGGTGCATTATAATCATGCAACATTATATACCCACCCCTATTAACTCTTGGATAAAAGTATCTCAGTCCTTCTAAAATAGGCATATATAAATCACAATCAATAGAAACTAATGCATATTCCAACTTTTCTTCTGGTATTGTATCAGGGAAAAAGCCCTTTCTTACAACTACTTGATTTGGATGTTTCATTTTTCCTAACACTAAACTTACACTTGTTTCTTCAAAATTTTTCACCTTATCAAACCACTCTTTAGATGAATATTTATTTTCTATATCAATATCAATATCTTTATTATCAAACCCATCAAATGTGTCAAATAAAAACAGTCTTTTATTAGGGAATTCTTTATTAATCCACTTTGAAAAATTCCCTTTAAATACTCCCAATTCTGCCAATTCTCCATTAATATTGTTTTGTTTAATTTCTTCTATAAGGAGTTCTAATGTAGCTAGCCTATTATAATCATAAGATTCAGTATATGAATTTCCTAATATATTCTTCTTATGACTCCCATAATTTTTCAAATTTCTCTGCATAGCTGCCATAACAATATATTCATCTTTTGTTATCTGTCTTTCATATTTCATTGCAAAAATATAATCATATTTTATATCTAATGCGCCTTCTATACTACAATAAAGTTTACATAACATCTCATTTTCAAGAATTAATCTTTGTTTTTGTATACCCCTGCCTATACATTCATATACTGTATCAATATATGAATTAGCCAAATAAATGATATCAATATTTTCACCTATATCTTCTATTCCGATAATGTTTGTTCCCAAAAAACTTTCTTTATTCGGATTAGTTTCTACAAAAGCCACCAATTCCTCCCCTTCAAAATTATGACTCTCATAAAATGCCTTACCAACTTTTCCTGTTCCATATATCACTACTTTTTTCATGTTTTCTTATCCTCCGTTTAAAAACTAATCATCGCCTTAAATATTGCAATATCATCTTTGGTAGTTATCTTAATATTTTTTGTTGAACCTGCTGAAAAATATAATTTTTTCCCCATATCAGTCATAAGTGTATTAGCATATGACGAGCCGTGAATACCAATATTCTTTTCGAATCCCTCAATATATACATCTAATATTTCTTTGTATTTGTAAGCTTGTGGTGTCTGTACAATTCTGAGGCTTTCTCTTGGAATATACTTATCTGTAGTTTTTCCATCTTTTGTTTCAAATATCTGTTCATATACTGGATATGCAGTTACACCATTGCCATTGCTTTCACATGTTTCTATACACGATGTTATTATATTATCATCAACCATAGGTCTTATTCCATCATGTATAATAATAATATCTCCATCGTTACATATATTTTTTAGATTCTCTAAACCAATTTTAATTGATTCCTGACTACTATTACCACCAGATATAACATATTTCAACTTAGCTATTCCAAATTGTTCAGCATAAGCCTTTAAAATATCATACCATCCTTCCAAACAAACTACCTCTATTGCATCTATCATAGGATGTTTTTGGAATTTTTCTAATGTATATATAATTATTGGCTTGTCATTAACATTTATAAACTGTTTTGGTATCTTGTTACCAGTTCTTGCTCCTACACCTCCTGCTATAATAACAGCAACATTCATATTTATTTACCCCTCTTTTTCTGATATTCTTTTTCTAATGACTTCTATTGTATAATTAAATACTTCCTTACAATCAAGTACTTCTGACCATCCTAATTTTTTCAATTTACTATTATCAAGTAATGCTTTTGTTGCCGTTGAAAATCCAAGCTTTTCTTTTTCATCTGGCAAATCATATACCACTTTCTTCCCTACAGAATTTGCTGCCATTTCCGCAACATCTTTCATATACCAATTACCAGAATCTGATGATATGTTGTATGCATTTTGATTTTCGCCTTTAAACATTATGTAAAGAATAGCATATGCTGCCTGAAAAGCATCTATATATGAATAATATTGTCTTCCCTCGCTCTTCAACACAATATCTTGTCTGCTTGCAGCATTCTTAATAAATTGAGCAATTGCCTTGCTATCTCTAATTGACATTGTTGGTCCATATGTCCTACATAATCTTGGAATCACAAAATTTAAGTCATATTTTTTCCCATATGCCTGGCACAATGCCTCTCCTGTTCTCTTGCTCTCCGGGTACCCTGCTCTTAATGTATTGCAATCTACATACCCACAATATTTTTCATCAAACTTTTCTATATCTCCCCTATTCTCACCGTATATCTCAACAGAAGATAAGAAAACAAATCTATTACAATTATGTTTTACACCATATTCCAATAAATTGTTAGTTCCAATAACATTAGATGATATTGTCCCTATTGGATCTAAACTGTAATCAATAGGATGCGTATTACTTGCTGCATGAATTATATAATCCACATCTCCAACCTCTGTTATCTGGTTATTAATATCACATGTTATAAATTTAAAATCCGAACAAATACTATAATTATCAAACATCTCCTGTGCATGTTGTAAACTGCGTCCCAGACCATATATTTTATAATTTGCATTATATGTATCATTCATATTAATCAATATATCTATAATAACAGTTCCTATCATCCCACTAGCACCTGATATTAATACAGTCTTCTCTTTCTTAGATTCATATACATTTTTTAATTTTTTACATAATATATCAATATACGATTGATAACGATAATCTTTTTCCATACTAATCTCCATTATTACAAAAGCTCCGCACACAAATGCGGAGCTTTCATTTTAATCTCTATACTATCTTTGATTAACCGATACACCTAGCGACTCCATTCGCATGTTGAGATAACTATTTATAATTGTCCTATTTGATAATTAAATTATACAAAATATATCGGCTATTTATATTAATTCTTAACCTATAATCAAAAATCACTTTCTAAACCATTCTATATTACTTCTTAACACTTTAGCTGGATTTGTTATATCTGTTCCATCATTTTTATTAATCAATCTGTGACTGCCAACATTTAGCTTTACATAATGAGAAAACATACAATCTTCTCCAATATATATTTGTGATTTTTCACTGTCCATATATAAATATTTGCAAAATGTAGTCCCCTTTTCTATATTAATTCCCCAAAAATCACATGCATATATTTTGCCTGACCTTCGTACTTGCACTTTATTTCCAAACCTAATCTCAGAATTATTTTTAGCTGTTAGATCTATACTTTCACCTATTTTATTATTCTCTCCCAAACAAATATATCCATTGTTAGCAATACATATACCACAGTGCTTTGATATATACACATAATTTTCCAATTCAACTCTCTAATTATTACTGACTATTATAGAACATTCCTCACATTAAACTGCTTTAATTGACATTAATGTTCTAACTAATATTTTCCCAACCTTCACCTGAATATCCCTTCAAGCTTTAATATATGGTCTATACCTCCTTTTAACCTGTCTTTACTAACTCTAAATACAAAACGCAGCATACAGAGGTACAATCTTTTTATTGCCCTCATATCCAAAGTTTTTAGAAGATAATTTTATTGCATACTCCGGTTTGAAAGTATCCATGTATACTTTTAAACTTTTTGCTCTTGTATTATCTGCTGATTTCACTTCTATTGGTATAAGTCTGCCTTCACGCTGTATAATAAAATCTATCTCTGCTCCACGCTCTGACTGCCAATAATATGTGTTATAACCATTAATGGAAAGCTGGACATTTACATAATTTTCAGTCATGCCACCTTTAAAATCATTAAGTTCATCAACCATATAAAGAATATCATTAGCAGATACATCTTTTTTGGCACATAACAATCCCATATCAGACACATATATTTTGAATGAATCAATGTCCCGGTAATTTTCAAGTGGTTTCTTTATTTGTTCCACTTTATATACCTGTGACACAATACCTGATAAATTTAACCATTCTATTGCATTTTCAAACTCAGACGCACGCCCACCTTTTTTTATAAGCTTATACTGGAAGCGAGTGTTTTTTTTCGATAACTGTACAGTAATATTATCATATGCAAGTCTTGTCTTCTTAATTTCATTGAGATTATTATACTTACTCATATCATTAAGATAACTTGCAAGTATAGTATCCTGTGTATGCCGTACTAATATAAAATCCTTTGTTTCTGCATATTGCATGACACACTCTGGCATACCACCCACAATAAGATATTGTCTATATATATTCATCGCCGCATCATGTAGCGCTGACGGTAATGGTTTATCTGTATTAAAGCAGTCTTTTATCCTTGAAACCAGATCATCTTCTCCAAGAGCTAACATAAACTCCTCAACATCCATAGGATACATTGTCTTCATATCCACTTTTCCAACAGGAAATGAAAATCTGGCTCTGTTAACTGCAACGCCCAACAGACTTCCCGCAACAATAATATGATAATCCGGTTCATCCTCACAGAAATATTTAAGTGAAGTCAATGCTCTTTCGCAAAGCTGTACCTCATCAAAAACTATAAGGGTTCTTTCCTTCACTATTGTTTGTCCCGCAATATGAGATAAAATAGGTATCAGATAATCTGGACTAATATTCTCGTCAAATGTTTCATTAAGCTTAGGGTTCGTCTCAAAATTAAAATATACCACATTATCATAGTGTGTACGTCCGAATTCCAGAACAGAATATGTCTTTCCCACCTGTCTTGCCCCCTGTAATATCAGAGGTTTTCGATGCTCACTTTCTTTCCATTGTTCCAGAAAAGTTGTAATTTTTCTATACATAATCTACCCTCCTCAAAGGTTCTGATTACAATATAATAAACATTCATGTAAAAATCAATGCATTTTTCTTTATTTTTAACATTATTTTGCATGAACATTTTGCATTTTTCCGCATTAATCTACACGAATATACTTATCTCGCACTCTCAACTCTCCTCTTAATATACTCTCCAACCTCATGTATAGTCCGAAGCACCTCTTCTTTTGTTCCATATGGGAAGCTGTTTACACAAGGAAATGTCTCAAAACTTAAAGTCCCGTCAAATCCAATCTCAGCAAGTGCCACAGCAAAACTCTCCCAGTCAGTACCGCATAAAGGACTGCTGCCAAATGTATAAGGCATCTGATGAAGATCTCCATATGCATCATTTTCATGCATATGCAAAAGCTTCAGACGACTGCCAGCCTTCCTGATATAATCTGCAGGCTGTCTGTGTACAAGCTGGATATGTCCTGTATCAAGACATATACCAAACCTTTCCTCACCTGCCATCATATTTAACATATCAACATAAAATATAGCATCGTCCGGGTCCGCACATGTACCTTCTGTTATTCGCCCTCCAACACTTTCATAGAGATTCTCAACACATATTCTGACATTGTGCTTCTTAAGCTCCGGTATAAGAGATGAGAAAAACTGTACATTCATTGCCTGTTCAGCCTCAAGTCCGTACTTATACTGCATCTTGAACGGATGCATGACTACCCATGGAATCTCAAGGAAACCGGCAATCTGAATGCTCTTTGGTATTACAACATTCTGCATATACTGGCTTATATCATCACGTCCCAGCACATACATAGGATAAGGGGCATGCATCTGTGACGGCTTAATTCCATATTTATTAAACATCTTCTTATACTCGCCAAAGTACGCAAGAATATCTTCAATATCCGCATCAAAAAATTTATTAATCTTTCCACCATAGACATCTGAATTCTTTAAAAATGTATCAAGATTAAAATCAACCATCTCAAATCCTGCCCCTGCAATTATTGCAACGCCATCTTCAATTCCCATCTCTGGCAGAATTCCTTTAGTCTGTACACCTACTTTTACCATTTCCATTCCTCCAAATGTCTATACAAAATATCTGTCCTGAAACTCGCTGTGTTCAACACCCATAGCCTTAAGCTGCGCTGATATCGCATCATAATACATACAGCATATAACAACATTACGTTCTTGTGCCGGAACATCAAGTATTGCTGACGGAGCCTTTACATCAACCCCGCATACCTTAGTTCCCCATCGCATCTTTCCATTGTCAACTGCAAAATATGGAGGAAATTTATTGCCAAGTACATCCATATAATCCCATAACATCTGTCCTGCACCGAACAGAATAAGCTTTTTATCAGGCTTATTTAACACTCTTTCAACAAATGTAAACTGTCCCTGCCATTCTTTAACAATTGCATGTAACATACGCACATATTGTGTCTGCAATTCCTCTGGGACTCTTGCAAATGTTCCGCTATTATCGAATATCATCCATCCTGAGAATTCAATCTTAATAAGCGCCCCAATAATATGATACCAGTCTGTAATAAGATTTCCTCTTCCTCTTGTAAATGTAAAAGGCATCTGTTTTTCATTGTACACACCGCCATTATCATTAGCATGTATCATGCAAAGATATTCACTGCACTGGTCAATCTGGCTTCTCACATTCTTGGCAAGCAGATTACTGTATCCAACATTTATAGATATACCAACTATAGCTGTATCACACAGCCTGTTACAGTATTCAGCAATTGATTTCAATGAAGATATATCAGAATATGCGTTATTAAGATATCCGGTTTCATCACTTCCATTGCAGCCATTCTCTATGAATACCGGAATCCTGTAATCTGTCATCATCATAGAACACTCTTCCACAACATTTTCAAGAATTCCTGCTTCACAATTCATGGTATCAAGTACTATATAATTTCCCTGATATCTCCTGCAATTTTCCAGAAGCTCATACATCTTATCCGGAGTCAGCTTTGCAAGAGGATATGAAAATCCTGAAACCTTAAGTACCCGTGAATCCCCATCTTTCTTCTTATAAGTCGGGAGTTCATCTTTTTCTATAATCTCATAAGGTATTTCTGCATATGAAAATCCGCCATCTGCAATTGCTTCAAGCTTTAATCCGTCACTTAACTGTACGCCTGCTAACATAATTATCTCCTGTTCTCACAATATCTCTCCGGCACATTAGTAAATATATCCGTTGCACCAAGTCTGTAGTATTCTCTTAAATCCATATCCGGTAATGTCCTGAGCTGTCCATACAAAGGCTCGCTTCCATTCCACATACGCACACAAAATCCGGCATTTCTTATATTCTCTACGTCACCCTTGTTGATAGGCATTCCCCACTGTGCCGGGTGAATTGTCATACCACCGTATTTTCCGATACCGTCCATACACCTGTGATAATCACCTGCCAGATATGCCACCTCTGCGTCCGCTTTTATTTGCTTAATAAGACCTATTGAATCATGATTAAATGATGAGTACACAACATAGTCTTCCAAATTAAACTCTGAAACCATATCAATAACCCTCTGTTCCATGCCTTCATATCTTATTTCACTATTCTTAAGCTCAATATTAAGATGAAGGCCTTTGCCCTTACAATATGGTGCAAGCAATTCAAACGTTTCCCTTAATGTAGGAATTCTATGAATTTCATCATCACCGGCTATAAATAACTGTTTCAGTTCATTTAATGTATATTCCTGTACATAGCCAGTCCCATCAGTGGTTCTATCCACTCTCTCATCATGTATTACAACGATTTCTCCGTCCTTTGTAAGCTGCACGTCAAATTCAATTCCGGTAATTCCATCTAATTCCGCCGCTTTTTTAAACGCAAGAAGTGTATTCTCCGGATTCATCATGCTGCATCCTCTGTGTGCCCATATACCAACGCTCTTTAAGGCTTCTGTATCCATAGTCTGCTTAACCTCGCCGCGGTTTGCAAGAAATTGCTCCATCATGCCAGAAAGCCATATACTTTCTTCATCAGTTATCTTCTTTACAGTTCCCGGATTATTAATGCATTGTACAAATGCTTCTATCTCGTATCGCAATCCACCACCCGCGAATTCTTCCTCATACACCTCTACCTGATTAGGATTCTCATGATGAACTTCTATTCTCTTAGTAAGCCACCATGGTGACGGAACTCTGATATAACCGTCATCTCCTGCCACAATAAGTTCTCCTTCTGTCTTAACTCCAAGTCCGGTCTTTATTGTAGCAACACCATCTTCGTAAGTTATCATCATCTTAGTATATGAATCTGTTCCAAGCGGGCTTTCTACTGAATAAATATGAACATCTTTTACCTCTGTGCCAAGCAGCTTAATAACCGGGAGAAGACAATAACTTGCAAGCTCAGTAAAGCTGCCACCTGACCTGCCCCACATCTCTCTTCCTGACGCTGCTCCTATCTTTGAAAATGCAGCTTCAACATCTCTTACTTTTCCTATTGCTCCGCTCCTGACAATATCTTCTATCTTTTTAAAACCCGCACAGTATGCTGTCTTAATAGCTTCCATGCAAACCAGCCCTTTAGCGCTTGCAATAGAAATCAATTCAGTGATGTCCGATTTATTCAATCCCATTGGCTTCTCGCACAATACATGTCTGCCTTTATCAAGTGCCATCCTTATATATTCCTGGTGTGTCTCATGAGGTGCTGCAATATACACTGCATCTACCGCCCCAAAGAAAACATCCGAATCATCTGTCAGTATCATTGGTCCGTCAATATCAATGTTATTATTCTTTGCAAACCATAATACGCTTTCTATATGTGGATTATATATCGCAGTAACATTTATACCACTTACATACTTACTTTCTTCAAGGAATCTTGCCGCTATCCGTCCTGTTCCTATTATTCCGATATTAATAACACATGCATTTACCTTCTCATGAATAAGCGACATAACCTCATCCGTTGTGAATTCCCTGTTCAATTCTTTTTCCATTATTAATCTCAATTCTTCTGCCTGTCTTTTGTAAAAAGGATAATCATGTGAACTTCCCACATTGCGTGGTGTCATATAATCATCGCCATATTTTATCCTCAGCAGACCATCATATCCCGCCGGAACAGGAATTGTAGTATTCTCGAAGGGCATCTCGCATACATCTTCATACCATGCTCTCTTAGCATGATAATCCCACCCTTCTGCATAATCTATCATCGAGCAGACTTCCTCTGAATTCTCATGCTGATAGCGCGCACATACAATATCATATATTTTCTTTAGTTCGTGTCTTAATCTGTTGTCATAATTAATAGGTATCCCAAATGTCTTCTCTATCTTTTTCATAAGTTCCAGCACCTTAACACTGTAAGGTGCTTCTTCTGGAACACTCTCCACCGTGCTTAACAGAAATTTCAGGCTCTCCACCTGCTTTTTCAAAGCATCTTTATCATCCGTTATATTATCAACTGGAAATATATCAATCCCTACAACATATGGGCAGCCATGAAACCTTTCAAGAAAATCCGGTTCAAAGCATATATGTCTTCCGTTAATTATTCTTGCTTTAATAGTATCATCTTCCGGATCATTATATACACTTTTAATTTCACAATACTTTCCAAGAAGTGCTGGTGCTTCTGAGAGGAATCTCATATAATCTATTCTAAGCATTGCTATGTCCATATCATCATCCCATGGTATGAACCCATGATGTCTTACAGCCCCCAGCAGAGTTCCCCAGTCTGCATAGAATTTGATATCAAGTATTGCACATACTCTTTTAACTTCCTCTAAAACTTCAAGCTGAGCCGCCCATGCCCGCTTCATGTCCTGCGAAACCAGAAACCCATCTCTATTCTCTTCCAAGAAATACTCTTCTTTAAAATACATCTAAATCTCCTAATTTAGTCATTTTGCTTCTGCTTCATATAAGCTTCTGTAATCTGCGCCATCGCAATAGCCTCTTCAGCAGTCAGCTTATATCCATTCTTATCTATTCCATTAATCTTAGATATGAAATCACTTATCTCATACCGGAATCCATCTCCCTGAAATACAGGCTCATACACCTCAACTTTAGATGAATCCTCATAATGTACCTCGAACCGCCTTGTAAGCCACCATGGCGATGGTGCAAGAATGTATCCCTTAGTTCCGGCAATTACAAGCTGTCCCTCAGACTTAACTGCCACACCATTCTTAGACAATGCCATTGCATTATCATATGTAAGATACACCTTAGTATACAGGTCAACACCATTCTCGTCATATATTGTATCAAAATGTATGTCCCTATAGTCTGTTCCAAGAAGCTTAATTATTGGAAGCAGTGTATAACTTCCGAATTCAAGAAATGCTCCACCATATGCTGCATCTGTTCTCTCTCTTGAATCAATATTGGCAAGTCTTGTAAAGCACGCTTCAACATCACATACTTTTCCTATCTTGCCTGACTGCACCATATTGATAAGCTGACCGAAACCCGGACAATAAGCGGTCTTAACAGCCTCCATAAGTACAAGTCTATTATCCATTGCATACTGATAAAGGCTTTGTGCTTCAGCTTTGGTAAACGCTGCCGGTTTTTCACATAATACATGTTTACCACTTTCCAGAGCCTTTCTGGCATAACCATAATGAGTTTCATTCGGTGAAGCTATATACACAGCATCTACCTGTTCAAGAAATTTCTCATACTCTCCACTATAATTAGGAATATCATGTCTGTTACTGAATGCCTGCGCCTTCTGATTTTCAGGATTGTATGTACATGCTATATTAATACCACTTACATACTTGGCTTCTGATATGAATCTGGGAGCAATTCTTCCTGTTCCCACTATTCCAACATTAACAATCTTAAACTTATTCTTTCTCTCCAAAGTTGATGATATATCCGGTGTCCTCTCTAGATATACAACCTCACAGAACTGCTTAAGATAGTCAAATGTTCCAATCCAGTCTGAACCGACAGTAAATATATCAACACCATAGCGCTGGATATCCTCTATCTTCTGCCCATCATGGTCCTCAACAATAATTTCATCTGCAAACCCTGTTTTCCTGACATTCTCGATTCTGTCCATTATAGAATCAACTACATTAACCTTACCTCGTGCCTCATCAAAATGTTCTGTAGTAACACCTACTATAAGGTAATCTCCTAATGCCTTTGCTCTCTGTAAAAGCTTGTAATGTCCTTCATGAAATAAATCATATGTCCCATAGGTTATTACCTTCTTCATAAGTTAAATTCCTCCAATATCTTCCGCTTCTATCTTATCTTCCCATTCAGCCTCTGATTCTTCTCCAAAAAAGTCTGTAAGTTTTTTAATATACAGCTTTCTTATTTCTTCTGACTGTACTATAACTTTATCTGCGTATACAACTCCTGGCATTGTTACATACGCATCCATGTTAGTATATGCTCTCATATCATTCTCATCTATTTCATCTGTTCTGAAATATGGAATATATATAAGTTTCTGTGTATGTGATGCAAGATTATATGAATAAAACACCGGATCTGTTGTTCCCGCTGAATTATAATTATCATACGGATTCTGGAATACAATTACATCCGGATTCTCGTTCACATAATTGTAATCTTCTATTGGTGTAATTGTAACATATTCCGGATACATTCCGCCATCTATATATTTTTCAAAAGTCCCATCAATATTTTTATAATAATATGGAACGCACTGAACTATAACTTTAATATCCTTTTCTTGACAATATTTCTTATATATATTGTCCATCGTATTCCAGTTCTCTGCTTTATATGATAAAAAGAGCACTGTCTTATGAGTATTTCCATTAAAATCTTTAACTATCCTTTTTGCTTTTCTGATTACATCTGTTTGCTCCTTACATTTCATATAATCCTTATATGTATCCTTGTAATCATTTGATTTAATCCCCTCTGCTATGCAGTGTTTTTTCTGTTTAACATAGAATGGATATTCATGTGTGTCCCAGTTATGAACTGGTGTCATATAATCACCATATTTTGTCTTTAATATGGCATCATATTCAACAGGTACTGGTATTTCTGTATTTTCAAATGGTACTCTTATCTCTTTTCTGTAATATTCTTTAGGAAACTTATAATTCTTATTTCCAAGCCACACATGCATAAGCGTAATATAGTCAGCTTCTTCCTCTGTATACAATCCACTCAACTTATCAACCAATATAAGAAGCTGCTGTGCTATACTTTTATTTCTTTCTATTGTCACTCCGCATAATTCTTCTACCTGGCTTAAGCGTAATTCCAATTCTGCCGGAGCCTTGTCCCAATCTATTTCATCACTTTTATTTTCGATTTTTCTTGCCAGTTTTTCAACTGTCCATACTATATCTATTAAATCGCATTGAAATTTATCATCTTCTTCATCCGCAGCTATATAATCAAGTGGGAATATATCCAGACCTGCTATATATGGGAATCCATGATATTTTTCAAGATGTATTCTGTCATAATTAATATTTCGTCCATTAATAATTCTAGATATTGCATTATCATTCTCTGCATCACTATTCATGTCAAATATACAATACCCTTTTGGCATAATATCCTTGGCAATCTTTAAAAATCTTTCATAATCTGGCCTTCTCATACATATATCCATATCGTCATCCCATGGTATGAATCCATGATGTCTTATAGCGCCAAGAAGCGTTCCCCATTCTGCAAAATACTGTATTCCATTCTCTCTGCATGCCTTATCTACATCACTAAGCACCTCAAGCTGTGCAGCCCATGCATGCTTTATATCCGAAGTTACATAAAATCCTTCTCTTACTTCAGCTTCAAAATAGTTCTTGTCAAACTCCATAAGTATATTCTCCTAGCAGTATATTGTTTCATACGGCTATAAACAAAAAGAGCTGGTGCAAGCACCAGCTCTTCTGCTTATAGTAGTAATAATTATTAACCGAGAAGTGAAAGTACACCCTGTGTCTGCTGATTAGCCTGTGCAAGCATAGACTGTCCAGCCTGTGAAAGGATGTTATTCTTGCTGTACTGTACCATCTCATCAGCCATATCTGTATCACGGATAC
>OHJS01000823.1_pt1 | contig 18385 bp, 8 predicted proteins | sample 1568661 | NCBI WGS metagenome assembly OHJS01 (sample SAMEA3879603, study PRJEB24766) | human gut metagenome | biome: human-associated habitat; feature: feces | place: USA | collected 1985/1987 | reverse complement strand
CACCACTGGCGTGTCTTTTGTTTCAACAATTTAGTTCCTGTAATCTGTGTTGCTTCTACAGTCTTCATGGCTTTGGCAAGAGAGAGGGATGAAGCCGGCACTTCATTGGCTGTAGACACGTACAATACGGAACGTGATTTTCCGCCCGGCACCTCTTTCCAGTAGGTTGCATAGTCTCCTCCCGCCAACAAGGACTGTACCCAACTACCTTCTTTGTCTTTTTGGTCGACGACAGGTGCGGGGTTGTCCTTGTATTTTAATTTTTCTTTCAAATGGGGAAATACTCTTATGCGGGGAGAGCATGGGTTCCCGGGAATCCCCTTCCAGCGGTAAGGGACTCCGGAGGAAACTTCCACGATATTCACTTCTTCGGGTTGGGGAGTATAGGCGTGGAAAGTCAAGTCTCCTTTGTCTGTTTTTAGGTGTCCGGTCAGTTCGGCATTGTAAATGTCGAGATAAAAAGTGCCTGAAAGTATCTTCCCTTCAGGGAATAATAGCATTTTACCGACATCAAGCCTGCAAAAATCCACCATTTTATCTGCCTCTTCCGTGCCGATGGAGGTTTTTCGGTAGGGAGCTTTCCTATGATCTGTGACATCGGGACGTCCCAGATGGAAAACTAATGCATTGAGTGTGGAATCGGCATATACCATCATGCCGACCAATCCATTACCTAAAAAAGCACCTTCATTCCATTGCATGGGTAATTGTTCCCATATCAAGGCATGTTGGCGCATATACTTTTCCATGTCCGGAAACGAAGCTCCGGACATGGAAGTACATATGAAAAACAATAAAATTACGATTTTGATTGTACTACGCATAAATTTATTCCTTTTAGTTGGGCAACGGTATCATTGCTCTACGACCATAGTTAAATTTCAGACCTCTTTTATAAGCTTCAGGACCATATAGGTCTTGGATATCCATTTCACCCAAGTTCACGAGGATTCCCCGCGCCATGAGTCCGGCATCTTCGTTTTCAAGGCGTGGCAGGGTTTCTGCGGCTTCTCTCAGCTCCGACAGGAAAGGACGGATACAGTCACGCATATCAGGGTCTAAAGATAAGCATTCCAGTGAAGAGTACCCTATTTTTCTGTATTTTTCCTCTGTGGGAATAATTAGGCGGGCAACGCTTTCTTGACTTTTACCCAGATAGGCTGCGGCATAGGCGGCTTCGGAAGCGATGTAGGGATTACTGTCTTGGAGGAGTGCCAACAAGGCTTGCGGACAAGAAGATATTTGCTTTTCTCTGGCAAGTTTGGCATATCCTACTACTCCCCAGAATCTCATTTCGGATAGCGGATTGGTAATTGCTTCTTCTAACATAGACAGAGAGGCGGTGGTTGCTGTTCCAGCTGTTTCAACAAGAGTATAAAGTTCGTTCAGAGGATATTTCTCCTTGCGCACTTTGTCGTAAAGAATATGACCGGTGCGTGAAGTGGGAAGGAAGAACCCCAAATCACCGGTGACACGAATATGGTCAGATAGTGCTTGGCGCATTTTGGACAAGATTTCTGCATATTCGGGAGTACCGGATAAGTCGTGCAGTTCATCCGGATCTTTTTCAAGGTCAAACAGCATTTCTGCCGGATGGGCTTCGAAAGTCAGTTTCCAGTTAGGGTTGGTATTATGCCCTTCCAATACTAGTTTATCCCATGCTTTGTTGGAAGGCATTCCCCATTGATAATAATTGCGCAGGGCAAACTGACGATAGGGGATATAACTACGGATATATTTGAAACGCCCATCGGTAACGGCGCGTACCGGCATGAAATGATGCAATTGATTGGCTGCTAATGCAAATTGCATCTGGCGTTTTTCTTTGTTTGCAAACTTGCCGTAAAGTGCTTTGCCCTGCATCTGTTTGGGTGGTTTTACCCCTGCAAGACTAAGTACGGTAGGCCCTAAATCCGTGAAGTTGACCAAGCTGTACTCTTTGCCTGAAGCCTGCTTGGCCAGGTGTTGCCATTTGGGCGGGAAATAGACAATCAGAGGTACTTTTAGACCGCTTTCGTACAAATATCCTTTACCACGGGGTATACAACCGCCGTGGTCACTGAAGAAAAATATAATTGTATTTTCATCCAAGCCTTTCTCTTTCAGGTCTTTCAGGAAGAATCCCAGCCAGGTATCCACGTCTTGTACTGCTTCTAAATGACCGGCATAGTCGGAACGTACTTCCGGCAAGTCGGGAACATAAGCAGGCAATGAAAGCAGTGCCGGGTATATGCCTTCCCGTGTGTAATCTCTGCGTCCGTCTGTATGGAAAGTTCGGATGCGTCCCATGTGTGAGGTTACCGTGTTGAATACAGCGAAAAAGGGTTGGTTCTTTTTTCGTTTGGGACTATTGTATGAGGCTTTGTTGCTACATTCGTCCCAACATATTTTATTGTCAGTGGTAGAGTTGTAGTGTGTCTTGCTGTTGTTTGTACAGTAATATCCGGCTTCGCGTAATTTCTGTGGAAAGAAGATGTCAGCAGGTGTATCGTAGGGCACAGGATGGATGTCCATGCCGTAAGTGCTTGAATAGCATCCGGTAATCAGTGAAGAACGGGCAGCCGAGCTCTGGGGAGCTACGGACCATGCGTTCATAAACTGTATGCCGCGGGCGGCAAGGCTGTCCGCATTGGGAGTATGTACTCCTCTGTTGCCGTAGCAACCGAATTCGTATGCACTAGTATCTTCAAAGGTGAGCCAAAGAATATTGGGCTTTTCGTTTTTTGTGTCTGCCGCCTTTGTCTGTGTGGAATACAATCCGCAGAAGGCAGTACACATTAATAAAGGTAGGTGTCTCATAAAGCATTAAGAATTAAGAACATTTGTTTCCCGCAGCTAAAGTAGTCCGTTTGTGTTTAACTGAGACTTCCTTATGTTTAAAAGTGTACCAATATTGTTTTGGCAAGTGAGGTTTCAACAATATTAGCATTGATTCAACAATATTACAAGAGGTTTAAACGCCCATTGGCATGATATTGAATAAAAAGAGAGTGAAATACTGATAACAAAGGACTAACTTTGAGCATTAAAATCTAACCATGAAAGAGATATGAAAAACATGTTGTTTATGATGGTGCTGTTTTGTGTATCATCTTTGGCAGGACAAGCCCAGAATGTAAATGCGAACTCTTTTGATGATTCATTGCGTAGTGAAGCGGATAAGCTGTTGACGGAATGGATGGATGCTTTTCTGGCTTATCAGTGCACCTATTCCGATTCCGCACTTGATGGAGGAGTCTTATGCCCTGCATGTGCCCGTATGCATGGACGTATAGGTGATGCCGTACTTCCTTTGATGTATTTGGCAGAAAAGACCGGAAACCAAAAATATTTGCTTGGAGCCAAGCGCTTGATGGCGTGGATGGAGAATGTGCACCGTCCGGACGGGTCATGGATGAACGATGTACATGTATCGGATTGGAACGGTACGACGGTATTTGCAGCGATTGCTCTTTATGAAGCTTTGCATTATCACGGACATCTATTGGATGATTCAACCCATCATCATTGGAAACAGCGATTGGTAGAGGCTGGTGAGTTTATGATGAACAATCCTTTCATTTATAGCCGAAGGCGAGAAGGCATGAGAAATATGAATGTAAATTATTCTGCTTCAGCAACCTATGCACTATATGCTATCGGTGAAATGTGCAATCGGCCTGAATTTAAGAAGGAAGCCGAAGAGATAGCTCTCGGATTAAAAGAATATTTTACCGTGAATGACTGTTTCTTGTATGGCGAGGGACCTAATATCGCCTCAGAAACTCCAAACGGTTGCCGTCCGGTAGATTTGCTTTATAATGTAGAAGAATCACTGCCTAATATGGCATATTATGCAGTGATGGCAAACGACATGGAACTATTTTCGCTTGTGGAACGTTCCATGGATACTCATCTTGAGTTTATGTTACCCGATGGCGCTTGGGACAACAGTTGGGGAACACGAAGCTTTAAATGGACTTATTGGGGCGGACGCACCAGTGATGGTTTTATGGGAGGCTATTATGCAATGGCTGCCCAACATCCGGAATATTTAGAAGCAATCCATCGTAATATACAATTACTGAAAAAGGCTACTTCCGAAGGTCTGCTTTATGGTGGCATGCATTATCGGGTTTCCGGGATTTCCCCATGCATTCACCATACATTCGGTCACGCCAAGGCAATCACTTCTTTTTTAGAACTTCCTCCCCTGAATATCACTTCTTCCCAAGAGCTTCCGCGTGATAAAGCCTATGGTCTGAAATATTTCAAGGATATCCATACCTGGCTTATCTCTCAAGGCCCCTGGCGTGCTACATTCACCGGATATGATGCAGAATATAAAATTAAAGGTACTCATCCGATGGGAGGCGCACTCTCTATGCTATGGCATACACAGGCAGGACCTGTTTTTGCCGCTACAATGAACAAATACCAGTTGATTGAAGCGCCTAATATGCAGAGTAATAGCCGTAAGTATATCATGGGAGGTACACCACGGATCGAGTTTATGCAAAATGGGACCATATATAGCAATTTGGATGACCTGAATACAGATATCATCTGTGATACAGAAAAGAACGGCTATCGGTTTACCGTGAATACTCATTTGGTCGATATAAATCAAAACGCACCTGCCCAAGGAGAGATTCCTGTCACAATTTACTATACCTACACCCGGCAAGGTCTTGAAATAAACGTAGAAAACTGCTATGACGCTACATATCTGATGCTGCCAGTCATCGCATCACCCGCAGAAGAGGTAAAAGTAACTCCCCAAAAAGCATCTATAAACAAGGATGGAGGCACTTTATCCATCACCTGTACAGCCGGACATATAGAAGTAGCGCCAACCGATAAAGATGGACGAATATTCAATCCGGTTCCTGGATTTTCTTTTGTACCTTTGCGAATAATTCCTAATAGTTCGGAAAAGAAAATTCGTATAAATATTCTTTTTCGCTAATCTATTTTGTTAATTTGTCTCGTAATAGGATACGACTATGAAAATAATACAAACTTTGTTAGTACTTTTAGGAGGGTTATTTCCATTTATGCTGAATGCCGGAACAACGGAGGATATTTACTTCTCTCACATCGGTATGGAAGATGGATTATCACACAGTACCATATTCGCAATTAATCAGGATAAAGAAGGGAATTTATGGTTTGCCACGTACGACGGTGTGAATAAGTACGATGGTTACAATTTCACTGTATACCGCCATGAATATACAAACCCCAATAGTATTGCCAGTGACATAACCCGGTGCATAGCCATCGATGATTCGGATCAGATATGGGTGGGTACCCGTGAAGGCCTATCCTTTTATAATCGTCGTAAAAACTCGTTCTCCAATTACTACTATAAGAAGAATGGCATCAATGTCCCCATCAACAGCATTGCTCCCATTAAAGAGAACTGGCTGATGCTGGGTACGGCAGAAGGTATTTTACTTTTCGATATCAAGAAAGAATGCTTCTTAAACGATACTTTGCCTTCCCTGCATTTGTTGAAACCAACCGTTTTAGTACGCCAGGGCGAATACATTTATATAGGTGCCGAAGATGGAGTATATACTTACACATTATCGGGAGGTAAATTGGAAAGATTAATAAGTATGCCCGCAGGGATACGCATACATGCCATTTTGTGTCAGATGTTCAGCCGAATATGGATGGCAACCGAAGGGGATGGACTATTTATGTACGATGCCAAAACCAAGGAGTTGAAAAACTATCGTTATGAAAGTGAGCAGTCCGGTTTAAATTCCAATTATGTACGCTCATTGGAGCTGGATACGGAAAATCGTTTATGGGTAGGGACTTATAGCGGACTGAATATCTATAAAGAAGCTACCGACAATTTCTCTTCTATAAAAAGTTCCGAGATACAGGAAGGAAGTCTGTCACAAAATTCTGTCAGAAGTATTTTTAAAGATTCTCAAGGCGGCATGTGGTTAGGAACTTATTGGGGCGGGTTGAACTATTACCATCCTCTTTGTAATCGCTTCCAGCGTATCAAGCATGTTCCTTTTCTGAATTCACTTAGTAATAATGTGGTCAGTTGTATTGTAGAAGACAGTGAACATAACCTGTGGATTGGAACAAGTGATGGCGGATTGAACTTCTATGATTCCACCTCAAAATTATACAAGAACTACCTGTTTAAATCAGGATCATTGGATGTACCTTTCAAGGATATTAAAACAGTGTATGTAGACGAGGAACATGATAAAGTATATGTGGGAGCCCATGCCGGAGGCATGATGGCCCTCCAGCGCAAATCGGGACGGGTAGAATACTTCAATCGCCAGAACAGTAACTTACCCAGTAATAATATCTATTCTATCATCTCCGATGAGAACGGAGGATTATGGGTCGCTTCACTGGAACATCTCCTGCATTTCGATATAGACAAGCGCAATTTTACAATTGTAGACAAAGATCAGAATGGGCGTAAATTACAACAATATAACCGTTTGTTGTTTCGCGATTCCAGGAGACGTATATGGGTAGGAGGTGAAATGGGGGTATCTGTTTATAATCAGATAGGAACAGATTTCCTGGCCAATACAGATTTCCATATAGACCCGATACTACAGCAGGCATTTGTGAATTGCTTTTATGAATCTACATCGGGATATATCTGGATCGGGACACGTAGCGGACTTTTCGCTATGAAAGAAGGAAGTAAAGAGCTATTGCAGTATACCACGGCAGATGGTTTGCCGAGTAATGTTATTTATGGCATCATGGAAGATGCTTACGCTCGTTTGTGGATAAGTACCAATCAAGGTTTGAGTTGCCTGAATCCGGAAAATGGAAAGTTCCGTAACTTTACTATATTGGACGGTTTACAGGGAAATCAGTTTAATGCCGGATCTTATTGTCGTCAAGATAACGGTTACATGTTGTTCGGGGGTGTCAACGGCATTACATTATTCCGTCCGGAAACACTGATTGACAATCCTTATACTCCTAAACCGGTAATCAACAAGCTGTTTGTTTACAATAAGGAAGTCCTTCCCAACGACGAAACGGGAATATTGAGTGAAACGGTTGAATATGCAGATCATATCACCCTCTTCTCAGAATTCATTCGCCATATCTTTTGTAGTGTCCAACTATATCGCTGGCAAACACAACACTTTTGCTTATAAACTGGAAGGGTATAATGACGAGTGGTACAGACAGAACGATACCAGTCCGGTTTCGTACTCTAATTTGCCGGCAGGTGACTATACTTTTTATATAAAAGCAGCGAACAATGACGGTAAATGGAATGAAGAACCGACTGTACTTCATATTCGCGTTCTGCCTGTTTGGTACTGTACCTGGTGGGCACTTTCATTGTTTGCTCTGTCTTTCATGTTGGTGGTATTTGGCATTGTCCGCTATTTCTGGTTGCGTAAAAGTATGCAGGCTGAAATTCTTATGGAAAGACTGGACAAGGAGAAACAGGAAGAAATCAGCCAGATGAAAATCCGTTTTTACGTTAATATATCACACGAATTACGTACTCCGCTCACCCTGATTGTAGCACCACTGCAAGAATTGCTAAGTCGCATATCCGGACATTGGGAACATGAACAGTTGCTGTATATACAAAGAAATACCAACCGCTTGCTGCATCTCGTCAATCAGTTAATGGATTACCGACGGGCAGAGTTGGGAATCTTTGAACTAAGACTGGTAAGTGCCAATGCCTACAAAAGAGTTTTGAATAGCTTCATGAACTATGAAAGTTTGTCGAAGAAAAAAGATATAGACTATAATTTCTATACGGAATTGCAGGACAAAGAACTGTTATTCGATGAAAACTATCTGGATCTTATTGTTAACAACTTACTGTCGAACGCTTTTAAATATACCGAAGAAGGTGAAAGTATTACGGTAAAACTGTATCAGGAAGCAGGTGATCTTGTACTGCAAGTTACAGATACAGGTATCGGTATTCCCAAAGAAAAACAGGAGAAGATTTTTGAGCGGTTCTATCAAGTGGAAAGCGGACGTGAAGGAAGCGGTATTGGTCTTTCCCTGGTACAACGGCTGGTTGAATTGCACCATGGAAGAATTGAGTTGGAGAGTGAACCCGGAAAAGGTTCTACTTTCTCCATTTACCTTCCGCAAGATAAATCTGTATATAGCCGTGAAGAACTGCTTGGAGGAGAAGAGAACGCAGACAATCAACGGGTATACTCTACGAATGCGCACGACGTATATATCGGTGATGAAGAAGAAGCCGATACAGAAAGCGAAGAAGATGAGAATACAAATAAACGAGGAACACTCCTTGTGGTGGAAGACAATAAAGAATTAAGGCAATATCTGGTCAATGGATTGTCCGGCTTATTCAATATGCTGGAAGCTGAAAATGGGCAAAAGGCATTAGACATTCTGAAAGAGAAGGAAGTTGACCTGATTGTAACGGATGTCATGATGCCCGTAATGGATGGTGCCAAATTATGTAAGTTGGTAAAACAAAACTTACGCACCTGTCATATTCCAATATATATGCTGTCTGCCAAAGCAGATATTAAATATCAATTGGAAGGTTTACAGGTAGGAGCAGATGATTACATAGCCAAACCTTTCTCGATGGCAATATTGAAAGCAAAGATTATGAACATGCTGCGTACACGCCACCGCATCTTCGAACACTATTCCAATACCACCGAAATAGAACCGGAGAAACTTACCAATAACACGATGGATGAAGAACTGCTCAGAAAAGCGATTGCAGTGATTGAAAGAAACATGGACAATGTAGAATTTTCTACAGAGCAATTTGCGCGTGAGATGAATATGAGCCGTTCTAATCTACATCTGAAATTAAAAGCAATAACAGGAAAGTCAGCTATCGACTTTATCCACAAGATACGCTTTAACCGCGCATGTCAGCTTTTGCAGGAAGGAAAATACAATGTTTCAGAAATCAGTTTTATGGTAGGCTACAATACTCCTTCTTATTTTGCAGCACGCTTCAAGAAGTATATAGGTTGTCTGCCTACCGAATATGGAAAGAAATAAGATATGAGAAAATATAAGATGTGGACACTACTCATTGTTCTGTCCTTGTTAGCAGCATGTAAACAACCCCAATCATTAACCCCTTCTGTCAGTGAAGTCGCACAAATTAAGGCAAATGGTACATCCATCCGGCTTTTCTGTTTGACAAACAGGAATGGAATGGCAATCAAAGTTACCAACTTTGCCGCCTCGCTAACGTCCGTTTCCGTACCCGACAAAAAGGGGAACTTCGAACAAGTAGTACTGGGCTTCGATAGTTTAGAAAGTTACTTGGGAAAGCATCCTAAATTTGGTGCCACTGTAGGCAGATTTGCCAATAGAATCAAGCATGGCGAGTTTTGCCTGGATAACCAGATCTTTCAACTTGAAAAGAACAGTAAAGGAAATTCTGTTCATGGCGGAAGCCGGGGATTCAATACTCAAGTATTCGAAACGGATACCTTTTATGTAGTGAAAGACACGGCAATAGTTGTCTTTTCTTATAAAAGCGCTCACCTTGAAGGAGGATTTCCCGGCAATCTGAATCTGTCAATCGCTTATAAACTGACTGATCGCAATGAAGTAATCCTGGATTATACGGCCACCACGGATCAGCCTACTGTTGTAAATTTCACCAATCACAGCTACTTCAATCTGACCGGCTGTAAAGAGCCTGTACTGAACCATCTTTATACATTGCATGCGGACTCAATTACCCCGGTAGATTCAACAGGAGTCCCTACCGGAGAGCTGAAGGCAGTTACAGGAACGGAGTATGACTTCAGAACTCCACGAACAGCCAAAAAACAAATCCGACGGATGATGGGAAAAACTTATGATATCAATTATAAACTAAATAAACACCCGGATTCTTTGGAATTAGTAGCTACAGTCACCGAACCTGTATCTGGAAGAATACTAAAAGCATACACCACTGAACCCGGGATGCAATTTTATATTCCAAGTTCCAACATGGATTATCTGAATGGGCATGGCAATAGAAAGTACGGTAAATACTATGGATTCTGCCTCGAAATGCAGCATTTCCCAGACTCCCCCAATAAGCCCCAATTTCCTTCTACAGTATTGCGACCTGGCGAAATCTACCGACAGACAACAATCTATAAATTTGAAAATTCACCAGCAACGAAATGCCACCTCCGTATCAAGTCCGTACCTCCTCCGTACTGAGTCCGTATCTATGAGTATGGAGATACTACGGAGAAGATACGGAGATGGTACGGAGATACTACGAAGGAGGTACGGACATGATACGGAGATACCTCAATGGTCTTTCAGCAATCAATCCTGCATATTATTTCTTTATTGAATAAAGGCACCCCCTTCCATAGGGCTCTGTGGCGCACATTTTACACAAAAACATTCTAAGGTGAACAATATTAGCATGCAAAAAGCATAAAATTGTGAGTATCAAAAACAATACTTTCTCACTTTTTTTTGTGCTTGCAGTAAGTTTGCCGTCACAAAATGATCTCTAAAGTTAAACCTTAGATTTATTTATTATGTTCAAATTAAAAGAATCTATTTTATTGTTTTTCCTCGCTTTCGTCAGTACGATTGCATACGCGCAAAGTCTGACAGTTACTGGTAAGGTAGTCGATAGCGAAGGTTATGAAGTTATTGGAGGTAGCGTTATTATTAAGGGTGCTGCCGGTATTGGAACTGTTACTGACATAGATGGTCACTATTCGCTGAAAGTGAACGATGCATCTAAAGATGTATTAGTTTTTTCGTATGTGGGAATGACTCCCCAGGAAGTGAAAGTCAACAATCAGAGTGTTATTAATGTAACGTTGCAGGCAGATGCCGTACTGCTGGACGAAGTTGTAGCCATCGGTTATGCAACTGTAAAACGTAAAGACCTGACCGGTTCTGTTGCTTCGGTTAATAGCAAAGAACTTTCGAAAGTTCCTACCAGTGATATCACACAAGCCCTTGCCGGCCGCATGGCAGGTGTGCAGGTTATGCAGAGTGAAGGTGCTCCCGGAGCTTCCATTTCTGTTCGGGTTCGTGGTGGTATTTCCATTACTCAAAGTAACGAACCTTTGTATATCATCGACGGTTTCCCCAGCGAAGACGGTATGTCTACCCTTGACCCGGCGGAAATTGAAACAATCGACATCCTGAAAGATGCTTCTGCTACAGCTATCTACGGTGCCCGTGGTGCTAATGGTGTAGTCGTTATTACTACCAAGAGCGGTGGTAAAGACGGAAAAGCGACTGTTACATTTGACAGTTATGTAGGTTTCAAGAAAATAGCCAAGAAGCTGGATGTACTTTCTACTTATGAATTTACGATGTTGGATTATGAACGTCGCGTTTACGACGCTACCACTCCGGACGACTGGGAGAAAGACATCAAAAAGTTCACCGAAATCTACGGCAACTACAGTGACCTTGAAAAAAACTATGGCAATCGTAAAGGGCTGGACTGGCAAGATGAAACATTGGGACGCACGGCAATTACACAAAATTATCGTGTAGGCGTTTCCGGTGGTACTGATAAATTAAATTATAACCTGGCATATTCTTATTATGACGAAGAGGGTGCCATGGTATATAGCGGCAACAACAAGCACAACATTTCATTCAACATGAATCATAAAGTGAATGACCGCTTGGACATCACCGCCCGTATCAGCTACGACCAAATGAAAATTACCGGTATGGGTACTTCTGAAGGAGGCGACCGTTTCAATAAGATGCAGCACATTTTGCAGTACCGCCCCACAGTAGGTATCAACGGAACTGATGACCTGTTATTGGGAGATGAAGACCCTATTTTCCTGGATGATTCGGGTAACGTAATGCAGAATCCCTTACTTTCTGCGGCAGAAGAGACGAATGATCGTGAATATCGTACATTCCAGGCTAACGGTGGCTTTACTTTGAAACTTTTCAAAGGTCTCTCTTTCCGTAATACCACAGGTATGCGTTACCAGACACGACGCAATGATGTTTTCTACGGAGACAAGTCAATCACAGCAAAACGTTCAAGCATCAATGGTAGTATTCAAAATCTGGAGACCGGTAGCTTCCAGACTTCAAACGTATTGAACTATAACTGGTCGGGTAAAGGTCATGACGTGACTGCCATGGTAGGTCAGGAATATGTAGACCGTTGGAACCGTAATTTCAAAGCAGCAGCATCTAACTTCCCGAATGACGATATAGGTTTGGCTGACCTCTCACTGGGTCTTCCGACAGCAGTTCAGTCTGCCGAAAACTATGATGATAAATTGCTCTCTTTCTTCGCCCGTTTCAACTACGGCTTCAAAGATAAATACTTGTTTACCGCTTCGGTTCGTGCCGATGGTTCTTCCAAATTCGGTAAGAATAACAAATGGGGCTATTTTCCCGCATTCTCAGCAGCTTGGCGCCTGGGAGAAGAAGAGTTTATCAAGAACTTGAATATCTTCTCTGACTTAAAAGTTCGTTTGGGCTATGGTATGGCGGGTAACAACCGTATCGACAGTTACCTTAGTCTGGCTGTATTGGGATCTGTTACTTATCCCAATGGAGACTCCACCCAGCCCGGTTATGTTTCCAAGCAGATTCCTAACCCTGACTTGAAGTGGGAAGCTAACAAAACCTTCAACTTTGGTCTTGACTTCGGTTTCTTCAATCAGCGTTTAACCATTTCTCCTGAATTTTACATAAACCGCAGTAGCAATTTGTTGCTAAACGCCAAACTGCCTACTTCATCCGGTTACAACAGCATGGTTATCAATGCCGGTGAAACAGAAAACAAAGGTATTGACTTAACCATCAACTCAACCAATATCACGAATAAGAATTTTACCTGGAACACATCCATCACTCTGTCACACAATAAGAATTCTGTAAAGAAACTGACGGGAGAAGATGTGCAGCTGTGGGAGGCTAACTTCGGTTACAGCCAGAATACGCACATTATCGGTGTGAACCAACCTTTGGGACAGATGTACGGATACGTAACAGATGGTCTGTACCAAGTATCTGACTTTGATTACGATGCAGCAACTAAAACTTACACACTGAAAGACGGTGTTCCGTATGCAGGCGAAAAAGGTAATGTAAAACCGGGTATGTGGAAGTTTAAGAATATAGATGGCAGCAAAGACAATAAAATTACAGAAGCTGACAAAACAGTCATTGGTAACGCTTATCCGAAAATTTACGGTGGTATCAATAACACTTTCACTTACAAAGATTTCGATTTGAGTATATTCCTTACCTATAGCATCGGTAACGATGTATTCAATGCAACCAAACTGACCAATACCAAAACTGCTTTGCAGAACAAAAACGTTTTGGCAGTAGCTGACTCTAAGCACCGTTGGGTATTGGTTAATAAGGCAGGTGACTTGATTACAGATCCCCAGGAGATGGCAGACATCAACAAGGGCAAGACTGTAGCCGCCATTTATGATAACGAAGCAGGTGATACTTACATTCACTCTTGGGCTGTAGAAGACGGTTCTTTCCTGAAACTGAGTAACATTACTTTAGGTTACACATTCCCGAAGAAGATGATCAGAAAAGTCGGATTGAGCAAATTACGTCTTTATGCCACAGGCTCTAACCTGCTGACCTGGACCAAATATTCCGGCTTCGATCCTGAAGTTTCTACTATGGGAAATGGTCTGACACCGGGCGTTGACTTTGGTGCTTATCCCAGAAGCCGCGCGTTTGTTTTCGGTATTAATTTAGCTTTCTAATGAACTTCAAATGGAGAATACAATGAAAAAATATAAAGTGATTGCGCTAAGCGCACTGATTGCAGCAGGATTCACCTCTTGCGACCTGACAGAAAAACCTACTTCTTACTACGAGAAGGACACTTATTTTGAAACTATGGACCAGGCAAAAATGTCAGTAGTAGGTATTTACGATTGTCTGGCTATAGACAAGCATTACGGACAATATGAAATGGCGATGCCTGCTTCGGACGATACCTATTATATTCAAGGAACAGGTACGGATAACACACGTCGTGATATTGCCCACTACATGGTGAAACCGACCAATACTTGGATTGCATCCATATGGGAATACAAATACCTGGGTATTGACCGCGCTAATTTTTCCATTGCCGGTATTGAGCAGATGACAGGTTACGAAGAAGATTCCAATTTAAAGGAGTTAGTGGCTCAGGCACGTTTCCTCCGCGCATTTCTGGCTTTCGATTTAATTAAATACTGGGGAGATGTTCCGTTCAAAACCACTTATACTGCCGGATATGAAGAAGCTTTCAAAGGTCGTGTAAGTCGTGAAGAAATCTATGACCAGATTATAGTTGACCTGAATTTCGCTAAAGAGAACCTGCAAAAAGACAATGCTTCACTTTCACCGGAAGTTCCTTCACAAGGTGCTGCCCATGCATTGCTGATGCGTGTTTATCTGCAACGTGCCGGGTACAGCTTGCAGCAAGACGGTACATTGACCCGCCCGGACGAAACTAAAAGAAAAGAATACTTTAACGCTGTGATTGCCGAATGGACCGCCTTCCAGAACAAAGGCAACCATGGTTTTTATACAGGTGGTTTTGAACAGTTATTCAGAGGTTATTCAGAAGGCATCTTGAATTCCCAAGAGAGTTTGTGGGAAATTGCTTTCAATCCTACAGGAGCCGGCTACAAGGACAATGCAGGTACTTGGGCTACTTATAACGGACCAGCGGTAGAGGCACCGGGCAAAAATGCTCCTGCTGATGCATGGGGACGTGCCAATGCTTTCTTCCGTGTACTGCCGGCCTGGAAAAACTTCTTTGAAGAAGGCGATGAACGCAGAGATGTAATGGTATGTACCTATCAGTACAAATGGAATGCAAATGCCGGCAAACATGATAAGGTTGAAAACGCAAAACTGACTGACTGGTATCCCGGCAAATGGCGCAGAGAGTGGATGCCCGGAGGTTTTGTAGATCCCAACAACACAGGAGTGAACTATTGTCCGCTTCGCTTCGCCGACGTTGTATTGATGGCAGCCGAAGCTTATAATGAAACAGGCAACACCCCGGAAGCCTGGAAACTGCTGAATATGGTACGTGAACGCGCAAAAGCTACTCCGATAACCGATGCCAACTACAGCAGCCTGATGAAAGCTCCACAAGTTTATGATCTCCCATATATTCAGGATGGAGACGCTGCCGGCAAGTTCCGCACAGCTCTTTATTGGGAACGTGGTTTCGAGTTAGCTTTCGAAGGTCAGCGCAAATACGACCTGTTGCGCTGGGGTATCTTGGGCGACGCACTGAAGTTCTTCCAAGGAAATATGGACAAAACACTGAAAGGCAAGTATGTAGCCGGTGATAAATTCGTCAAAGGCCAGCATGAACTTTTCCCGATACCACTGGGAGAATTACAGGCTAATCCGGCTTTGAATAACCAGAATAATCCGGGTTACGAATAAATCCGGGAAATATAAAATTGGCAATTGTGATGGAGAGAGAATCTGTTTCATACTCTCTCCATCTGCTTTACTTATAAAATGTATTGTATGAAAAGATTTTTATTATTTTGTTGTGCGGTTGCTACATTACAAGGTTTCTCCAGCTGTTCATCCAGTCAGCCTAATACAGAGTATGGCTGGTTGAAAAATGCAATAGACACCTCTGTACAGCAATTGGAAGAAACAGTGGCCGATGTAGGTGATTCAGTCTTATTACCCCGTTCCATCTGGACAGGATATGATATGGATTTTCTCTGTCGGCAATTGCAAAGAGATCCTGCAACCTTTAAGGATTCTTTGCGGATTAAGCCAGTGAAGGATGCCATAGGAACCCGTCGCTATTGCTCTTCCATCTATGATTGGACAAGTGGTTTTTTCCCCGGAAACTTGTGGTATGCGTATCAGCTGACCGGTATTGAAGGTTTAAAGAACGGTGCCGTGAAATTCACGAATTATTTGTATCCCGTAAAAGACTATAAAGGTACACACGACATCGGATTTATGATGAATTGCAGTTATGGCAATGCATATCGCTTGGCTCCCGCCGACAGCGTTCGTCAGGCATTGGTGCAAACAGCTGATAACTTATGCAGCCGTTTTGATCCGACCATAGGTTCTATTCGTTCCTGGGATTTCGGGAAGTGGAATTTCCCTGTAATCATTGATAACATGATGAACCTGGACCTGCTGTTTTACGTAAGCCATCTTACCAATGATTCCAAGTATAAGGAAATCGCATTGAAACATGCCGAGACAACATTGAAGAATCATTTCAGAACAGATCATTCATCCTATCATGTAGTCAGTTACAATAATGATGGCAGCGTAGAAATGAAATGTACCCATCAGGGAAAAAATGACGATTCGTCATGGGCACGCGGACAAGCCTGGGGAGTATATGGATATACCTCTTGCTACCGTGAATCCAAAGATACAGCCTTCTTGCAGCAAGCCAAAGATATTGCAACGTTGATTATGACTCGCGTAAAGACTGAAGATGCGATACCCTTATGGGATTATGATGCACCGGATAGCCCGGAAACACCCCGTGATGCATCTGCCGCCTCTGTTACAGCTTCTGCTTTGATAGAACTCAGCACGTTGGTAGAAGACGGACAAGTATATTTTGATTATGCAGAAAAGCTACTAAAATCTCTTTCTTCCGATGCTTATTTGGCAAAGGTTGGTACGAATCAGGGATTTATCCTGATGCACTCTACAGGTTCATTGCCCAATGGCTCCGAAATTGATACTCCTATCAATTATGCCGATTATTATTACCTGGAAGCATTGGCCCGGTATATGCAGGTAAAAGGACTCGATTATAAATCGCTTTAAACGAAATTAATATACCATGAAAATAGCAAAGTATTTTTTATGTCTGGCTCTTTTGCTGGTCGCCATAAGTGCGGAAGCGCAACAATTGCGGAAGGAAGCTTTTAATTTACTGAACCTGGATTATCCGGGTTTGGAGAAAGTAAAGGCCGCATGCGCCCAACAACAATGGGATAAAGCGGCTCAGGCTTTATTGGACTATTACCGCCAACGCACCGGCATAGGACATCCTGATATTAATCTGAAGAATATCAAGATATCAAAGGAAGAACAAAAATGGGCGGATGATGCCTTGGAACATACATTTTTTGTGCACAAAGGATATCAGCCTTCCTATAATTACGGTAAAGACATCAACTGGCAATATTGGCCGGTACAGGACAATGAGTTGCGCTGGCAGTTGCATCGCCATAAATGGTTCACCCCGATGGGAAAAGCATATAGAATCTCAGGAGATGAGAAATATGCCAAAGAATGGGCATACCAATATATGGACTGGATTAAGAAGAATCCTCTGACAACCGTAGAGAAAGAAGAATACGAACTTGTCAGTGCAGGTGAAGTAAAAGGAAATGCTGAGAATGTACGCTTTGCATGGCGTCCGCTGGAAGTGAGTAACCGTTTGCAGGATCAGACACTGCAATTTCTATTGTTTATTCCCTCACAGGCTTTTACTCCGGAGTTCCTGACCGAGTTCCTCATTAATTACCATCGGCATGCCTTACACATTCTGGGCAATTACTCCGATCAAGGCAACCATCTGTTGTTCGAAGCACAGCGTATGGTGTATGCAGGCGCATTTTTCCCTGAATTTAAAGAGGCAACCGGATGGAGAGAGAGTGGGATAAGCATTTTGAACCGTGAAATAAAAAAACAGGTTTACCCGGACGGCGGTCAATATGAACTGGACCCGCACTATCATTTGGCGGCAATCAATATCTTCTGCAAGGCCCTGCGTATGGCAGACGTCAATGGTTTCCGTCAGGAATTTCCTGCCGAATACGTGAATACTGTGAAAAATATGATTGAGTTCTACTCTAATATCTGTTTCCCGGATTACAGTAATCCTTGTTTCAGTGATGCGAAACTGGGAGACCGCCCGGCAGAAGTCCGCAATTATCAAGACTGGCTCAAACTGTTTCCGGATTGCGACTGGATTCGTTATTATGCTACTGAAGGTCGTGAAGGTTCCCCCCTACCCAACCTTTCTCACGGAGCCTTGACTTCCGGTTTCTTTACTTTCAGAAATGGCTGGAAACAAGATGCTACTGTAATGGTGGTAAAGGCCGGTCCCAAAGGTGAGTGGCACTGTCAACCGGATAACGGAACTTTTGAGCTTTGGTTCAATGGTCGGAATCTCTTTCCGGATAGCGGTTCATACGTCTATGCCGGTGATGATGAAGTGATGAAACTTCGCAACTGGTTCCGCCGGACAAGTTCACATAATACCCTGACACTGGATGAGAAAAACTTGCAGACCACACAATCCGTTACTAAACTTTGGCAACCCGAAGGTAATGAACAAATCCTGGTGACAGAGAATCCTCATTATGAGGGTTTGAAGCACAGACGTTCTGTCTTCTTTGTAGACCAATCTTATTTT
>OHJS01000817.1_pt1 | contig 18435 bp, 13 predicted proteins | sample 1568661 | NCBI WGS metagenome assembly OHJS01 (sample SAMEA3879603, study PRJEB24766) | human gut metagenome | biome: human-associated habitat; feature: feces | place: USA | collected 1985/1987 | reverse complement strand
ATCAAGAACGTGGTGCTGGACAACATCCTGCCCGGCGATATCTACGCCAAGGCCCGTGAGCTGCACTTTGCCACCGATGTTTCCCGCGTGGTGTTCATCGTGCGGGTGATCAGCGGCGGCGATATCTCTGCCTACGATGTGGTCAGCAGCCTGTTCCCCGATAAGCAGAAGGACTTTGTGTTCAATATCAGCGAGACCGACACCGTGCTGGTCAAGGAAATCCGCAAGGGCATCGACCGCACCGATATGGAAAAGCTGGCTGCCAGCATTGTGGATACCCTCTCCGGCGAGCACTACATCAAGGCCGTGGTAGGCATTGGCACCCCCATTGCCAACGTGAAGGATCTGGCTACCTCCTTTAAGGAAGCTCAGATCGCCATGGAAGTGAGCAAGGTGTTCGATACCGAAAAGCAGATCATCCGCTACGATAACCTGGGCATTGCTCGTCTGATCTACCAGCTGCCTACCACCGTGTGCGAGATGTTCCTGCGCGAGGTGTTCAAGCAGGGCAGCATCGAGAGCCTGGATCAGGAGACCCTGTTCACCATCCAGCGCTTCTTCGAGAACAACCTGAATGTGTCTGAGACCAGCCGCGGCCTGTTTGTCCACCGCAACACGCTGGTGTATCGTCTGGAAAAGATCAAAAAGCTGACCGGTCTGGATCTGCGTGAGTTCGACGACGCTATCGTCTTTAAGGTAGCGCTGATGGTCAAGAAGTACCTGTCCAACAACCCGGCCAAATATTAAGCAACCGCTTGCGGCGCAAAGCCGTCGGCGCAGAACCGGCCGCTCGAAACCGATGCTGGCCGGTTCTTTTTGCAGTACGGGCTGCGGACGGGCTGTCTTGACCGTCAAAAATCTTGATGTCAGGAGCTAATACGATTCCATGATCGATTTTGAACACGTTTCCAAAGAATATAAAAAGGGTGGCCGCCTTGCACTGGAGGATATCAACTTCCATGTGGATGAAGGCGAGTTCGTCTTTCTGCTGGGTCACTCCGGCGCAGGCAAATCCACCCTGCTCAAGCTGATTTTGCGGGAGGCGCTGCCTACCTCCGGCAAGGTGACTGTACTGGGCAAGGACGTAGCCAAGCTGCGCCGCCACAAGATCCCTTACCTGCGCCGTCAGATGGGCATCATCTTTCAGGACTTCCGGCTGATCCCCAGTATGACCGTGTACGAGAATGTGGCCTTTGCCATGCACGTCCTCAACGTGCCCCACAAGGAGATCCGTCCCCGCGTGGAGTACATTCTGGAGCTGGTGCATCTGGAGGATAAGGCCAAGTGCTACCCGGATACCCTTTCCGGCGGCGAGCAGCAGCGTGTGGCTGTGGCGCGTGCGCTGGTGCATAACCCCAAGCTGGTCATCGCGGACGAGCCCACCGGCAACATTGACCCGGAGCTGAGTCTGGAAATGATGCAGCTGCTGGAGCGGGTGAGCAAAATGGGCATCACGGTGCTGGTGGTCACCCACGAGCACGAGCTGGTGCACCGCTTCCATCAGCGTGTGGTTACCCTGAGCCATGGCCGCATCGTCTCGGACGTGCCCGCAGACCCCGTGGCCGCCGCCGAGGATGATCTTTCGCTGGATGTTGCCGCCTTTGATGCGGACGATGCGGCCGCTGCAAAGAAGGAGGTGGCTGCCGTATGATGCGTCCCTCTACCTTCTTTTTCCTTACCCGGCGCGGTGTGCGCAACTTGGGCAAGCACTGGGCCATGACCATTGCCTGCATCGCTTCTTTGAGTGTTTGTATGACCCTGAATATCTTTGCCAGTCTGGCCGAGGTGAATGTGGGCAGCATGGTGGCCTATCTGGGCAGCCAGAACGAGACGGTGGTCTATCTGGACCCCGAATGTGATGATGCCACCGCCGCGCAGGTAGGCGAGACCCTTTCGGCTATGCCGGGGGTCAGCGGGGTGCAGTACGTTTCCAAGCAGGACGTGCTCGACACCTACCGCGGCTATATGCAGGATTATTCCTCCCTGTGGGATGAATTTGAGACCGACAACCCCTTTAAGGCCAACTACCGGGTCACCCTGAGCGACCTGACCCAGATGGAGCGCATGAGCGTGAAGATGCAGGCCATCCCGGGCGTTGTCAGCGTTACTGCCCCGGTGGAGATGACCAATGTCTTTGTGGAGATCCAGAAGGCAGTCACCAAGGGTGGCCGCATGATCGTGCTGGTGTTGATGGTGGTCAGCATCATCACGGTGGGCAGCACCATCCGTCTGAGCGTTTTTGCCCGCCGCCGCGAGATCGAGATCATGAAGTATGTGGGTGCTACCAACCGCATGGTCACCCTGCCTTTCTTTGTGGAGGGCCTGACTATGGGTCTGATCTCCGGTATCCTGACCGCAGCGGTCAGCCTTGGCTGTTACACCTATGTGGTCAACGCCGCTGGTGGCTTGGGCGGCATCTGGCAGATGCTCATGGGCCGCGCACTGGTGCCGGTGACAAACGTGCTGCCGACCATCGTGGTAACAAGCCTGCTCAGCGGTGCTATCGTAGGCGGCGTGGGCAGTATGTTCTCTATCCGCAAACATCTGAATGTGTGACCGAAAGGAGCCGCGTTTTATGAGTAAAGCAATGCACGCAAAGCCCTTCCGGCTCACAGGCCCTTATACCGCCCGGCACGCCCGGCCGGAAAGCCCCCGCAGCAAGCTGATCCGTGTGGTCAGCCTTGGGCTGGCCTGTGTCTGCCTGCTGCTGACAGCCACAGTGTACCCGGCCTCGGCAGCTACCAATAGCACCAGCATGGCTAGTTTGCAGACCAAGCTGGACAAGCTTTCCCAGTCTATCAATCAGCACAAAAAGGAACTCTCGGACGCAAAAAAGAAGGAATCTGCCGCAAAGGCGCTGGAAAGTGAGCTGAAAGAGCGGGTCACCGTCCTACAGGATCAGATCAGTGTGCTCGGCGGCCAGATCGCTGCGGTGCAGAACAGCATTGGCGAGAAGGAACAGCAGATCGGTGTGATGCAGACCCAGATCACGGACAAGCAGACCCAGATCGAGCAAAAGCAGAACGAGATCGACGGTCAGTGGGATGATTTCAAAAAGCACATGGCCGCCATGCAGGAGCTGCGGGACGGCGGCAGCGTAGCCATGCTCAGCGCGGTGAACGACCTGTACGAGCTGCTTACCTTTAACGAGGTGATGCAGGATATCTCCATCAAGGACACCGAGATCATGAACAACATGAAGTCTGCCAAGCAGGAGCTGGAGGACGATAAGGCCGCGCTGGAAGAGCAGAAGGCCGGTCTGGAAGCCGAAAGGGCAGAGCTGCAAAGCCAGAAGAGTGAGTTGGACAGCCAGAATGCCCAGATGAAGGGCAAGCAGAGCGAGCTGAACAACAGCATCTCTGCGGCAAAGCTTTCCGCTGCCGAGGCACAGGCGGCGCAGCAGAAGGCACAGGCAGCCATTGAATCCGACGAGTTGAACTACGAGGCCGTGAAAAAGGAGATCCAGAAGATGATCGCCGCAGCCTCTGCCAGCAAGCCGCAGCTGAGCTTTAGCGGCTTTGCCTGCCCGCTGAAGAGTTATAGCCGCATCTCCAGCGAGTACGGCTGGCGCAAGAACCCGGTCTCCGGCGTAAACAAGCTCCATGCCGGTATCGACTTTGCGGCAGCCGGCGGCACGCCTATCTACGCAGCCGCCAGCGGCTATGTGCAGGTGGCAGGCTGGTCTACCGGCGGCTATGGCAACTACGTTATCATCTACCACGGCAAAATGTCCGATGGCAATACCTATTCCACCCTGTACGCGCACATGCGCTCGGTGGCTACCAGTGCAGGCAAGTATGTGAAGCAGGGTGAACTGATCGGTTATGTGGGCACCACCGGCAATTCCACTGGCAACCACCTGCATCTGGAGGTGTGGAAGGGCGGCTCCAAGGCCAACGCCGTGAACCCCCGCAGCTGCATCCCCATCCCCCATAACTAACTAACAAGCAACGCAAGGAGTCTGGTTGATCTATGAACGAACAAAAACGCAAGCGCGTGCTGCGCATCGGCTGTCTGGTTCTGGCAGGGGTGTTTGTACTCTCGCTGCTGGGCAGCATCCTTATGATGCTGCTGCTCTGACCGGAGGAAACAAACCATGAACCGTAAAATTTCTTTGGGTATGGCGGTCACTATCGTGATCCTTGCCATGACTGTGACCTTTTCCATCACGATGCTCATCGCCATGCGTCTGTTCGACAGCACGGTCAACAGCGTAAAAGAAAAGGAAAGTATGTACAACAAGATCGCTGAGGTGGACCGCTATGTCCGCAGCAACGATTACTACACCATCGATGAGGCCACCCTGTACGACCGCCTGACCGCCGGTTATCTGCTGGGCACGGGCGACAAGTACGCCCGCTACTACACTGCCAACGCCTACACCGAGCTGATGAACATCCAGAGCGGCAAGATTTTGGGCATCGGCGTGGAACTTGGCATCGACCAGACCGGCTACGCTAAGGTGACCCGTGTTTACGATGGCTCTCCCGCACAGGAAGCAGGCATCGCCGTGGGCGACTACATCACCACCGTGGGCGATACCGATGTCAAGAGCCTGTCCGGTGCAGACGCCGTATACAAAGCCTTGCAGGGCGAGGCGGGCACTACCGTTACCGTGACATGGCTGAACAGTGCTGCGGCCAGTAAAACCGCTGAGCTGACCCATTCCGGCTACACCAGCACCACTGTGGACTACCAGCTGCTGGACAATGTGGGCTATATCCGCATTCGTCAGTTCGACGGCACTACGCCCAGCGAGCTGGACTATGCCCTGCGCACCCTGACCGCCAGCGGCGCAGCCAGTCTGGTATTCGACCTGCGGGATAACGGCGGCGGCATTCTGGAAGATGCCATCAACTGCATTGACCTGATTGCCCCGGAGGGCACGGTGGCCTACGCCGAGGATAAAAACGGCAACCGCACTGTCATCGGCAGCAGCGATGCCGAAAGCTCCGTCAGTCTGCCGATGGTCTGCCTGGTCAACGGCAACACCGCCAGCGCAGCCGAGCTGTTCGCAGCCACCCTGCGCACCATGAACGGTGCCCGTCTGGTGGGTACCACCACCATGGGCAAGGGCACCATCCAGAGCAGCCCGCAGCGTCTGTCGGACGGCAGTGCCGTGGTCATCACGGTGGCAAAGCTGGTCTGCGGCGACGGCAGCTGCTTTGACGGCACCGGCCTGACTGTGGATGTGGAGCGTGCCCTGAGCGCAGAGGAAGCAACGAACTTCTACGACTACACCCCCCAGACCGACCCGCAGGTGCAGCGCGCTGTCAGCGCTGCCCAGCAGCTGAGCGGTACTACTACGCTGGCAGGCGCAAGCTCTGCCGCCGCAGCGGACAGCACCGCCGCCTCTGCCGCAGCAGACGACACCGCCCCCGCAGAAACTGCGGAAGGGGAGACCGCCGAAGGCGAGACTGCCGCGTCTGAGCCGGAGACGGCTGTAAGCACAGCGGAGTGAACCCTGCAATCCTGAACCATAAACACCAAAAAGGCTGCTGCGTTCTGCAACAGCCTTTTTCTGAGAAAGGAATTGACCCTATGCCGGAACTGACCGACCTTTCTGTGATCCGTGCCCTGTGCGAAAAGTACGATTTTGCGCTTTCCAAGGGCTTTGGGCAGAACTTTATCATCAACCCGGGCATCCCCACAAAAATCGTGGATGCCAGCGGGGTAGACAAGCGCTACGGTGTCATCGAGATCGGCCCCGGCATCGGCGTGCTGACCAAGGAACTGGCCAAGCGTGCCGCCAAGGTGGTGTCCATCGAGGTGGACGAGCGTCTGCCGCCCCTGCTGGCCGAGACCATGGCCGGTGTGGACAATTTCAAGCTGGTGCTGCAGGATGTGCTCAAGGTAGACCTGAAAGCCCTGATCGCGCAGGAGTTCCCCGGGATGCCGGTGGCTGTCTGCGCCAACCTGCCCTACTATATTACAAGCCCCATTGTGATGAAGCTGCTGGGTGACCGCCTGCCCATTGAGAGCCTGACCGTGATGGTGCAGAAGGAAGCTGCCGATCGTCTGGCTGCCGCTCCGGGCACCCGGGCCTCCAGCGCCATCAGCTGCGCGGTGAGCTATTACGCGACCTCTAAGATGATGTTCACCGCCGCCCCGGGCAGCTTTTACCCGGCCCCCAAGGTGACCAGCGCTGTGGTGCGGATGGAGATCCGCCCCACCCCCGCCGTGCAGGTGGAGGACGAGGAGGGCTACTTTGCCCTTGTCCGCGCGGCCTTTGGCCAGCGGCGCAAGACTGCCGCCAATGCCATTGCCAGCGGCCTGGGGATGCCCAAAGATGCCGTGACCGCTGCCATTGAAGCCGCCGGTTTCGATGCCCGCATCCGTCCTGAGGCCCTGACGCTGGAGGATTTTGCAAAGATCCAGAGCACGCTGGCCCGGTGACTTGTTTTAATAATTCGGTTTTCCAAAAGCAGGTGCTCTTCGCAAAGCGTGGAGCGCCTGCTCTTTTAGAATATAAAGCAAAAATACAGTGTCTTTTTGACGAGAACAATTCTGGTTGTTTTGTCTGTGGCATTGTTTGTTAAATTTCCTGCACGCTTTACCATGTAAAAGCAAATATATTTCATCGTTTTTTGCGCGGCAGACTTTGCTTTTTGAAGAAAAAGCTGTGTGTGTTCCATTGACATCTTTTTATTTCAATGATACAATATATGACGTGTTAAGGTTTTGCGGGAGGAGCACAGGTGCAGACAGAGGGGTCTGTTTCTGCGCTCTTTTGTATTCCCTGGCAATACAGGATTCAAAAACCTCCGCAGAATAGTGGGAAAACAGCAGGACATCCCGCCCTGCACCATGCACTGAAGCACGGAATTATTATAGGGAGGAAAACACAATGAACAACAACTACGAGTCTCATGCAATCAGCCGCCGCAGCTTTCTGAAGGCTTCCGGTGTCGTTGGTGCCGCCGGCATTCTGGCCGCCTGCGGCGGCAACTCTGGCAGCAGCTCCACCGCCGCTTCCTCTGGTGCTACCAGCGCTCCCAACACCACCGGCGCTACCCCGCTGAAGGAGTTCATCTCCTGGGAGAGCACCAACCGTGAGCTGGAGAGCTGGAACATGCTGTACAGCCAGATGGCTTCCGACATGAATGTCACCACCAACCTGTGGGAAGGCCTGCTGAGCTTTGACTGCTACGGCAAGGCTGTGCCTTCCGTGGCCAAGGAGTGGAGCCACAATGAGGACTCTTCCGTTTGGACCTTCAACCTCCGCGACGATGTGGACTGGGTGGATGTGAACGGCGAGGTCAAGGCTCACCTGACCAGCAAGGACTTCCTCGTGGGTCTGGAGTGGGTGCTGAACGCAGCCAAGAACCAGGCCAACAACACCTCCATGCCCAACGAGACCCTGACCGGTGCTGCTGATTACTATCAGAAGACCAGCGATATGGGCGATGCTGCTGCCGACCTGACCTACCAGGATATGCTGGACGCAGGCGTGGGCGTTGAGGCTCCGGACGACTACACCCTGGTCTTCACCTGCAAGGATCCCTGCCCCTACTTCGATACCGTTGCTGCCTACACCAGCTTCTACCCCGCCTCTGAGGATCTGATCAACGAGCTGGGCATTGAGGGCTTCCGTGCATGCGATTACACCAACATGTGGTACAATGGTCCCTATGTGGTGGAGGAGTTCATCAGCCAGAACACCAAGAGCTACATCCCCAACCCCAACTACTATGCAGCTGACGAGGTGTCCCGCTTCGACCGCTTCACCGTCACCATGATCAGCGACGGCACCGTCACCTTCCAGCTGTACCAGAACCGTGAGCTGGACGAGATGGATGTGGGCGAGAGCACCCTGACCACCATCCAGGCTGATCCCAACAGCGAGTACAATGCTCAGCTGTGTGAGAAGCGTCCCAAGAAGTTCAGCTACCAGATGCACTTCAACTACCAGAAGAACAACGAGGACGGCACCCCCGACGACAACTGGAACAAGGCTATCGCCAACACCGCTTTCCGTCAGTGCTTCTACAAGGGCCTGAATCTGACCAACTGGTATGCACGTACCAACAAGATCAACCCCCTGAAGTGCGAGAACGACTGCTACACCATGCCCGGTGTCTGCTACAACACCCAGGGCCAGGAGTACTCCACCCTGGTTGCCAAGGAGATGGGTTTCGACGGCGAGGCTTACGACGGCAAGACCATGATCCGCCTGCGCGCCAACAACGGCGACATTGCTGACCTGAAGAAGCAGGCCATGGACGAGCTGAGCGCCATCGGTGTCACCTTCCCCGTCCACGCTGCTTACTACATCATCGCCGGTTCCACCTCCGCTCTGGACAACACAACCGTGCTGAAGCAGTGCTTCACCGACAGCTTCGGCGATGACTTCATTGTGCTGGACATCAAGACCTACGTTTCTTCCATCACCCAGGAAGTCCGTAATCCTCAGCTGCAGAGCTTCGTCATCAACGGCTGGGGCGCTGACTACGGCGATCCCGTCAACTTCGTTGGTCAGGAGATCCTGCACGACGACAACGCCTACTACAGCTGGTACTACTCCAACATCGCCAAGATCGTGGAGGCCGGCCCCGCTGACTGGCAGAAGGATCTGGTGGCCTGCTACGAGGAGTTCACCGATCTGGTCAACACCGCAAAGGCCATCGTTGATGATACCGATGCCCGCTACGCTGCCTTCGCAAAGGCTGAGGCCAGCATGCTGAACAACGTTCTGGCCTGCCCCTGCTACTTCGATGTTTCCTGGACTCTGACCCACGCCAACGAGTACAGCAAGATCAACGCTATGTATGGTCCCTGCAACTACAAGGCTGTGAACTGGGAGACCAGCGAAGAGGCTTACACCACCGAGCAGTACGAGGAGTTCGCCGCTGCATTCGACGCAGCTACCAAGGCTTAAGTTCCCCGTTTCCCCGCCCGAAAGGGTAGAAATAAAAGTTAAGGGTTCGATAACATGTTAAAATACACGGTTAAGCGGCTGCTCCAGTCGCTTGTCACAATCTTTCTGATCGCAACAGCAGTTTTCCTGATGATGCGCTGCCTGCCGACGGACTACTACTTCACTGAGGAACAGCTCATGAAGTTTACCGATCAGCAGAAGACCGCCGCTCTGGAAGCAGCTGGCCTGACCGATCCCATCCCCACCCAGCTGGTCAAGTTCTATAACAACCTGCTGCATCTGGATTTCGGCACTTCCCGCCGCATCCAGAACGGTGCCACGGTGGTCAAGGTCATTGGTAAAAAGTTTGGTGTCTCCATGCGTCTGGGCCTCACGGCATCCGCCATCTCTCTGGTGGTCGGTGTGCTGATGGGCATCCTGCAGGCGGCATTCAAGGACAAGGTATTCGACTGGATCGGCACGGCCTACACCGTGTTCGTCAACGCGGTCCCGTCGCTGGTGTCGTATTCTCTGGTGCTGGTCTTTGGTTCCAAGTACCTGGGATTCCCCACGCTGTATTCCACCCGCAATGTGAGTGCTTCCAGCGTGCTGCCCATCACCTGCCTTTCGCTGGCATCCATTGCAGGCTATGCCCTGTGGACCCGCCGCTACATGGTGGATGAGCTGACCCGCGACTATATCAAGCTGGCCCGTGTCAAGGGCCTGAGCTCCCGCGAGATCATGTTTAAGCATGTTCTGCGCAACGCCATGGTTCCCATGGTGCAGTATATCCCCCAGTCCATCCTGCTGACGGTGGGCGGCTCCCTGCTGATGGAACGGTTCTTCTCCGTTCCCGGCATGGGCCCCCTGCTGACGGATGCCATCCAGCGCTATGACCTGAACGTTGTGCAGACGCTGGTCATTCTCTACGCTGTGCTGGGCATCGTGGGCGTGTTCCTGGGCGATGTGCTGATGATGGTGGTTGACCCCCGTATTACTCTGACCGGAAAGGAGGAGGCTCGCTGATGGCTAAGGCATCGGATTTTGAGGGCAAGAAGCCCGAAGAACTGTTCTACTTTGTGGATTATTCCCCGGAAGAAGCTGAGCGCATCGGCTACTCCAACTATTCCTACTGGGGTTCTGTCATCCAGAACTTCCTCAAGCAGAAGGTTGCTGTCTTCTGCCTGATCCTGTTCCTGGCGCTGACGGTGTTCTCCTTCGTCGCGCTGAGCATCGGCAAGTATCACTACACCAGCCTGATCTCTGATTCCAGCAAGGCTTTCATCAGGCCCAACAGTGAGTACTGGTTCGGTACCGACAACCTGGGCCGTGACTACTGGTGCCAGGTGTGGTATGCCACCCAGGTTTCCATCCGTCTGGCTCTGGTGGTCGCCGTGGGCGAGAGCATCGTGGGTGTGATCTTCGGCCTGATCTGGGGCTATGTGCGCAGTCTGGACCGCTTCTTCACGGAGCTGTACAACCTGATCGACAACGTGCCCTATATCATTTATATGACCCTGATCGCCCTGATGGTGGGTCAGAGCTTCTGGATCATGGCCATCTCCATGATCGCCATCAACTGGCTTTCTATGGCACGCCGTGTCCGCAACATGGTGTTCATGTTCCGTGATCGCGAGTATAACCTCGCGTCCCGCTGCCTGGGCACCCCGCTGTGGCGCGTGCTGACCAAGAACATCCTGCCGTATCTGGTCTCCGTTATCATCCTGCGCATGGCACTGTCCATCCCGGGCACCATCAATCTGGAATCCACGCTGTCCTACCTGGGCCTGGGCCTGGGCATCGACACGCCTTCTCTGGGTTTGATCCTGAGCAAGGTGCGCGGCTTCTTCCTGGATTATCCGTACCTGCTGGTTTTCCCTGCATCCATCGTGTCCATCATTTCCATTTCTTTCTATATCATGGGCAACGCTTTGTCGGATGCGGCTGATCCGCGCAACCACGTTTGATAGATTGGAGAGAGAGACGTAAATGGATAGACAACCGATTATCTCTGCCAAAGACGTGGAGATCACTTTTAGCCTGCGCGGCCGCAAGCTGAACGCCATCCGCAAGTGCTCGCTGGACCTGTACGAAGGCGAGACCCTTGCCATCGTGGGCGAGTCCGGCTCGGGCAAGTCCGTATTCACCAAGACCTTCGTGGGTATGCTGGATGTCAACGGTAAGATCACCGGCGGCTCCATCATGTTTGAAGGCCGCGATATGACCAAGTTCACCGAGAAGGATTGGCTGGGTGTCCGCGGCAAGAAGATCGCCATGGTCATGCAGGACCCCATGACCAGCCTGAACCCGGTGTACACCATCGGCAACCAGATCGTGGAGGTCATCCGCCTGCACACCGATAAGAATAAGGCCGATGCATGGGCACGCGCCAAGGAACTGCTGGAGCTGGTCGGCATCAATGAGCCTGAAAAGCGCCTGAAGCAGTACCCCCACGAGCTGTCCGGCGGTATGCGCCAGCGCGTGATGATCGCCATTGCACTGGCCTGTGAGCCCAAGCTGCTGATCGCCGACGAGCCCACCACCGCACTGGACGTGACCATTCAGGCACAGATCCTTGAATTGATGCAGGATCTGCGCAAGAAGCTGGGCATGAGCATCATCATGATCACCCACGATCTGGGTGTCGTGGCTTCCATGTGCGAGAAGATCGCCGTGATGTACGCCGGCCACATTGTGGAGTACGGCACTACCGACGAGATCTTCTATCAGCCGGGCCACGAGTACACCAAGGGCCTGATCAACTCCATCCCCAAGCTGAACACCGCAGAGCACGAGCGCCTTGTGCCCATCGAGGGTACCCCTGTGGACCTGCTGAATCCGCCGGCCGGCTGCCCCTTTGCGCCCCGCTGCAAGAACTGCATGAAGATCTGTCTGAGCAAGATGCCTCCGCGCACCGAGCTCAGCGATACCCACTATACCTACTGCTGGCTGCAGCAGAAGGCTGAATTTGAGAAAGGGGAAAAGGCAGAATGAGTGAACACAAGACGCTGGTTGAAGTCCAGCACCTGCAGCAGTATTTCCCCGCCGGCGGTGTGGGCAAGAACCGCAAGTATGTTCAGGCTGTGGATGACGTAAGCTTTGCCATCCGCAAGGGCGAGACCCTTGGTCTGGTGGGCGAGTCCGGCTGTGGCAAGACCACTACCGGCCGCACCCTGCTGCGCCTGTACGAGCCCACCGGCGGCAAGATCTACTACGACGGCAACCTGCTGTTTGATAAGGAAAACAAGATCGCAGTGGATATGCTGCCCTATCGCCGCCGGATGCAGATCGTTTTTCAGGATCCCTACGCAAGTCTGGACCCCCGCATGACCATTGGCGACATCGTGGGTGAGGGCATTGATATCCATCATCTGGCTGAGAACGAAAAGGACCGCCACGATAAGATCATCGCTCTGCTGGAGCGCGTTGGCCTGAACAGCGAGCACGCAAACCGCTACTGCCACGAGTTCTCCGGCGGTCAGCGTCAGCGCGTGGGCATTGCCCGTGCACTGGCCGTGAACCCCGAGTTCATCGTTTGTGACGAGCCTGTTTCCGCACTGGACGTTTCCATTCAGGCTCAGGTCGTCAATATGTTCGAGGATCTGCAGCAGGAGATGGGTCTGACCTACCTGTTCATCGCCCATGACCTGAGCGTTGTGAAGCACATCTCCAACCGCATCGGCGTGATGTATCTGGGCAAGATGGTGGAGCTGGCCGACAGCTACGAGCTGATCACCCACAGCATCCACCCCTACACCCGCAGCCTAATCTCCGCAATTCCGGTGGCAGACCCCATTACGGCTCGCCAGTCCAAGCGTATCGTGCTGCAGGGCGATGTGCCCAGCCCCCTGAACCCGCCGTCCGGCTGCCGTTTCCGCACCCGCTGCCCCTATGCAGACGAGCAGTGCGCCAACGAAGTGCCCGAGTTCAAGGAGGTCTCCACCGGCCACTGGGCAGCCTGCCATCACCTTGACCGCGTGAAGTGAGAACACTTCACACTAGTAAAAGGTGAAAGCAATTCAACTTAGCGCTGAAATGTTGTCACAAAATGGTTACAGTCCAGGTTTTGGACTTGTAACCGGCATGAGAACGCATTATAATCATTCGTGTTCCTCCGGTGTACATTTGCACCGGATCGAATATAGAGGCGGCTGGGGGAACCTGGCACACTCAAAATTTGATACAAGGGAAGGATATTATTATGAAACGCATTTCTCGTCGTAATTTCCTCAAGGTTGCAGGCGTGGGTGCCGCTGCTCTGGGTCTGGCAGCCTGTGGCGGCAGCAAGTCCGGTTCTACCGCAACCTCCGGCACTGCTTCTTCTGCTGGTTCTTCTACCGGCAGTGTCTCTACCGCTGGTTTTACCGTCCAGTACGGTTCTAACCCCGAGACTCTGGACCCCGCTCTGAACAGCGCTGTGGATGGCGGCAACACCATCATCACCGTCTTCGAGACCCTGCTGATCATCAACGAGAACAACGAGGCTGTCCCTGGTCAGGCTGAGAGCTGGACCACCAGCGAGGACGGCCTGACCTGGACCTTCACCATGCGTGACGGCCTGAAGTGGAGCGATGGCACCGACCTGAACGCTAAGGACTTCGAGTACAGCTTCAAGCGTATGGCTGATCCTGATACCGCTGCTCCCTACGCGGAGACCTGCCTGGGCATGATCGAAGGCTTTGAAGAAGCTGCCGGTTTCCCCGATGCAGACGGCAACCCCACCGTGGAGCCCAACCTCGATGCTCTGAACGTGAAGGCAAGCGATGACGGCAAGACCCTGACCATCGTTCTGGCTTACCCCTGCTCTTACTTTGATAAGATCGTTGCCTTTGCTGCTATGAGCCCTGTGCAGAAGGCTACCGTTGAGGCCAACGGCGATGCATGGTGCACCTCTCCCGATACCTATGTGTGCAACGGTCCCTTCATGATCACCGAGTGGACTCCCTCCGAGCGTATCGTTCTGACCAAGAACCCCAACTATGTTGGCGGCTGGGATAGCTCCAAGATCGTTTCCGAGAGCATCACCCTGCTGCTGCTGGAGGACTCCTCTGCTTCCTTCGCTGCTTATAACAGCGGCGAGGCTCAGCTGATCAAGGATGTGCCCACCGACGAGATCCCCAGCCTGACCAAGGCAGAGGATGGCGGCGACTTCTACGTTGACACCATTCTGGGCACCTACTATGTCAGCCTGAACCTGAAGCGCGATGCCTTCAAGGATGCCAAGGTCCGTAGAGCTCTGAGCCTGGCTATCGACCGTGACTACGTTGCCAACACCATCATGCAGGGTACCTACTCCACTGCTGACAGCATCGTTGGCCCTGGCATCGTGGACGAGAACGGTTACTTCCACGACAATGGCAATGCTCCCTACATCTCTGCTGACTACGAGGCTAATCTGGCCGAGGCTAAGAAGCTGCTGGCTGATGCTGGCTACCCCAATGGTGAGGGCTACCCCACCATCGAGTACAGCACCAACGATGCCGGCTACCATGTGCCTCTGGCAGAGTACCTGCAGCAGGCTTGGAGCGATCTGGGCATCACCCTGACCATCAGCAAGATGGAGTGGTCCTCCTTCACCGCCGCTCGTCGTGCAGGCGAGTACGATGTTGCCCGTAACGGCTGGGTCATGGACTACAACGATCCCTCCAACATGCTGGATCTGTTCTGCTCCGGTAACGGCAACAACGATGGCAAGTACTCCAACCCCGAGTTCGATGCTGCTATCGAGGCTTCCCGCGTTGCTGATGTCTCCGAGCACTTTGCACAGTTGCACAAGGCTGAGGACATCCTGATGGAGGATATGGGCTGCATCCCCGTTGCTTACTACAACGACTTCTGGCTGCAGACCTCTTCTCTGAAGGGCACCTGGCACAGCCCCTACGGCTACTGGTACCTGCAGTACGGCTACATCGAGGAGTGATTTCCTCCTTGTGCTGTGCAGCGTAAGCTGAACCGTAAACTATAAGCACCAAGCACCCCGCTGACCGGAAATGGTTGGCGGGGTGCTTTTTTGCTGTTATCCTGCAAAAAAGACGAGTGCACGGTTTTGCCGAGCACTCGTCTTTTATATGTAAACCAGATTGAAAAGGTACCAGCTTACACTGCAGCCATGGCGGCCAGAACGCTCTGCCAGCTCTTGCTGCGTGCGGCAGGCACCGGCGCGGGGCGGGTGCACCGTGCAGCAGGAGCACTATGACCGGTCGCAGAGGATACCGTCAGGGCAGGGGAGGGGCAGAAGAACACAGCACTGTCCTTTGCCAGCCATTGTGCAGCCAGTGCAGCGGCCTGCGGGTCAGACTGCAAGGCACGGCGCTCGTTCCCAGCCAGAAAATCAGCCAGCCAGTACAAAATTGCGGCCAGCGGCAGGCAGGGGGATGTGTCCTGATTCCAGTAACTCCAGCGTGCACCGCGACCGAGGTGGCTTTCGACTGTGATCTGTGCGCCGGTGCGGGCATTCTGCGGGATGACACCAACATAGTTCGTGCCGGCACGCTGCCCCAGCTCCTCTATAAGGCGCTGGGTGCGGGCGGCATCCAGCCGATCCTCCCGGCAGTAGGCGCGGAAGTCGGTCTGGCTGAGCAGGCTGTCGGCACTGGACGGAAAACGTCCGGTCAGCTGCCCATCGGCATTGTGGCACAGCTGCCAGCCCTTGCGGAACAGCTGAAAATTCAGGCAGCGCCGCCCCATGGTGGAGTAGCACACAAGGGCGCTCTGCTCCCCGGGCAGCTGTTTTACTTCAAGATAGGCATCGTTGCCGCAGGTGTCCTGCAAACGGATGGTGAGCAGTAGCTGTGCACCGGCGTGCAGGGTGGACATGGCGTTGTGCATGGCGTCAAAATAACGGGAAGCGTCCATGATTGATCTCCTTCCTAAAAAGCAAACAGCGAAACGTTGTAAAAGTGCCAGCCGGGTGATCGGGCCGACAGGCTGTATAAAACTTCTCTGAACGTAGTATAGCATACTTTTGAGAAAAAAACAACTGCAAGTTTCTTCAAAACGACAAAATTTTGCAAAAGCTTATGGCATGGAGCAAACAGAAGTTCAAAGCATGGTTGTGCTTTATGATAATCGGTTGTGAAAAATGACCCCTGCGGGAGATGCCGGCTAAGGCAGGAGTTGCTCCCACAGGGGTCATTTTATATTTCTTCAATCGCCAAGCTCCCGGATCTCGTTCTGGATCAATCGCCCGGCAGCGCGGGCAAGCTGATCCATGCCGCGGATGCGCGCCATATTTTTGCCGTAGATCTGCGTGGCGGCACCGGCGCTGCTGTCCTCGCCCATAAAAACGGCAGACACTCGCACGCCCTGCCGCTGCAAGGTGCGCACCTGCGCGGCGGTATCGGTAACACCGGCGGCGTCCTCGTAGGCGCAGCCCAGCGGGTTCTCTGCTGTGGGCGGAATGCGGCGGCTGTCGTTGGGGCTGGCATCGGTCAGCAGGATCATCAGATGACGCGGGGCGGGGCCGGGGGCATACCGGATCAGATCGCCCGCAGCTCGCAGCGCCAGACCGTCCCGGTTCCAACCTGAGGCGAAGTACCGGAAGATGCTCTGCCGGTTCTTGTCAGCAAAGCCTTTCAGCACCCGCAGTACCGTGTAGCCCCGCAGGCTGCTGAAGGCGCTTACTCGCACCGGAATGCCGCAGTTGGCCAAGCTTTCGGCCAATATGACGCCCTGCGCCGCAATTACCTCCTGACAGTGCAGGCGGGAGGCGGAGGCGTCCAGCAGCAGATCCACCGTAAAGGCGGGGCAGTTTTCCTCCTCCGGGCACAAAAACACCCTGTTATCGTTCAGGTAAGGGGCGCGCCACACCCGCCCGGCGCACAGGTTGCCGCTGCGTGCCACCCGCTGGTCGGGCTGCTGATGCACCAGAATACAGTTGCGGATCTGCTCGGTAAGGCGCAGTACAACACTTCGATGCAGTTCCTGATTTTTTGCATAGTAGGCGCGGTTGCGTTCGGCCTGCAATTCGGCTTGCTGCGCCAGCTGCCGCGCTTCCGGGGTGGGTGCCTGCGCCGGGCTGGGTACACCGGCGCTGAACCACAAATGACAGCCCAAATGCACCCCAGTGCACAACTCCTGCTCAGTCTTGCGTAGCTGCTCCGGCGGGTAAAAGCAGCGCCCGAAGCAGCTTTCAATGTAGGCGCGATCCTGTGCGGCGCGTTGCTTCAGGGTGATGTTTGCCTGGCGCTTGTTCACCGCCAGCCCGCTGCCTGTGGCATCCACCGCACCGGAATGCTCCACTGTCACCCGGTCGGTTTTGATCATCTGGGTGGGCATGGTTTTGGTGGCAAGCTTTGCCCAAAAGCCTTGCAGCCGCAGATGCAGTGCGGGCTTCTGGCGCACCTTGCCGTCAAACAGGGCGAACTTTGCAAACAGCGCCAGCAGGTCGTTTTTGAGCTGTGCTGGTTCCGGTACGGTCTCCGGTTCCAGCGCGGCGGCAAGGCTGCTCTCGTAAGGGGTCATGACCGGGGCGGTGTGTCCCAGCACCTTGCGCCAGCGCGCAGCCTGCATGGTGTACACCAGTTGGTTTTTCGCCATCCACTCCTGCCGCGAAAGCTTGTACTGGATGGCAAAAAAGTAATCCGCGTGGGCAAACCGCAGTGCTTCCAGCACCGGGCGGCGGGGCAGCTCCAGCCGGTAGGCGGCGTTTTCTAAGTACAGCCACGCCATATCGTCCAGCATGGGCTGGCGTGTGTCGCCCTCCCAAGCGGAAAAAATGTCCCGGATCAGCGCATCACCGTAGTATTTATGCACCAGCCCTACGATGCAGTTCATGTAAAAATCAATGGTGCCGTCTGTGTTATGGGCCAGAAACAGCGGCTCAAAGCCGTAGGCTCCGGCAGCGGCCCAGACCTGATTGGCCGCACGCCGCTCCTGCGCGGTGTAGCTTTGGGCGTCCATCAGGCAAACAGCTTTCCGGCATCCAGCTTGGCCGGGATGCGCGCGGCGATCACGTCCCGGATCAGCCCCTGCTCGTAGGAGTCAAAGGCCTTGTTGGTGATGCCCATATCCAGCGCCGCCCCGGCCGGGATGCCCCGCCGAATCAGCCGCAGCGCGTCCAGCATACCGCGCAGATCCAGCGCTTTGGTGGAAATCTCGGCACTGTCGCACTTTTTCTGCAGGTCCAGAAACAGCAGTGCAAACTGGTGCACATATTTTGCGGAAAGATCCGGGAACTGCGCCCGCAGCAGCTTTTCCAGATTATCCTGCGTGATGGTAGGCATCTGCACCACTGCAAAGCGGGAGGTAAGCGCCTCGTTCAGCTCCCGGGTGCCCGCGTAGCCGTAGTTCATGGTGGCAATAAAGCGGGTCTCCTCGGCCAGCGGGATGCGGTCGTAACCGGGTACGTCGATGGCGCGGCGGAAGTCCAGCACCGCGTGCAGCACCGCCAGCGCCTCGTTTTTGGCCATGTTGATCTCGTCCAGCACGCCGAAGCCGCCGCACTGGGCACAGCGGTAGACCGGCCCGGGCCGGAAGGTGACCGCCCCATCCACAAAGGTGTCCATGCCGATGAGGGAGGCTGCATCCATGTTCACATGGAACGAGATGTCCCATGCGGGGCGGCCAAAGGCGGCGGC